>CAJHYU010000238.1_pt1 | contig 8307 bp, 13 predicted proteins | sample 9198821 | NCBI WGS metagenome assembly CAJHYU01 (sample SAMEA7708373, study PRJEB35096) | sediment metagenome | biome: marine neritic benthic zone biome [ENVO:01000025]; feature: sediment [ENVO:00002007]; material: shallow marine sediment [ENVO:03000034] sea grass bed [ENVO_01000059] ... | reverse complement strand
TGATCTACTATTTTAGCCTCAACAATTCCTGAACCCTGTTCTTATGAACTACATTCTATGTTGTAACGTGAAAGGATACATTAAAGCTCTTTAACCCTACTCTTCTGAAGTATCTCATGAAAGTAACTGTAAAAGAAGGCTGGAGTAAACAAAGCAAAATGGCAATAGTTGCAATAACAATAAGCATTATTGCTATCATTAGCGTAGTGATATTAGATTAAACAATCATTGTACAGATTAGAACATCTAGGCATTTTACATCATTATTATCTATGATTACGTCAAGGTTTCATGTTGTCCGTAAAACCTTCACATTCTGACAAATTTTTGTTTCCAATTCCCTCCTCTATGCAATTCATACATGTTCTTACACCATCTTTTCTTCCGGTAACATGCATTGACTCTTTATGTCCACAAATGCACATTCTGTCTTCCATCTTAACAAATTTCTAATTTTGTTATTTAAGTTTGAATTTTTTCAATACAGGTCCAATAATTTTTCAAGTGTTCGTTCCAGTACGAATCCTTGGGTCAAAATACCCATAAAGCAAATCTGCAAGAAATATGCTAATAAGGAAAAATACTGTCAGTATGTATGTGGCACCTATAATTACAGGCAAGTCCATTACTGTGATTGCTTCAAAGTACAACCTTCCCATTCCTGGCCAATCAAATACTGCCTCTGTGATTATTGCCCCCCCTAATGATCCTGATAGACTAAGTGCTAGAATTGTTACAATTGGAGGTGCTGCATTTTTTAAGGCATGAATGTAAATCACTTTTTTTTCTTTAATCCCTATTGTTTTTTTTGCAGTAATGAAGTCTTCTTGCATAATTCCAACCATGAAATTTCTTACTAGGTATGCCCAAGAACCAAATCCGATTAATACTATTGTAATCAATGGCAATGTCATGTGGTACAATAATGCCGCTATATAGCCCGGATCTGATGATGATATATCTGGAGTTGCTCTTGCAGGAAATATTTGATACATAAATGAGAATACAAATATCATTAACATTCCTATCCACCATACAGGAAAACTGGAACTGATTATTGCAAAACTTGATGTAATTCTGTCTATGATGGAACCTACTTTACTCCCAGATAATGCTCCTAAGAAAATCCCAATAATTGAAATTATTACTGTAGCTGTTGTAAATAGTAGAATTGTTCTTGGGAGTTTTTCAAATATTATGTCCTTTACATCTGAAGAACCTGAATCACTTGTGAGAAAAGTGGCATGTCCAAAATCAAGTAAAAGTATCTTGTACATTGTCAGGCCTATTCTTTGGGGCGAATACCACGGTTCATCTAAATTCAAAATTTTGATTCTCTGATCAATTTGATTTTGAATGAAATTCTCAAATTCTTCAACTGATGAAAAACTCTCAGCAATTGCAGGATTTTCTGTAATTTCTGATCTAACCTGAAACACAATCCCTTGTTTTAGTATTGTATCCATGTTTGAGCCAACAAGAGCAATAGTGATCAGCAGCGTGATCATTAAAACTCCGAACATTGTTGCCATTCGTGTGGCAACATATCTTTTTAGACCCAATAATTCTCAATGAAAAAATTAGTTTATAATAATAGATGTTTGTCCAAACTTTTTTCATTTTGCAGGTTTCTTCTATAATGTATGTTTCAAAACTAAACTGTGAGATACTAATTTTTTCTTATTTTACTAAATGATGCTCCAAGAATCACTTCTCTACATATTTCCAGTATTTTGAATATAAAATCAAAAATATCTTCTGTCTTGACTCCTAAAATTCTGATAATGATCCCTGACTCATCTGAAAGTATGGATGATCCAACTGAAACTGTTTTTTCATTTTTTATTTCTTTATTTATCATATTTTCTACTTTTGTAATGACTTCTCTCTTGGTTAGAATGTACATTGTCCCAAATGTGTTGTTTTCCCCCATTACTCCAAAATCATGTAATCTTTGTTTTTTTGGCTCAATTTTTGCATTTTCTAATATTCTTATTTCATTTTGTTGATTTTTTCCATATGTTCTTAGATAACATATGTCATACTCAAACGACTCTCCCATGGCCATCCTTCCTGGAGTTAATACTTCGGAGTAAATTAGCGTGGAATTGTCATGTACGTTCAGATTCACTTTTTGGTAATATCTGGAATTCTTGTAAGGAATTATCTGATCTGGAATATATTCAAGGTAACAGTTCTCATCGATTGCAATATTCATGATTTGAGATGCAGAATTTGTATTCATTCCATAAATTCTGGTAGCATCCTGGGTTGTTATATGTGCCTTGGCCTTGTTCTTTAATGAAACATTTGTTTTGTATCTGTCTCCTTGCAAAATTCCCCCTGATGGTGAAATTACATAAAGATAAGCCATTTCTGGAAGTGACATTTCAGGATATAATGCTCGTTGAATCTGTAATGGAACTTGAGAAAATTGTTTTGTAACTATTGTCTTTCCAGTTTTGTTACTTTGAAGCTCAATGTCTAAAATTCCTACTTTTCCTGATTTTCCAACATCGAGTTGTTTTACTTTTGATTCATAAGCTTGAATTTCTACTGGAATATCCTCTGGAATATGTTTTAATTCATTCACAAATTACACCTTTTTTGCAATTACTGATTTTGGCTCTGAATCCAACAAAACATTTCGAATAATATGTTCAGATATTTTCATGATGCCTTCATCTGTTTTACAGTTGATAAATTCAAATGGTTTTTCATTTCTTATTTTTATTGCATCTCTTTTCATTAATTCCAGATTGGCACCGACCATTGTAGCAAGATCAATCTTGTTAATTACCAAAAGATCACAACTCTCAATTCCCAATCCTCCTTTTCTTGGATATTTGTCACCTCCTGCAACATCAATTATGTAGATAAAATAGTCTGCTAGAATGGGACTAAATGTAGTTGTAATATTGTCTCCTCCACTTTCAATAATTATAAGATCCAATTCTGTATGATTTGATTCCATCTCTTCTATTACTGAAAGATTCATTGAGGGATCTTCTCTCACTGCTGTATGAGGACACCCTCCTGTGGCAAGTCCTATGACTAAATTCTCTGGAAGTAATCCTCTCTTTGTTGCCAAATTGGTTCTCATTCTGTCTGCATCTTCTTTTGAAATTACATCATTTGAAATTATACTCACACTGTATCCCTTTTGTGCTAACATTGGCACCAATCTTTCAATGAGCATACTTTTACCTGAACCCACAGGTCCCCCGATTCCAATTCTAGGAATGTGAGTCATGATGAAAAATCAAATTTTTATGTAATAAACATTTTTGAATCCATTTTTTCATGAGACATCTGACAAATATCTGCTTGAGGTGCAAACTGCCATATCTCCAAAAAAGATTTGTTTGAATATTCTTTTACTGTTTGACTTATGATTGGCTTGATACTGTGGATAATTTTTTGACCTTCTAGGTGTTGAATTAGTCCTAGACGTAATGCGGCACCAACAATCCCTACTGTAAATCCGTATAGAATCATAATCATACTTTTTTCTTTTTTAATTTTTAAAGCATTACAACAAATTGCAAATGCTATTGGAAAAACACCGTGTACTTTTTTTTCAATTATATTCTTTTGATACTGATTCAAAATATTGTCATCTTTGACAAACTCACATACACATTTGATTAATTGTATTCCTGATCTAACTGATGCTTCTCTGATTTCTTTAATTGACTTTGTAGCAAAAACAATATTGTCTATTTCTATTATTTTGTTAAAATCTTGATTATTTGCAGCATCAAACACATTTGCAAGTGCAACACAATCTGATGGTCCCATTTGTTGAATGATGTTGACTTTAATTATTCCAATTAAATCTGAAACTCCCTGAATTTTTTTATCTTTTAGAAGAAATTCTATCCCATTTGATGTGGCAAAAATACCTGTAGGAAAAAAAGAGTCTGATAATTGCATGACTCCTAGTTCTTGTTCTATTTCATCCATGTTCATATGTGTCTGCATCTGAATGAGGATGAAATACTTGTTCTTTAACTGTAATCTCAATATTATCAATGATACTAGAAAACAATTCTACAAACACTTCTTTTTCAGAATCTGCTTGAATTGGAAATGAAACTTCATCATCTTGTATGAATATAGGTCTGTGCCTGTTTCCAATTATGTGTCCTAAGAGTATCATTATATCTGAATTGTTTTTATTTTTTATTTTGACTGTAATTGTTTTTTCAGGTATTTGCTCTATGATTATTTTCTTTTCACCATTTTGAATTATATCTCCATGATGAATTTTTACCCCTTGATTTAATTTTAAACCTACATCTGTTCCATGGTCTGTATTTTTTCTTAAAATCCTTTTTTCCATCTCTGCCCGTGAAACTCTAAGCTTCTCAAAACTATTTCTTTTTACTTCGTCAAATTCTTTATCAAGAAAAATATTCCCCGATGTAGAGTTGACTTCTAACACAAACAGACTATCTTTTGACAAAGTTATATCTTCTTAGTTTTTTTGAAATTTTAAATTATTAAATACATTAATTGATTATTCAATTTAATGATGCTTACTCCTAGGGAATTAGAAAAACTAAATGTTTTTGTGGCTGCAGAGCTTGCTCGTAGAAGACAGAATCGTGGACTCAAACTTAATCACCCTGAAGCTGTTTCCCTTCTTGCAGATCATATTTTAGAAGGTGCACGAGATGGCAAAACTGTTTCAGAATTAATGAGCTCTGGAAAGAAAGTTTTGTCAAAAGATGATGTGTTGCCTGGTGTTGCAGAATTAATCCATTCTATTCAAGTAGAAGCCACTTTTGAGGATGGAACAAAACTGGTAACAGTTCATGATCCAATTGTGTGATGCAAATGATTCCTGGTGAATATTTTCTATCTGATAAATCAATCATTGCCAATATTGGAAAATCTGTAATTTCTATTAGTATTATGAATACTGGAGATAGGCCAATACAAGTTGGTTCTCACACACACTTTTTTGAAGTTAACAAGGCACTAGAGTTTCCACGAAAACAATCATATGGTAAACATCTCAATATCCCTGCTGGAACCTCAGTAAGGTTTGAACCTGGAGAAACTAAAACAGTCGAACTAACTGAATTTGGAGGAAAAAAAATTGTTTATGGTTTTAGTGGTTTGGTAAATGGAGGTTTGGGTGAAAAACAGGCAGAGGCATTCAAAAAAGCAAGTGATAAAGGATTCAAGGGATTATAATTATGACTCTTACAATTCCAAGAAAAAATTATGTTGATTTGTTTGGCCCTACTGTAGGTGATAGAATTCGTCTTGCTGATACTGATTTGATAATTGAAATTGAAAAAGATTTGATCACATATGGTGATGAGGCAGTATTTGGTGGCGGAAAAAGTGTACGCGATGGATTGGGACAAGCAAGTGGGGTCTCTAGAGAAAAATCTCTTGATCTTGTGATTACAAATGCAATTGTGCTGGATCCAATTTTGGGAATAATTAAAGCCGATATCGGAGTCAAAGATGGAAAGATTGTTGGTATTGGCAATGCTGGAAATCCAAACATTATGGATGACATTGATATGGTAATTTCATCAAACACTGAGATAATTGCAGGTGAACACACCATTTGCACTCCTGGAACTGTTGACTCTCATATTCATTTTATCTCACCTCAACAGGCAGTTCATGCAATCTGTAATGGAACTACCACTATGATTGGTGGTGGTACTGGTCCTGCTGATGGAACAAATGCAACAACTTGTACTCCTGGTAAATGGAATATTCATAGAATGATAGAATCTGTTGATGAACTACCTCTAAACTTTGGATTTCTTGCAAAAGGCAATGACTCTCTTGAAACTGCATTGCTTGAACAAATTGAAGCAGGAGCTTGTGGATTAAAATTACATGAAGACTGGGGCTCTACCCCTGCAACTATTGATTCTGCTTTGAACGTTGCAGACAAAACTGATACTCAAGTTGCCATTCACACAGATACCTTGAATGAATGTGGTTTTGTTGATGATACTATTGAGGCAATTGCTGGAAGAACTATCCATACTTATCATACTGAGGGAGCTGGAGGTGGACATGCCCCCGACATTATTAAAATTGCAGGTGAGGAGAATATACTACCTTCCTCTACAAATCCTACTAGACCTTTTACTGTAAATACCTTATCTGAACATCTTGATATGATGATGGTGTGCCATCATCTGAATCCATCTGTTCCTGAAGATTTGTCATTTGCAGCATCCAGAATTAGAGGCGAGACAATAGCTGCAGAAGATGTACTGCATGACATAGGGGTCTTAAGCATGATGTCTTCAGATAGTCAAGCTATGGGTAGAGTAGGTGAAGTTACGACAAGAAATTGGCAGACTGCTGACAAAATGAAAAAAATGACCAGTAACCTGCCTGAAGATACTGACAAAAATGATAATTTTAGAGTAAAAAGGTATCTTGCAAAAATCACAATAAATCCTGCAATAACTCATGGGATCTCAAAATATGTCGGTTCCTTACAGCCTGGAAGATTGGCAGATATTGTAATTTGGTCTCCTCAGTTTTTTGGAATCAAGCCAAAGATGATCATCAAAGGAGGTTTTATTGCGTATTCTCTCATGGGTGATCCTAATGCATCAATTCCTACTACCGAACCTGTATTGTATAGACCGATGTTTGGGGCATTTGGACAAACTAAATATTCTACCTCTGTCACTTTTACCTCTCAACTTGCATTGGACAAGGGAATTGAATCTGAAATTAACTCTAAAAAGAAACTTGTCCCAGTAAATAACTGCCGTTCTATTGGGAAAAAAGATATGCTGTATAATGATCTTACCCCTACAATTGATGTCAATCCTGAAACATATGAAGTAAAAGTTGATGGAAAACTTGCAACCACAGATCCTGCTGTTTCACTTTCAATGTCTAGGCTCTACAATTTGTTTTAAATTTTTGATATTATCCTCTTGAAATACTTTTAGCTGTATAGACGAGATTGAAACGAATTCCAGGTACTATCCTAAGCAGAAAAGCAGGTCTCTCGTCTTATTAGTATGGGAGATATTGTGATTTAAGTTTTTTACAAAAACTCAAGGAATTTACAATTAAAAATATTATATTGGTTTTATCTTAATTATGTATGAAAAAGAAATCATTTGATCCTGATAAACTAGTATTAACAAAATTTGAAATTTTAGAATTTTGTGATAGGGTACTAAAAAAATGGAATGAACATCCTACAGAAAATGCCAATAATATTCTAGCTATGAATGCTGTTAAAACTAGTATTTTGTGGACTGATGATGAATCCCTCAAGGCAATTTGGAGCGAGATTATAAAATGGACCTTTGAACTTCTATATGAAAATGCAATGGCTCAGGATAATGAAGAATGGGCAAATATGATGAAAAAATTAAAGAATAAAAAATAACCATGATTATGTTGTTTTTATGAGTGCAAATACCATTAGAAAAGCAAAAAAACTCGTTGAAAGTGGAGGTGTGATTAAAGTTGATGATGATCTATTTCAAATAAAATCTTCATCTGATCCTGAAAAATCTTACTTTGTAACTTCTGATAGCTGTGAATGCCCTGGATTCAAAAATTTTTACAAATTTCATCATGGTAAGGGTCTAAAGGCAAACTGCTCTCACTTGGAGGCTATTCGAATTTTTAAACAAGAACGTGATTAGCTTATTTTCTTCAAGTCTATTTTTCCAACATATGCCTTATTTTTGATAATAATAATTGGGCGCAAAATTAAACCTGGATATCTTACCATTAGTTTGATTAATTGACTGTCTGTTTTTTTGATATTTGCCAAGTCTAATTCTTTATACATTTTGTCTCTTTTTCTAATTAATTCTGCTGGTTTTTTTCCAGTCATTTTGATAATTTTTGTTAGTTCTATTTCTGAAAAAGGGTCCTTGAAAAAATCTCTTTTTTCAATATCAGCAGACATTCTATCTATTTCTGTGATTGCTTTTTTACATGTAATGCATGTGGATTTATGGTATATTTTCAATTACTTTTTCTTGTTTATTTTGTATTAAAAATTGTTTAGAAAAATGATTATGTTGCTATGCACAACAAATAGATTTTTTGAAATCTTCAGAATTTCTTTCAAATTTACATTCTTTGCATACTTGCCAACTTCTTTTTTTTAAAAGTGAAAAAGCTGCTTCATAGGACACAGAGTACATTTTACCGCCACAAGAAGGGCAGGATAGAGGGATATCTATTTTCATTGATTACTTTAAGATTATTTTTAATATAATACTCGCGTATGATTTATCAATAGTTCATTAATTGTTGTTCTCATTCATTATTTTGTTC
>CAJHYU010000085.1_pt1 | contig 8311 bp, 5 predicted proteins | sample 9198821 | NCBI WGS metagenome assembly CAJHYU01 (sample SAMEA7708373, study PRJEB35096) | sediment metagenome | biome: marine neritic benthic zone biome [ENVO:01000025]; feature: sediment [ENVO:00002007]; material: shallow marine sediment [ENVO:03000034] sea grass bed [ENVO_01000059] ... | reverse complement strand
TGAATTCTAATGCATGGCCTTTAATTCAACTATTTTCCTCTGATAGTGTTGTTATTCAATATAATCCTGGAGGTTCAACAGAACAAGTCAGATTAGAATATGATGAAATTGAAAATATTTCTTTAAGCCTTGATAGAGTTCTTTATCCTAATAATTCTGAAGTTTTTCTTACAATAAGTGACATTCAATTAAATCAAGATCCAACTGATCAGGATTCTTGGACATTTAATGTTGGCTCCAATTTATCAACATTTTATCAAGCATATGATGATAATGGCTCTGATTCTGCAAATGGTGGAAAAGGTTTGGTAAATTTGGTCCCACATCTTTCTACTTTGGGATTTGAGGATAATGGGAAACTTTCAATTAATTTAGATTCTGTAATTGAACTCACTTCAAATAAAGAACAACCTGACACTAGTGTTTCTGATGGGAATGAAATTTTTTCAGAAATTCTTACATTAGTTGAGTCTGGTCCAAATTCTGGAATTTTTGATAATGCTGATCATAATGATCAATCAACTTTAGAAATTCTAAATAATGCACCAAGAGGCCAAGCTGGTTCAATTGAATACAACAATGAGTCTATCTCTGTTCTTACAGGATCTTCTACGGCTACTTTTTCTTTGAATACGCCAACTTTGACTATAGGTGATGGTTTGCAATTGTTGAAACCCGGAACAAAATATCCAATAATTCTCGTTGATCATGACCAAAACTTTAATTCTGGTTCAAGAGACGATTTAGATTCCTATAGGGATTCTTCGATACTTCCAACTTTAAAAATTGGGAATCCTATAACACTTGCAAATGCTTTTGATGTTGATTTTTTCACTTTCTCTACTGATTCATTAAACACAGGTAATTCCGCAAACTTCTCTATCCCTGATCTCAATTCTGCACGATTACTTGTTGATACATCTACTACCTCTAATGGGAGTTTCGAGAAAATATCTATGAATTTGGGAATTTCAGCCTCAGAATTGCAACGATTACTTGTTGATACATCCATCTCAAATTCTTATGGAACAAATTGGATCAACTATGACTTGAGATCGTTTTCAAATGATCTTGAGGTTTCTGATTATACAGATACATCAATTTCTCTTTATTTTGATTCTCTTGGTACTTCTGTAACAATCATTGATTCTGGTGATCTTTCTTCTCCTCAAGGCTTTATTCAATTAGATGATTCTGATATTCAATCCATTTTTGATAAAAGTGGAACTGTTTATCTTGTAATTAATTTTGATTCTACAAATGATAGTACAAATGTTGGAATAATTTCTGATGAAATTCATTCACAGCCAATCATTTTTGATTTCTTTTCATTTGGCATTGTTGATTTTGATAATGTAAATAATTCTCTCTACAGATTTGAACTAGAAGAAACATCTGATAACTCTTCTACGTTTAATGGAACTTTGGAATATTCTGTTACAAATCAACTAAATATTTTAGATCCATTATTTATTCAAACTATACAACCGATTGATGATCAAGTCAAGTTTATTGTTACAGATAGATTAGTAGATGATGAAGGAATTTCTGTATCTTATTCTGATCTAGATGAAGTTGGAATTTTTACAACAACATCTACAAAATCTGATATTGTTACAAATTCAGGTATATTATCATCAAACTCTCAATCTTATGGTTTTGGTCGTCCTGTGACAATCACATTAAATGATCCTGATCTTAATTTAAAGAGTGATTTAGTTGAAATCTATTTTGTAATTAATGATCCAAGTTCTAAAAATGTTGATACCGTTGGGAAAGATGGGATTATTTTACTTGAAGTTTTACTCAAAGATATACGATACAAACGTTGTACTGTAGATGGAATTCAACATGGAGGTTTAGGTGCTACTGGTTTTACTCTTGTTGAAACTGGACCTAGTACTGGAATTTTTGAGGGTACTTTTCGAATGCCTTCAAAAATATGTAATAAAACAGGCACAGAATTAATCTCTCCTGCAGGTGGAAGTCTTGATGTAAAATATTATGATTCCAGAGATCAATCTGGTAATGCAAATATTTTCAGCTTATTGAATACCAAACCTGCTCCCTCCTACTCTTCTCATCATCTTAGTACTTATGAGATTGTAAGGCCTTTAGCAGGAGAAATCAAAGAAATTGTACTTTCTGGAAATGTTGATAATCATAGACGAGGAATTCCTTTATCTGTAACTATTACTTATCCTGATGGAAATTCTCAAAATTTTGGAGCTACTCTATCTAATAGTGGAAATTACAAATCTATAATTTCAATTCATGAAAATTCTTTGTCAGGATTTTATGACATAAAATTATCTTATAATAATTCCTATGTAACCACTACTTCATTTGTGGTTTTAAATCCAACAATACCTGAATGGATTAAAAATAACGCAAAATGGTGGTCCTCAGATTCTATCTCAGATATTGAATTTGTTGATGGTATCAAATATTTGATTGAAAATGGATTTCTTGTTCTCCCCTCTACTGAACAATCTTCTTTACTTGTATCTGAAATTCCTGAATGGATTAAAAATAACGCAAAATGGTGGTCTGACGATCAAATTTCAGATGAAGATTTTCTTAACTCAATTCAACATTTAATCAAAAATGGTATAATTCGAATATAATCTGTCAATTTTTCTTTCATTGAATACATAAATACTCTTGACTCATGAATCAAAATGAAAATGAGACTTGCAGGTTTTCTAGCTTTTGCTTTACTGTCAATATCTATTTTATCTTATGGTGTTAATGGCTCTGTTTTTGCAGATAGTCATAACATTCCTCCATTACCTGCATCATCTGAACTATCTTCATATGCAAATGGTGATACAGTAGTAATCTCTGGAAATGTACGAGATTATGATTCAAGTTTACATTTTGGGCAGGCAATTACATATGTAATCAAAACACCTAACGGTAACAATTTTGTAACTATTGGACAACTTATTCCTGATTCTGATGGTTCTTTTGAATTTGATTTTGTAGCAGGAGGTCCAAAATGGTCCTCTAATGGTGATTATACTGTTGAAATTAATTTTGGTTCAATCAAAGGTGAAGCCGTAGTTGTGTATACTGGAGGTAGTTCTACAACACCTCAACCAGAACCTGAGCCCGAACCAGAACCTGAGCCCGAACCAGAACCTGAGCCCGAACCAGAACCTGAGCCCGAACCAGAACCTGAGCCCGAACCAGAACCACAAGATGACCCAACATGTGGTGCTGGAACTGAATTAGTAAATGGCGTTTGTCAAGTAATTAAGAACAATGAATCTGATGATAATGGCGGTGGTGGCTGTCTAATTGCAACTGCAGCATATGGAACTGAGTTAGCACCACAGGTTCAATTCCTCAGAGAGATTAGAGATAATACTGTAATGAGTACTGCTTCTGGTACCTCGTTTATGACTGGTTTTAACCAATTGTACTATTCATTCTCACCAACAATTGCTGATTTGGAAAGAGAACATCCATTATTCCAAGAAACAGTTAGAGCATTTATCACACCAATGATTTCAACTCTATCTATTATGACATTGGCTGAAGATGGCTCAGAAATAGAAGTTTTGGGACTTGGAGTTTCTGTAATTGCACTCAACTTGGGTATGTACATTGCAGCACCTGCATTAATAGGATTCAAAGTTCACCAACACATTAAATCTAGAAAATAATTATTATCAATTTCATTTTAGTAGGTTATTATACTGAAACACATTACATAGGTTAATGCATATTGAATATGAAGAATTTGATGCTATTGAAGATATTTTCATGTATATGGCATCAGCTGCACCTCCAATGAAAAATACTATGCCAATTAATTCTTACAAAGGTTATGTTATGTCCTTTATTCCTCTTAGCCCTGCAACAGGAGAAACATATCTCATGATCTATGCTAAGGCTTCACTTGAACCGGGAATCTATGAATTTGATGTAACTTCAAAGTCTTACAAAAAGGTTGAAGGAATTGAAAGAGCTGATAAAGTTTATTTCGTTTCTTTAACACCAAAACGAAATACAATAGCAGATGTTGCTATTGAAAACTTATAATTTCTTTGTTTGAATCTTAGGTGCAGATACAGATCTACTTCTTGCATATTTATCGATTATTTCATCAGGCGTTCTTCCATTAAAGAGATCTTTGCATAATCCTCTAAGATATCTCATAATTGCCCAAGTTCCTGCTTTAAGAATACCATACATGAAAACTTTCATTGGTGGACCATATGTCTTGTTTCTAAGAATAATTGGAATGATGTCATTAATTACACGTAGATTATTTTCCCAACATTTCCAGAATAAAGTAAATTGTGCTTCATTCAAGTTTCCAAAATGCATTGAATTTTTTTCACTAAAGTCTTGATAAAGTAAGGGTGCTACTAGTCCTCTGAAATCCATCTCTCTAAAGTCACTCATCATGTCAATCGTATATTGAATGTCATCTGGAGTTTCGTCTGGCCAACCAATAATTATTGTTGCAGCTGGGAACCAATGATTTTCATTAAGAATTTTTGCACCTTCTCTTACAACACTTCCCCATTCTTCAGGTGCAAATGGTTTAGTTTTTACACCAAGATGTTTTTTTACCATTGCTGGTGCTACTGTTTCAATTCCTAAGTTAGTTGCAAGCCATCTTCCAGTTTTGTCTTGTCCATTAATATGTGAAATTTGTTGCATCAATGTAGGATCTGCTGCAACAGCTGAAAATGTCATATGTGTTGTTCCAATAAAGTTTGCTCCTAACCCTTTAAGCCCCTTCCATAAATCAACAATTGCATCTCTGTTTGGAATAAATTCTCTGTTATCACATCCATAAAGTAACATTTCATCAGAATGTAACCAAATTGAATCAAATCCATAGTCTAGGTTTGTTTTTGCTTCATGCTGTAGTCTCTCTAGTGGCAAGTCTTTCTTTGATCTTTTATTTACGTCACAAAAATCACATCCTCTACCACACCCTCTCATTGCTTCAATTAATGAATTAATTGTAGGTCCTTCAATAATCGGAATATTTTCAAGATTTCTCACAAAACAATGCATTAATTCTGGTGCATCTCCTTTCTCTAGATCTTGGAATAAATCAACTGCTAACTCATCAGCTTCTCCAACAACAACCGTATCCAGTCCATGAATTTTCATTCTATCTGATTTTGCTAATTCCCAAGCACCATTCCCTCCAACAACAACTTTGAAATCATATTTCTTTTTGAGTTGGATAATACTTGCGCACATTTTCTTAAATTTCATTGCAACATAAGATAATTTTTCAGGCGACATTGTTGTCGTAACTGGAGCCATTCCAAGTGGATCCATAACATTTATTCCGACCACTTTGGTATCTGGACCGATTGATTTGTTTAACATATCTGGATGTCCTATGAATACATCCTCTCGTTTGTAACCTCCTTGAATTAGTGAACTTTCTATTCTTCTAAGTCCTATCTGGGCAACTTTTGCTTCCCCTGTAATTGGATCCGTTTCAACTGAAGGACAAAAAACTTTGTCAAAAACCCATTCAGGAAGAACTTCATATGGTCCACATGCAATAAATCCATAAAGGAAGTTTCCTCGATAATTTGTCATTAAACTACGATCAGCAGTTAGTACAACACGTTTGCCAGCCAACTACAAAACTTCGTTAAAGTATGTTATATATGATTTACGAGGACTAAACTATTTTTTATATTCTTTAATTTTTATTTGATTTTTTTCTCACAGCTCTGTTAGCAATATTTGCTGCAATTCCGCCTGCTGCAATACCATTATCAATATTTACAACTGATAATCCCAATGAGCAACTTTGCAACATTGATGCAAGTGCTGCAATACCTTTCTCTCCATATCCATATCCTATAGAAGTTGGAATTCCTATAATTGGAATATCTATCATGGTAGAAACAAGTGTAGCTAAAGCTCCCTCCATTCCTGCTGCCACTATGATACAATCTACATCCTCTTCTATCATTTCTTTTAAAATTGGAAATACTCTGTGAATTCCTGCAACTCCTACATCATAACTTGTTATACATTTACAATTCATTGCTTCACATACTAACCGAGATTCTTCTGCTACTCCAATATCTGATGTACCTGCTGTAATTATTCCTACTTTCCCTCCATGAAATTTTATTTGTTTTTTAAATAATAATAATGATGATGAATTTTTCCCAGTTTTTATTTTAACTTTTAATTTTTTTGCAAATGTCATGATTTTTGAGTAGTCTTTTTTATTAATTCTCGATATGATTACCAAATTTGTTTTTTCTAAAACTCTTTTAGCAATTTTCTTAATCTCATCCAATTCTTTTGTTTCGGCAAAAATTATTTCTGGTATGCCACTTCGCATTCTCCGATTGATATCTATCTTGGCAAATCCTTCTATCTCTTCAATTGAATACAATGAAAGTAGTTTTTTTGCATCATTCACTGAAATTTTTCCTGCTTTTAAGGATTCTAACACTTTTTGAATTTCCAATGATAGTTTTTCTTTGTTTGAATAAAAAAATGCTTAGATCTCAATACTTGAAATGGCGGATTTTACACTCTCTACTGCTTTTTCAAATACCATTCTTTCTTCATCATTTAGGTCTAATTCAATAATTTTTTCTATTCCATTCTTTCCAATTACTGCTGGAACTCCAATTGTAACATCCGAATGACCATATTCTCCATCAAGATATGTTGCAACTGGAATAACCTGTTTTCTATCTCTTACAACTGTTTCAACAATTGCAGAAATTGCATTTCCTGGGGCATGCACAGTGGCACCTTTTAATTCTATTACTTTTGCTGCAACTTGTTTTGTATTTTGAATCAATTCATCTAATTTCTCTTTTGGAAGTAAAGTAGATAACGGAATACCAGAAACTGATGAAAATCTTGGTAGTGGTAACATATTTTCTCCATGTTCACCAATTACTAGTGCTCTGATAGAATCACGAGAATAACCTGTTGCCTCATGAATAAATTGCCTAAATCTTGATAAATCTAGCATTCCACCCATTCCAAATACTCTACTTCTATCAAATCCTGATACTTTGTAAGAAGTGTGACACATCGGATCAAGTGGGTTTGTAACCGGAATTATGATTGAGTTGTCAGCATATTTTTTAATATTCTCAGTAACACTCTTTACAACTGAAGCATTGATCTTTAACAAATCCATTCTTGTCATCCCTGGCTTTCTTCCAGAACCTGCAACTACTACTACGATGTCTGAACCTTTCATGTCTGCAAAATCGTTTGAACCTTTTACCTCTACATCAATACCTTGTTCTGATAACATATGATTAATGTCCATTGCCTCACCTTGTGGAAGTCCATCAGCAACATCTAACAATAAAATTTGATCGTCCAATCGTTTTAATGCAGAAAATAATGCGGCATCTCCACCTACTTTACCTGAACCAATGATAGTTATCATGAACAAACTCTTTATTTTCAATAAATAAATCTAATGAAATCCAGAATATTTTAGACGAATTTATAAGTATTTTTGATAGTTTTCAATCATGGTTGTTGTCATTGATCCACAGATTGCCGGAATATCTGGTGATATGCTTCTTTGTTCTCTAGTGGATTTAGGTGCTGACAAAAATAAAATAATTAATGGAATTAAACAATCTGAAAAATTCCTTCCAAACTCATCAATTAAAAAAATTGATTTTCAAAGAACCCAAAAACATGGTATTTCATCTATTGAATTGATTTTAGAAATAGATGAGGATGTTAGTGAAAGAAAAGGTTTGGAGATGAAAAAAGCAATACATAATTCTGCAGATGTAGTTGGAATTTCACAAAAAGCAAAAATTTTTGCAGAATCTTGTATTACTACTCTTATCTTATCTGAATCTAAAATTCACGGAATTCCAGAAAATTCTATTCATTTTCATGAAACTTCTAGTATTGATACGCTAGTTGATATTCTTGGTATTGCTATAGCTTTAGATGATTTAGATTTTTTTGATGAAAAAATTATCTGTATGCCAATTTCTGTTGGTAGTGGAAATGTAAGTTTTTCACATGGTATAATGTCCAATCCAACTAGTGTTATTCTTGAGATTTTTAGAAACTCCAATTTAATAATTAAAGGAACTCCGTTAAATGAGGAACTCACTACTCCTACTGGTGCATGTGTATTGGCCAATCTAGTAAATTATACTATGGAGTATTATCCTCAAATGAAAATTGATTCAATTGGTTATGGTGCTGGACAAAAAGATTTTGATTCTTTTTCTAATGTACTGAAACTTGTTTATGGTACTGAAAATAATTTTGATGTGGATTCAGTAAAAATTCTTGAAACAAATGT
>CAJHYU010000092.1_pt1 | contig 8318 bp, 12 predicted proteins | sample 9198821 | NCBI WGS metagenome assembly CAJHYU01 (sample SAMEA7708373, study PRJEB35096) | sediment metagenome | biome: marine neritic benthic zone biome [ENVO:01000025]; feature: sediment [ENVO:00002007]; material: shallow marine sediment [ENVO:03000034] sea grass bed [ENVO_01000059] ... | reverse complement strand
TTACTCAAAGCAAGTATCACGAGTGCAAATTTTGGATAAACATAAATGCTGAAATTTTTGATATTGGTTAATTCAAAGCGATAAAAATGAAGTATAAGAAACTAGGTAAAAGTGGAATTGAAGTATCAGAAATAGGATTTGGTGCTTGGAGCATAGCATTAGATTGGTGGGGAAAGAAAATAGAGGAAGATGAAGCTAAAAGAATGCTAAAAAAAGCATATGATTTAGGAATCAATTATTTCGAAACTGCAGATATGTATGGTAAAGGAAAAAGTGAGAAATTAATTGGCGAAGTTTTCAAAGGAATGAGAAACGAAGTTGTTATTTCAACAAAATATGGTTATGATTTTTCAGACGTAGAGCAAATTGGACATACAGAATTGCCACAAAACTATAGTCCAGAATATACAAGAAAAGCACTAGATGCATGTTTAGAAAGACTACAAACAGATTACATTGATTCGTTGGGACTACACAATCCAAAATTAAAACACATCAGAAATAATTCTACATTTGACACAATTGATGAACTAATTAAAGAAGGTAAAATCAAAGCAGCTCAAGTCGCATTAGGCCCTGCAATTGGATGGACACAAGAAGGGTTAGAGGCAATGGATAGACAAAGTGTTTCATCAGTGCAAACAGTTTACAATATTTTAGAGCAAACCCCAGGAAATGAATTAATTGAAAAAGCAGAAAAACAAGATATAGGAATTCTAGTTAGAGTTCCTGATGCGTCAGGAATTCTAACAGGCAAAGTAAAAGCAGATACAGTTATTCCAAGTAACGATCATAGAAAAGATAGAAAAGCAGAATGGAGAAAATCAGCACTAGAAAAAGTAGAACAATTCAGATCAATTGCAGAACGGAATGGACTAAACATTACAGAATTTGCAATTAAATTCATTTTATCAAAAAATAAAATCGCATCAGTATTACCTACAGTAATAAGTGAAGAAGAAATTGAAATGTTTACAGAAATTTCTGATGGAAAATATCTTAGTTCATCAGATATGAAAGAAATTAATGAACTATACAATACATGGCCTCCCTATGAATTAAAAGCAACTCCGCAAACAAGTTAAATTTTAAATGGACACTGAAATAGATTTAAAAAAAACTTTAGAAGTAATAGAAAGAATGAAGCTTGCCAAGATTGGAGAGTATAAAAAATGGAAGTCAATTATAAAAAAAATTAAAAATGAACAGCCACTAAATCTAGGAGAAATAGAATACTATACAAGCCTGACCAGAATTTACAAAAATTCAAACATTACAAACCGAAGTAAAACATACCATACAAAACTATCAAAAGAAGATGAAAAACCACCATGTAATATGTGTGGAGATGATTCAGAGTATTATTGCAATATGAATGATCAATATTTTTGTACAATACACATTGTAGGACACGATGAAAATGAGTTTTAAGAAACAGGTATTGTTTCTTCTAAAGTAAATGAATTCTCAACAAAATATTCTACCCTTGTTTTCTTAAACTCACGAGAACTAAAGAGTATCTTGTAATCATCAACGTCAATTTGATCTTGAATTGTTTTAGCCACATCATTTGCCTCATCTTGGGTTTTGCAATGAATCATAGAAAATACATTGTAAGGCCAGTCATCATATGTAGGTCGCTCATAACAATGACTTACTTGCGGAAAAGAACCTAATGTTTCTCCAACTTGAGAAATTCTATCTTCAGGAACCTTCCAAACAATCATGCCATTTGCGGTAAATCCAACTTGTCTATGCCTCAATATAGCTGCAAATCTTCTCATCACTCCAATGGATTCATAATGTTTCATTGTTTCAAACAATTCAGATTCAGAGATTCCAAGGTTTGTGGCAGCTTTTACAAATGGTTCATCAATAATTTCCATGTCTTTTTGTAATTCTCGAATAAAGTTTTTGTCTTTTTCAGTTGGTTCAAAGGTTACATTTTTGATCTCTTTTTTTTCTTCTGTTGGAGCAACATCATGTTTTTTGTCTTCAACCATGTCAAGTTTTACACCTATCTTAAATAATTGCAAAGTAGGAAGCATTCTAACTTTTTTAATGCCTTTTAGAACATTGAATTTTTCAAGTTCTGCTTTTAAATCAGAACCAGGTGGAACAGCTAATGTAAACCACAAATTAAACAGATGATCTCGCTCGTAATTATGACTGACGCCAGGATGACGATTAATTTGACTTGCAACATATTCTAATTTATCATGTTCAATCTCCATTGCAACTAAAGAACTAGTATAGCCAAGCTTTCTAGTATCAAAAATTGCACTTAGTTGTCTTAAAACTCCAATTTCTTTTAGATGGTTCAAACGTTCTTTGATTTTTTCAGGAGTAGTATCAAATTTTTTAGCAATAGCATCAAAAGGTCTAGTTACAAGAGGAAAAGTCCATTGAATTTCATTTAAAAGTTCTTTATCAGATTCATCTAGAGAGGACACAATGTAAATAATTGTCCATTCAATTAAAAATGTAGCTGGAATTTTATGCATTAATTTTTAATACATAAATAGAAACTGAAGTCTTTTTGATCGATGATAGTAAATCTGAATCTTCAAGGCAAGACAGCAATAATAATTGGTGGAGGCAAAGAGGCAGAAAAGAGAATCAATTCATTGCTAAAACAAGAGTGTAAAATTTTGGTAATTGGGGATTCAATTAGTGCACAAATCAACAAATGGAGTAAGGCAAAGAAGATCACACTAGAAAAACAAAAAATACAAGATACAAAATTTATTTCAAAATATAATCCAGATGTAATCATTACAACTACAGATGACAAAAAGTTGAATCAAAAAATTATCAACACCGCAAAAAGGAAAAAAATTATTGTTTACAGTTCAGATGATCCAGAAAATAGTGATTTTTCAAATCCAGCCATAATTGATCTTGAAAATATCATTCAGGTTGCCATTTTTACAGGCGGTAGTCCAATAATGTCAAAAAATATCAAAGCAAAATCAGAGAAAATATTCAAAAAAGTCATAACAAAAAAAGACATTGCCCAAATTAAAATTCAAAAGATCGCAAGAAAACTAGCAAAAGAAATGATCGATACACAAGATCAAAGAAGAGAGTGTTTGCGCAGTATCACAACTGATAATGAGATTGATCAGTTAATAAAAGACGGTCAGATGAAAAAAGCTGAAAAGCGAGCTATAACAATATTGAGGAATTGGAAGTGAATCAAAATATCATAAATGCACGTGTAACTTTTCGTAACTCACCAATACATATTCTTGAACAATTTACAATTAGAGACGTAGAAAATGCATATGATCAATTTAAGAAACATTCAGAATTAGACGAGTGTGTAATTATCCAAACATGTAACAGAATTGAATTATTTGGAAAATCAAGTACAAACAATCTAAATAAAATTAAAAAAACATGGGCATCTCTTGCAGGACTTGAAGAGGAAGCATTTAATGAAAATGTAGAATTTGTTGAAAATCAAAAAGCACTACACCATTTGTTAAAGCTAACATCAGGTTTAGATTCAATGGTGTTAGGAGAAGAGCAAATTTTAGGACAAATAAAAAATTCCATAACATCTGCAAGAGAAGTTAAGGCATCAGGTCCACATCTAAACACATTATTTGATAAAGCAATTAGAATTGGTACTAGAATTAGAAACTCTAGTGGTATTGGTAAGGGAGGAATTTCAGTTGGGTCTATGGCAGTAAAACTAGCAGAAGAAAACATTGATGAGTTAAAAACAAAGAAAATCTTATTGATTGGTACTGGAGAAGTATCAACTCTTGTTGCAAAATCATTGCAAAGACGTGGATATGGATTTGATGTCACAAGTAGAACGATAAACAGATCCCAGATATTTTGTGAAACAATGGGAGGAAATCCAGTTGAATTTGAAAAAATTCTTTCAAGATTTGATAATTATGATGTATTATTTGTAGCAACAACAGCACCATATTTTCTAGTAACCAATGAAAGAATCACCAAAGCCATGAAAGAAAAAAATAAAGGAATGATGATCTTAGATTTATCAAATCCAAGAACAGTTGATGAAAAAGTTGCAACAATCGGAGGAGTCAAACTCATGAATTTGGACCAAATTGCAGAAATGGTTGAGAAAAACATGAATGCACGGCTAAACAAAGTAAAAACCGTTGAAAATATAATTAATGAGGAAATAGCTGTATTAGAGGCTTCAATGAAAAGACTAGATGCAGAACCACTGGTAAAAGATGTTTTTAAAAATATTGAACACCTAAGAGAAAAAGAACTACAAAAAGCACTTCAAATGTTAGATGAAAAAGATGAGGAAAAAATCAAGATTATTGAAGAACTGACAAAAGCAGTTGTTGAAAGTATTGTTTCAACACCAATGAATAATATTAGAAAAGCATCTGAACAAGGCAAACCTGACGTAGTAGAACTAGCAGGCAAGTTATTTGACTATAAAAAACAGAATCAGACAGACTAGGATTATATTTTACCAAAAAAAGCATCTAGCATGTCATTTCCAATCAGACGTCTTCGCAGACTAAGAACATCTGATAAAATGAGAGAACTAGTTCAGCAGACTACTCTTTCTCCAAAAGATTTCATTTGTCCAGTGTTTGTTCAAGAGGATTTGAAAACGAGAGTAAAGATAGAATCAATGTCAGAGATTGAGAGACTTCCATTAGATGATGTAAACGACGAAGTAGGAACAATTAGTGATTTGGGAATTCCTGCAATAATGCTTTTTGGAATTCCATCTCAAAAAGATGAAGCAGGATCTTCTGCATTTGATGATGACGGAATTGTTCAAAAGGCAATATCTCAAATCAAGAAGAATTTTGGAAATAAAATGGTAATAATGGCAGATGTATGCCTATGTCAGTTTACATCAACTGGACACTGTGGAATTATTCAAGGTAACAAAATAGATAATGACACTAGTCTCAAAACACTTGCAAATACAGCTGTCAGTCAAGCAAAAGCAGGAGTAGACACAGTTTCACCATCAGCAATGATGGATGGTCAAGTCGCAGCAATTAGAAATGCACTTGATAATGAAGGATTTACAGATGTTTCGATAATGTCACATTCGGCAAAACACCGTTCAAACTTTTATTCGCCATTTAGAGATGCTGCAGAATGTGCACCAAAATTCGGAGACCGAAAAACATACCAAGTTCCATATACGAATGCCAGAGAAGCAATGATGGAAGTGGAAACGGACATCAATGAAGGAGTAGACATTGTAATGATAAAACCTGCACTATCTTATCTTGATTTAATTGCAGAAACTAGAAGAAAATTTAATGTTCCAGTTTCAGCATACAGTGTTTCTGGTGAATATGCACTAGTAAAAGCAGCATCACAATTAGGCTTTGTCAACGAAAAAGACATTACTGAAGAAATTCTTTATTCAATTAAAAGAGCAGGAGCAGATATGATAGTAACGTATTTTGCAAAATCAGCTTCAAGATTTCTACAGGAATCATGAGAAACGACGAACGATTTGAGATTCAAAGGGCATTTGATTTATTGCCACATGTTGTAGGTGCAAGTTGGGCAGCAGTTTGGTTTAGAATGAAAGGTATCAAAAAACCCACTATAGAGGAATTTCGAGAAAAAACAATTGAATACCTAAAACTAGTAGAACCAGTCTTTGGCTCTTATCCTAAAAATGAAGAATTTGCAGAGATTTCCAAGTATATTGAATTTAGAAAAAATGAAGAGTATGAGAAGATAAAGTCAGGCAATAACAAAGAAATTGAAAAAAGATATGACAGGTATGTAGATTATGGCTAAAGTTCATGTATTTAGGAGTACAATACTTGGAATAATGAGGATTAGAAAATGAATCAAGAATCGGACAAATATGAAACCATAATGATTGAATCAAAAGTCAGAGAGGGGGTTTTTCATAAAGTTGTTAAAGACTTGGAAAGCGGAAAAGCTGTTTCTTGTTCTTGTAAATGTTGGAGTAAAGGAAACAAACCCTGTGTAGGTATGAGAACTGTTGGTTATGAATCCTAGATTTTAGATTAATTTAGATACAAAACGTATCAAGAAAGTTCCCGATTTAGATTATACAGAAATTCCTTTAATACTTTAGTTCGTTTTCTAGCCTCTTCTTTTCCAGATTTTGTGTTCATTGATGATTCTAATTTAAGCAATTTTTTAAAAAAATGATCAACTGTCCAAGTTTTGTCATCAGGGATTCTTTTTTTACAAAAAGTGTCATCGATATTGTAGAGGGGTCTATTAAGAAAGCCCCCTGTTGCAAAAACTCTAGCAATTCCTATTGCACCCAATGCATCTAATCTATCTGCATCTTGAAGTATTTTTCCTTCAACAGATTCAGGAATTTTACATTGTGAAAAACTGTGATCACGTATTGCATTTGAAATAATAATAATTTCTTCTTTTGAAAAACTATACTTCTGTAATATTTTTTCTGATTTTTTTGCACTTTCAATTGAAGACAGTTTAGAACGTTTATCAGATTTTGGATATGAAACTATATCATGTAACAATGCAGCACTTAGAACTAACTTTTCATTTATTTTTTCTTTTTTACATATTTTTTGAGCATTTTTGTATACTCTTAACACATGTTGAAAATCATGTGCAGCATCATTTTTCATCATTATTTTTACTTCATTCTTAATACAGTCAAGTGTTTTCATTTAGAATCTCCATATTTTTGGTTTGACAAATTTTATTTTTCTCTCAGTAATCAAAACAGTCCAATTGATTGATGCAAAAATAACAATTATTCCAATACCTACACCATCAATTAATAAAATTCCAGTAAGTCGATCTTCAAATATTTCTAAAAATGGAGTCAAAACAGCATTGCCAAAATAAATCATGATTATGTAAGAAATTGTTCTGCCAAACCAAAATCCAATATAGATTCCAATACTTTTGGCACGCATTAGCCCATAAGTGATAAACAACATATTACTAGGAAGAGGGGTTGCACCAAACAAAAAAGATGCAATAACATAACCATATTTTTTTTGGTTAAGATAATTTCCAATTATATCAAGATTTGATTTTTGTTCATCCCCAACAAATTTTCTAAACAGGCCACTAATCTTTTTGAGAATAAATCGTCCGAGAGTGGCTCCTGTTGCACCTACCATTGCAAGGAAAACAATATTCAGATTAGGATCGAGAAGATAAAATGATGTTAAAACAATCCAGCTTGGTGGCATTAAAATGGGTGCAGCATTTATTCCTATGAGAACTAAAAAAATTCCAAAATACGAATATTCCCCAAAAATTTCAAAAATATCCACTATCTTTCAAGAATTATAGCACTTTTTTATTTCTAAACCCTTGGATTAGAGATGGTCACAAAAAATATCATTCTAATGTAAAAAACTAAAAAAATTTACAGTTTTTTTGAAACAATGATTATAGATTGTAACAAATTGGATCAATCATGCAATATCTTTATAAGCAATTTACGCCTACTTGTAATATGTCTGAGGTAGCTTGGAAATGTTTTAGATGCAACTTGGCTTTTAAAGAAGAGGATGTAGCTGAGATTCATAAACAAATTTCAAAACATTCAGTAACCAAAGTAAAAGCATTAGTTGCTTAATTTCTTAAATTAGTATCCAGTTGAAATGATAAAAAATTTAATGCAGAGGGTGGGATTCGAACCCACGAACTCCTGAGAGAAGGGATTTCCAATTTTATGGATCTTGAGTCCCTCTCGGTTGACCGGGCTTCGATACCTCTGCAATGACATTGAATAATGACTGATATTTTTCAATTACTATTTGAATAAATTAGAAAGTTGATCTATAGTTTTACAGATTTTTTAACAAAGCTTATAATTGTGCCAAATGGATTCAAAAATACATGGCAGAATTTATACCAATTTCACAAGCAAAAAAAATGCGAAGTGGAGTTAATGCTAAAGCCGAAGTTAAAAGCAAAGGAGACCCAAGAACCGTAAATCTCAAAAGTGGAGGTACAGTTGATGTCTGTGATGCAATCATAGCTGATGGTGAAACTGAAGATGACCAAATGAAACTAACTTTATGGGGAGATGACATTAAAGCAGTAAATGTTGGAGATGTAGTTGTCATCACAAATGGATATACCAACGAATTCAAAGGAGAAGTTTCCTTAACAAAAGGTAAGTTTGGTCAAATGGAAATAAATCCTCAATAACTTCTTTTATTGTTTTGATTATTTTTTAGATCCAATAACAATACAACTACACCAATTAATGAAATTACAATTCCTAAGATAAGTAAAAATCCAGAAATTGCAAGAGGCAGAAGAAGGCTCATCGTGGCAGAATCAGGTTTTGAAAAACTTTCAGA
>CAJHYU010000066.1_pt1 | contig 8339 bp, 8 predicted proteins | sample 9198821 | NCBI WGS metagenome assembly CAJHYU01 (sample SAMEA7708373, study PRJEB35096) | sediment metagenome | biome: marine neritic benthic zone biome [ENVO:01000025]; feature: sediment [ENVO:00002007]; material: shallow marine sediment [ENVO:03000034] sea grass bed [ENVO_01000059] ... | reverse complement strand
TTATCTTGAAGTATCTTATGGATATCGTTCAATGTCTTCAAGAAAGAACTCTCTTGAAGAAGAAAGAAACTCTATTGTTAAATTCATTGAAGATATTGAAAAAGATAAGCGTCAAACATTTTTGGATGCATTTGATAAGGTCGACAAAGAGATTCGATTGATCTTTAATAAAATGACAGAAGGAAATGCTTGGCTAGAATTACAAAATGAAGATGATATATTTAATTCCGGAATTTCATATCTGATTCAATTCCCAAATAAACCAAAAAGGGAATCTACATCAATTAGTGGAGGAGAAAAAACTTTGGCAGCTATTGTGTTTGTTCTTGCACTTCAAAAACTCAAACCCTCTCCGTTTTATCTCTTTGATGAAGTAGATGCACATCTTGATGCTCCAAACTCTGAAAGATTGGCAAAGATTTTGGAAGAAAGAGCAAAAGAAAGTCAATTCATTATGGTATCTCTGAAGGACTCTGTCGTTCAAAAAGCAAAATTGATCTATGGTGTTTTTCCAAAAAATGGTGTTTCAAATGTTGTAACTTACAAAGACAAACGAATGCCCTCTGTTACTACTTCCTAATCCAATTTTACATAACATGCAGAAAAATGTTCGTCTGCAATCTCTTCTAGGTTGGGCTCTTCTTTGCATTTCTCAATTACATATGGGCATCTTGATCTAAATCTACATCCCTGATACACATCAACTTCTGCAGGTTCGTTAATCCTTATTTTTTTTACTCTGAAAAGATTTTCTGGATTTGGTTCTGATATGGCATCAATTAATGCCTGTGTGTATGGATGTTTTGGCTTAAGTAATACTTGATTAATAGGTCCAATCTCCACAATTTTCCCCAAATACAAAATCCCTATTCTTTGTCCAAAATACCTTGCTGTGGCTAAATCATGTGTTATGTAAATAAATGAAATGTTGTATTTTTTCTGTAATTCTTGTAATAACTCAAGCATCTCTGCTCTTATTGACACATCTAACATTGAAACAGGTTCATCTGCGATAATTATTTTTGGTTTTGATGCTAACGCTCTTGCTAATACTACTCGTTGTCTTTGTCCGCCTGACAACATATGGGGGTATTTTTTTATAATTTCTCCGGCAGGTTCTAGTTTCACTTCCTGCATCACTTCTATGACTCTCTCATCTCTTTCTTTTTTATTCCCTATATTGTGAATTTCAAGAGGCTCAGACACAATTTCGCCAATTCGCATTCTTGGATTGATGGAATCATATGGGTCTTGATGTATCATTTGACAGTTCATTCTGATTCTTTCTAGATTCTTTTTTTCATTATTGACTTCGTGTTCTTCAAAAAATATTTTTCCTGAGTCTAATTCTATTGATTTTAGAATTAATTTTGCTATGGTGGATTTACCTGAACCTGACTCACCAGCTAACACGAAAACTTCTCCTTTTTTAATAGAAAATGAAATATCATCTGCAGCTTTAATTGTTGTTGATTTTGAACCAAACATTCCTTTTTTTATAAAATATTTTTTCAAATGCTCTACTCTAAGTATCTCATTCACTGATTATCTTGAATTAAAGAAGTATATCAAGAATTTAGTTCATTTTCTATCATACTGTAACTTTTATTCTATTCTGTAACTTTTGAATGAATATTTGTAGTTAGATAGGGATAACGCATTTATGTTCAACAAAGATTGTTTGAATACTTGAATAACTCAATTCAAAAAAATCTTGAATATAAAAAATACATTATAGATTCTAAACTCAGATACTTTAAACCTCATACTACAACAATTCAAAAAACATTTGCTGAAGAAATTTCTGCTAGTTTGAATGAGACTCCAAAATCTGTTTCTCCTAAATTCTTTTATGACAAAAAAGGTTCAGATTTGTTTGAAAAAATTTGTACTTTGGATGAATACTATCCTACTAGAACTGAGATCTCTATCTTGAAAAAATCTCAGAGTGAATTGGCTTCTTATATTGATCAAAATTTTAGACTAGTTGAACTTGGAAGTGGAACATCTGTAAAAACTAGACTAATTCTTGATATTTTTGTCAAATTACAAGATTTTACAGAATATTTTCCCATAGATATATCTGAAATCCTTACTGAAAGCTCTGAACAACTGATCAAAAACTATGATAATTTACACATTACCGGTATTGTTGATACCTATGAGGGCGGTTTGGAATTTCTTAAAACATATGATGATAAGAAAAACCTGATAATTTTTCTGGGTTCTAGTTTTGGTAACTTTTCTCCAGATGATGGCTATGAATTCTTACAAAAAATAAACTCTACCATGAAACCAGGAGATTTGTTCTTAATTGGATTAGATTTGGTTAAAGACAAGAAAATTCTTGAATCTGCATATAATGACGCTCAGGGTGTAACTGCTAAATTTAATCTCAATGTTCTTTCCCGTATTAATGATGAACTTGATGCTGATTTTAATTTAGAAAACTTTTCACATTTTTCCGTATACAATACAAAAGATCAACGAATTGAAATGTATCTTAAATCGCTTGTTGACCAATCAATTATTGTATCTCAATCTAACCTTTTATTGAAATTGAAAAAAGATGAATTGATTCATACTGAATACTCACATAAATACAAATTATTACAAATTCGTGAACTTTTGAATCGTACTGGATTTAGAATAGAAAATACTTGGTTAGATGATGACAAATATTTTTCATTAACTTTGGTTTCAAAAAACTAAATATCTTCTGCACATCTAAACCCTGAGAATAACCATCTTTCATCTAATCTGAAAAAGTTTCTGTAACTCCCTCTTATTGACATTTTTGGTGTTCCAAATGACCCTCCTCTCAAAACTTTTTGATTTGTAAACCATTTGTCATTGTATTCATCAAATCCTGATTTGAATCCTGGATATCCTGTAAATTCTGATGATGTCCATTCCCAAACATCTCCAATCATTTGTTGGCACCCTGATGGACTAACTCCATTTGGAAACGTACCTATTTCTGTACATCCCCAATAATGTGATTCTAGTAAATTACATTTTTCTTTTGCTGGTTGTTCATTTCCCCATGGGTAAATTGTTTTTACTTCTTTTTCTTCATTCCAACATGCAGCTTTTTCCCATTCTGCTTCTGCAGGTAATCGTTTTCCAGCCCATTTACAGTATGCATCTGCCTCGTAATAGCTTACATGACATACTGGTTCGTTTGGATTAATTTCTCTAATTCCTAAAAAGTCTCTTGTGTGCCACTTGTTGTCTATTTTTTCCCAGTACATTGGGGCTACCCATTTATTTTTTTTAACCTTCTCCCAACCATCTGATAACCAATACTTGTATGTCTCATATCCTCCATCTTCAACAAACTCAAGGTACTGTTGGTTTGTTATTGGAAAAATGTCTATTTTGTAATCATCTAGGTACACTTTGTGTTCTGGAAGCTCAATGTCATAACAGTAATCTTCTCCATTATACCCCATTGAATATAATCCTCCTTTGATGGACACAGAATTCTTTTCTATCTTACTTTGACTTGGGATGTTATTTTTTTTAACTGGTCTGTATTCTTCTGCAAGTAGATGTTGTAAATCATACACTAAAAGCTCTTGATGTTGGCATTCATGATGAAATCCCATTGTAATCAATCTGACTGCGTCATCACTCAAGGTTTGAGATTCAATAAAACGTTCTACTCGTTGGTTGATGATATTGAAATACTGAAAAATTTGGTTTATTGTAGGTCTTGAAATTATTCCTCTCAAGCCTTTGTCATGTGGTGCCCCAAATTGTTGATAGTATGAATTCAGATATTCTGAAAATTCTTTGGAATAGAATTCGTAGCTTTCATCTAATTTACTCATAATTGCTTCATATATCCAACTAACATGACCTACATGCCACTTTGGTGGACTCATGAAAAATGCTGTTTGAACTACAAAATCATCTTTCTCTAAAGTTTTAACAAGTTCTAATGTTCTGTCTCGTGTCTCTCTAAATTGTTCTAATAGTGGTTTTTTTTGTTCTAATTCAATATTTGAGACCATTATTGAAAAATTCTATTTTTCTATTATTATGTTTGTGGGTTTGTCCTAGTATCCTCTTGCAAAAATTGGAATTGAAACACTTTGTTCTTGACAGTATGTACATTTTTCATTTGCGCTCTCACTGTCAAATGGAATTACTCTGATATCTGCACCTGTTTCTTCTTTGATTTTTTCCTCACATTGTGTTTTGCCACACCATGGGGCATTGAAGAAACCACCTTTCTCAATTTTTGATTTGAATTCTGAATAATCTGAAATCTTTATGGTGTTTTCTTTGGCTTGTTCTCTGGCTTTATTTAACATATTTTCCTGTATCTGCTCTAGCATTTCTTGTATCTTTTCAATTTCATCAAAAGGCAAATTCAGTTTCTCAAGATTGTATCTTTTTGCTATGACCATACTTTGTTTTTCTATATCTTTAGATCCTATCTCTATCCGTATGGGGATTCCCTTTAATTCCCAATCATTGAATTTGTATCCTGGGGATAACCCTTCTCTGTCATCTATGTGAATTCGGATTCCACTTGATTCTAAATTATTTTTAATTTCTTCTACTTTTGGTAATACTTTATTTTTACTTTCTTCATTTTTGTATATTGGCACAATTACTACTTGTATTGGTGCTACTTTTGGAGGTAAAATCAGTCCTTTGTCATCTCCATGTGTCATGATCATCGCACCAATCAATCTCCAGGAAACTCCCCATGATGTTTGCCAAGCAAAATGCTCCACATTATCTTTGTCTGCAAATTTTACTTCAAATGGCTTTGAAAAATTCTGCCCAAGAAAATGAGATGTTCCCATCTGCAGTGCCTTTCCATCTGGCATTATGGATTCCATCGTGGTGGTGTATACGGCACCCACGAATTTCTCTTTTTCACTTTTTTTGCCTGTTGTAACTGGAATTGCAAGTTCTTCTTCTACTGTATTTTTGTAAATTTCTAAAATTTTCATAACTTCTTTTTCCGCTTCTTCTTGTGTTGTATGAACAGTGTGTCCCTCTTGCCACAAAAACTCTGATGTCCTAAGGAATGGTTTTGTCGCCTTGATCTCTGCTCTAAGTGCTGTGTTCCAAAAATTGATTTTTAATGGAAGGTCTCTCCAGCTTTGAATCCATTTTGAATACAATGTGTATGCTAATGTTTCAGATGTTGGTCTTAATGCAAGTCTATCTCCAATTTCGTTATTTCCTGATTGGGTTACCCAAAAAACCTCTGGATTAAATCCTGCAAAATGTTTTTGTTCCTTTCCTAATAGTGACTCTGGAATTAATATTGGTAAGAACCCATTTCTAATTCCATTATTTGCAAATTTTTTATCAAATGTGTTTCTTAATGACTCCCAAATAGAATATCCGTCTGGCCTTAGAACAATTAGTCCTTTGACTGGTGCATAGTCTGCAAGTTTGGCTTTTAAAACAACTTGGGTGTACCATTCACTAAAATCATCATTCTTTGAAACTGTAATTCCGATATCTTCTTTATTCAAACTAGAGTTTCAAGAAATAATTTTACTAATGAGCCTTTCGTGACGTTATTTCAAATTAAATTTGATATTATAGTGGATCTCCTTTACAAAGAACTTGACCTGTTACTCTGCTTTGGAAATTTGGACACACAAAACACTGGATAAATTGAATATTCTCTTTAAGCACAGGACAATCTACAAATTCTTGTTTCATTCTTTTGAGCATTTTGGGACTGACACCTTTCAGCTTTAATTTTCCCTTATCATCCATCATTCCTGATGCTTTTAACTCATCTTTGATATTTTGTGGGAGTCTTTGTCTATCTTCTGTTTGTTGAATGTCTACTTCGTATTTGTGTTCTAATTCTGCCATAATAATTCTGTTATTCTCGGTGATTTATTACTAGCGTTTTTTAGATCTCAAAATAGTTTAAACTTTAATATAATTAGCAATTTTTTTCAAAATCAGAAATCATTTGCTAGCAATTTTTGATGTTGAAGGTGTTTTGTATGATGAAGAATATCTTCCTATCCTTGCAGAAAAACTCAGCAAAGAAGAAGAAATTTGGGAAATTACTAAAAAAGGGATCCAAGGAAAAATAAATTGGGAAGAAGGATTGAGAACCAGAGTTGCAGCACTCAAAGGACTGGATGAAAAAATATGTCAACAAGTTGCTGACGAATTGCCAATCATGACTGGTGCCAAAGAAGCTTGTAGAGTCTTAAAAGCTGCTGGTTGGAAACTCATGGCTGTATCTGGTGGATTTACCTTGATGATGGATAGATTACAAAAAGAATTAGATTTGGATTACGTCTATTCTAATGAACTAATCTTTAAAGATGGAAAACTAGATGGTGTCACAATTAATGTTGATTCTGATAAATCTAAATCTGCTAGAATAAAAATTGCCGAATGGGGTGAAGACAAAGAAAATATTGTTTGTGTTGTAGATGGTGCAAATGATGTGAAATTGTTTGATATTTGTGGGCTAGGTATTGCCTATCGAGCACAAGACTTGGTCAAAGACTTGGCAACTACTACCTTGGAAGAAAAAGACCTCTCAAAGATTTTAGATATTATTAACAAACATTACAAATTAGAATTGGAAACAACTACTCTTGCATAAACAATTTTTTAGTCCTTTCATTTAGAACTTTTACTTGCAAATTATTCCTCTAAACATTGAAAAAGAAATTGAACCTTCTGATGATATTTCTAAATTAATCTTAATGTCTGCTGAATTAAATGATGGTGATATTATTGTCATTGCACAAAAAATCATATCAAAACAGGAAGGCAGGGTAGTTAATTTATCTACTGTAGTTCCTTCATTATTATCTCAGGGAATTGCCTCTCAATATCAAAAAGATCCTCGAATTATTGAATTAATTTTATCTGAATCTAAAAGAATCATTAGAATGGAAAAAGGAATACTTATTGTTGAGACCAATCATGGATTCATTTGTGCTAATGCTGGTATTGATGAAAGTAATGTAAAACAAGGTTATGCCACACTACTTCCAATAAATTCTGACATCTCTGCTAAAACAATACAACATGCTATTACAAAACAAACTCACAAAAATATTGCAGTAATTATTTCTGATACTTTTGGCAGGCCATTTAGGATGGGCCAAACTAATTGTGCAATTGGTATTTCTGGATTAAATCCAATTATTGATTATTCTGGAACATTAGATTCTTTTGAAAAAGTTTTACGTGTCACTGCAATTGCTATTGCTGATGAACTCTCTGCTGCTACTGAATTAGTGATGGGAAAATCACTGAAATGCCCTGTTGTACTTGTTCGTGATTATACTTTTACTGGAAAAAATCATACAATTAATGAATTAATTCGTCCAGAAAATGAAGATCTTTTTCGATGATGTATTTGGTTTCAATAGGATTATAATCTAAAGAAGAAAATTTCTTTTGAAATGCCAATAAAGACTGAATTGCATTGTCATAATTCATTTTCCAACTTTCATGTAGGTGATGATGAACCTCCATACGATTGTAATATCTCCATACGAGATCAATTAGAACGATCATATAATTTGGGATTGGATGCTATTTTTGTCACTAATCACAATACTCTAGATGGGTATAATCAGCTGTTACAATACAAAAAAGATCATGAAAAATTTAAAAATATTGATATTTTTCCTGCAGAAGAAATTACAACTGATAATGGAGCACATGTTTTGGCATATGGTATTCATGACACTATTGAACCTGGAACGTCCCTTGAGGAAATAATTGATGAAGTAAGTAAACAAGGAGGTATGTCTTCTGCCCCTCACCCATTTAGTTTACTTGATGCATTACGTGACAATGCTAAAAAGTGTGATATGGTTGAGGTCTTCAATAGCAATAATGTTGATGTATTATCTAACGCACGTGCAACCCAATTTGCATTGGATAATAACATGATTCAAGTTGCCGGTAGTGATTCTCATGTTCTGTCTACACTTGGACGATGTGTAAATGTAATTGACTCTGAAAATAATCTTGATGATATTTTACATGCCATGAAACGTGGTAAAATTGAAATTTCTCAAACAGGCTATGCATTGCAAAATGAAACCCTTGATCATCTCAAATATAAAATCAATAACTCAAAAGAATATTTGATAGAATACATATCTGAACATTATCCAAATGCAAAATGGTTGTTAACTCTCTTACTTCGCATTTATGGTTCTAATCAGAATAGTCATATGTGGTCTTTATTTTACAAAATTGCAATTTATCTTATGAAGAGAATTTCACAAAAAATCAATTTTCAAAATAAAGATCCAAGCTTCATGAAAGATCGAAATCTTGCAACCATGTTTAAAATGGCATTGTAG
>CAJHYU010000181.1_pt1 | contig 8585 bp, 12 predicted proteins | sample 9198821 | NCBI WGS metagenome assembly CAJHYU01 (sample SAMEA7708373, study PRJEB35096) | sediment metagenome | biome: marine neritic benthic zone biome [ENVO:01000025]; feature: sediment [ENVO:00002007]; material: shallow marine sediment [ENVO:03000034] sea grass bed [ENVO_01000059] ... | reverse complement strand
CCAACATTCGTTAGGGTTACCAGTGTAAATTCCACTGGTACCTTTGACGTATCCGTCCATACCATCCTCAACGCTTTGTGCATATGCTTGTGACATTGCACCAGCTGCTGTGATAGATACTGCGGCTACAAGTAATAGAGCATACTTGTAGTTCCTAGAATTCATTAAATTTATCGAAATTGAAAATTATTTAAGGGTTGGAGATTCCAAAGTATCCAAAAAAGTAAATTATTATATTTTAGTATATTCTGATAATAACATAAAATAAGGAAATTATGTTATTGGTGAGTAAATGAAAATTAAATCAGAGACAAAATTAGCAATTTTTGATACATTCAAAACTAAAGGTAACGATCTGACAGGAGAGGCAAAAAGACAAAGATCAATTATCACAATACTTGCCAGTAATGCCAATCCTGCAGAAAGGACAAGAACAGGAATTTCTCAAAAAATAGCAAAAAGTCATGGAATTGCATGGAAGAACATCTATTCTGGAATTTTTCGCGATCTAGATGAGATCTTACTTCCTATGGAAATAGCAGAAGAGGATGGCAGATTACCTCTAAAGAGAGGTCCAAAGGCACTTCAAGAAATAGGAATACCATATTATCATTTAACAAAAAAAGGCATTTTGATAGCTCTCTCAATTAGTGAAACAGAAAATAGAGAGAATTTACTAAAACAGTTTTTTTCAAAATCTGAATCAATAGAAAAAGAATTTGAAGATATTCTATCTAATCTTTTAAAGATTAGTCCTAATTTTACATACTCAATTTTTAGAAAATATGTGAAAGCATTTTGTGAAGATAAAATTAAGGAATTACTTCCTTTTGATCTCTCAAAATTAAGGGATATTTCAGATGAATCCTTAGGTATTCAGAAAGAGATTCTTTTGGCCTTTTTGAAACTGTCAAAACAAGAGAAAGATGATGCTATAAGATTGCTCAATGAGATGACCTAACAAATGTATGACAAATTCAATAGCGCCAAACATTAAAATCGGTTATATATTGAGAATTATCAATGGGTGGTTCGAAAAACGTATTTGCATCTGTCAAATCCTATAGTAAAAGAGGGAAATTACTTAAAAATGAAGATTTTCAGACCTTGGCTGAATCACGAGATCTTGACGAATTAATGACTAGAATAAAAAATACAGTTTATGCAGAGGCAGTAGCTGAAGTACAGAAACCATATACATCACATAGTATTGAAAATGGACTAAGAAGTCATTTAGCTGATGTTCATTACAGTATATCAAAAACTGCAGGTACAGGTATTTTAGATGCTTATTATCTGAAATTCATTATTTCAAATTTGAAACAAATTCTGAAAGGAAAAGTTTTAGGAAAATCTCAAGAAGAGATTGAAACTCACATTAATCTTCGAGCTGAAGAATTACTCAAACAAAGAGATATTGTAGTTAAAGCACTTGTTGCAAAAGACCTTGAAGAGACAGTTGCAAGTTTAAACCAAGTAGAATTTGGGGAAGAGATTGCAAAAGCAGCAGCACTATATGCGGATAAAAAAAATATCCAGATCTTTGATACATATTTTGATAAAATTTTGTATACACGTCTTGTAAAGGCACTAAAGTCTGGCGATATTGATGCAAGTAGATTAGTTGGAATGGATGTTGATTTCTACAATATACTTGGAGTGATCAGAGGAAAGTTTTGGGGATTAGATGAACAGCAAATTCAAGATTTAATTGTAATTCAGTCCCCAGCTGCAAAAGAACTATTGGGAAGAATGATGGCAGCAGGATCAGTTAGAGATGCCTTCAATGAACTTTCTAACACAAAATACAAAGATTTGGTTCCTCAAGTTGAAAATGAACTAGATGCAATAGCTGAGTTTGAAAGAGCTTTTGAAATTGCAATTTATAAAGCATCGTTAAACTCGTTTACCAAAATGTTTAGTTTAGCAACAACAGTAGGAATTACAAAACTAACTGCATTTGAAGTTAGAAACATTGCAGCAATTGCATATGCAGTAGAACAAAAAATACCAACTGAAACAACAATGTCAAAATTGATTTTACAAACCGAATGATTTGGTATAAAATATGAGTAAATTTCCAACAAAAAAAACTGAAACGCCTATCAATGTTCTTACAAATTGGGTAAGTATTTCCATGGCATTGATTTTTGCTCTGCCATCACTAGGGGTATTTTTGGGGATTTATTATGGAACTGGAAATTTAGTTATAGGTGCAGTGATAGGATTTGGAATTCATTTTGTAACATTTGCATTTTCTGGAAGAATTTCAAATTACCTAAACAAGGTTATGAATTAACCTATATGGATCTAAATTTGAGATGATACATCATGATGGGAGATAGAGATTTTCGAAGTATTATTCAGAATGCAATAGGCTCTATAGGAAGAGAATTAGAAATTGAAGTAGATTCTAAAGATATCCAAACAATTCATCTTAAAGAAGTAGTTCAATGCCTTAGACGCTCATTTTATGATAGAATAGAACCCAAAGAGATTGAAAGAAGAGGATTCAATGAACTTCTTTCAGGATTATTAAGAAAATTACAATATGGAAGTGAACCAAAAAACTTTGCAATTGAGGATATCAAGTTAAAGGGGCAAGCTGACATGATGGTGGATGATTCAATTCTTTTATTCAGATCAGCTATGGACGAATTAGAAAATCCTCAGGCAAATGATGTACTATATCTTAATGCCTGTCTATGGATATATGATAAGGAGGATGGAATTATTGTTTACATTACAGGAGATAGAAAAGAAACAACTTTCTCATTAACACGAAATAAAAAGATGTTTGAAGAACTAATCAGGCGAGTAAAAGTACTTAATGATCTTTTGAAAGAAGAAAAAACACCAATTTTAGAGCCATCAACTGAATGTTCTGATTGCCAATATTATGAAAGATGTTTCACTAAAAAGAAGAACACCAAACAGTTAACCCTAGCAGAAATGTTAGGAATGGGCAACAAAGACTAGTCTAGATAAATGAAAAATATTGTAAAGGAAAAATTCCTTTGTTTAATCTAGTGGTTCTGGATGTCCTTTACCACGAAGAGCGAAACACACTACTGCTAGTGCAATTGCAACTCCTACTGCTGAGCCAAATGCGGCCATACCTGCTTCTGCCATTTGATAAAAAACAACTTTACGGGCTTTTATAACTTTGCCAATATTTTTTCTCTAAAAACAATATATCATAATTTTAGAATTTTATGATACAATAAAGCTTATTTTGTAAACTCAAAGCGAATTTCGTTTTCTTGTCCACTAGTCATGGAGCTTAAGTTGTAAAAGACAGTTCCAGAAACTCGCCATGTTGCAGTATTATCTTCAAAATCAGTCCACAATTCTGGAGTGTTTCCAGTATTTTTCAATGTAATAGTGTCTTTTAATACAATTGAATTATTGCCAAGAAGAGTATAGTAATTTGAACCAAATTCAACCATCCCCTCAGGTCTACTTCCTATTTCACCACCTGAAATTTGTTCATACTCAGAGTAGCCTGTTTCAAACAATTGATAATCCATGGTTTGGACAATTACAGCTCGAGGATTTGGGTTGTAAATTTCAAATGCAATTTTAATTGTAGCTGCCCGTTGTGAAATTTTTGTAACAGAAATATCATCTAATGAAATCTCAAGAGGTTTAACTTGGGAGCTGTTTTGAGTTTCTGAAGTACCATTTTGGGGTTCAATTACCATTGAAGGTCCCATCAAAAGAATGCCACCTAAAATAACAACAAGTACTGCAATAGCAATACCGACAAAGATTTTAGGATTCATGATTTTGGTTATTCCCTAGATATCTTAAATGTTGAGATAGTTATTATACCATGTGAAGTAGAAAAAATTATGCAGTATTTCCAAGCAGTACAACAAGGAAAACAAAGAGCAAGTAAATCACAGATGAAAATGTTTAATGCAGCAGGATTTGGCATGTTGACTTTAACAACAAAGAAGGTTGATGGAAATTTTCAACCAGTTGGAGAAGAGGAATTTACTGCTGTAATTAGTTCCGTAGATGGACATGTGGCAATAATTGTGGATAAAGATGGTTTTACAAAGGCTCAATCAAAGGCAGTTGAGAAAGAAGAAGCATTAGAGATTTTCAAAAAACTTCGAGAATCAGGAATTGCTGAATATTCAGGAAAAGAAATTCAAATCTGGTCAGAAACTAGACCAACAATTCAAAACGAGATTTCCAAATAATTATTTTGAAGAAAGAGCAATTTCTGTACCTACAGAAATACCTTTAATTGCTTTCTCTATGATTTTTGGATTGGCTTTTAGGATTCGTGTTTTTATCTTGGAGCGTTCTATAATTTTTAATGCCACAATATCCATCAAATCATAGCCTCCTGCAACAGAATCTTCATGAACTAACATATTTTTCAAATTTTTTAGTTCAATGCGTTTGAATTTTTTTGCTTTTTTGAATTTATTTGGATCCATATCATAAACCCCATCAACATCAGTAGCATTAAGGAATTGTTCAGCTTGGACTTTTTCAGCAATGAGTGCTGCAGTTCCATTAGTACTTTGACCAGGATGTAAACCACCTGTGACAACTATCAATCCATCATCTACTGCATGTCTAACTTCCTGTAGAGTAGTTGGCGGATGTGAATATGCCTTATTTTTTAGAGCATAAATCAATAGTTTTGCATTTAGTCTAGAAATTTCTATTCCAAGTTCATCAAGCGTAGATTCATCTGCTCCTGAAGAACGAGCATGAGAAATATAATGACGTGCAATATTTCCACCTCCTGCAATAATAATTGGTTGACAAATTTTACTAATTTTTACAAAAAATTCAGCGTAATCCTTTAGGATTTTTACATTATCCATGCCAAAAACCCTTCCAGATAATTTGATTACAATTCTTTTTTTCACTTTAGAACACCAAGGATTGATTTTGCGGCAATTTCAACTTTTTTTCTATTTTTTTGATGAGTATAAACACGCAGAATGTTCATGAATCCAGAAATTGCTGAAACCATAGGCATTTTAGAAATTGGTACCTCCTTTGCAAAAGATTTTCCATTCTCATTTGTAACCAAAATAATGGATTTTGACTCATTTTTGGATGGTGCAAGTGGAATAGAAGGGGTAACAGAGCTATCTACAAAAATTTCATTTTCGTCAATTTTGGATTTTTTGGAAATTGCATTTCGAAGTTCATCAGTTTGTATCTTTTTCAAATTATTTCTACTTGTCAATATTCTCTCAAATACACATTTTAGTAATTTTCTATTTTGATAGTCTTGAGCAAATTGTCTAGCACGTTTTAATTTTGAGGATTTTGATGAGAGTAGTGTTGATAAAACATATTCATCAGTAAGTTGAACATATTCATTTAGATTAAAAGTAGTAAAACCAAATTCATCATCAGACAATCTTAATGCTTCAAGTAACATGACTTCTGCTGCACGTACAGTTTTATGGAAATAAACTGCTTTAAACATTTGATATCTAGAGTGCATCATTGATTCAAAAGAGTATAACGCCGAACGCTCTAAAGCTAATTTTTTCTTATGTATATTGAGTGATTGAGTAATTCTTTTATGATCAATTTTTGCATGTTCTGCTCCTGTAAAATAGCCATCTCTAAGCAAATAGTCCATCATATCTGCACTTAATGCACCAGATACAATTTCATTCATGTATTTAAATTTAGAATCTCCAAATGCTACTTTTGTTATGAATTTTTTATTAAATCCATTTTTTGATAAACTATCACCAATTTCAGATTTCAAAATGATTTCTTTACCAAAATCCTCGTGTGAGATTTTTTTTTCTTGAATTATTTCCTCAAATAGATGAGAAAATGGACCATGTCCTATATCATGTAAGAGACTAGATAATCGAATAACTTCAATATCATCGGATTTGAGAAATCCTTTTTCATTTAATGTATGACCTGCTTGACTTGCGATATGCATTACTCCCAATGAATGTTCAAATCTAGTGTGTTGAGCTGCAGGATATGTTAAATGGGCACCAGAAAGTTGTCTAATTCGTCTTAGTCTCTGAAAGATGGGAGTATCAATTATAGATAGTTCATGCTCATAGATACGAATAAAATCGTGAATTGGATCAATTATATCTAGATAATTTTTTTTCATGATCCTATTTTATTTAAAAAGATTTTCAATATTTCTTTATGTATTTCTTCTTTAGATTTTGATGCATCAATTATTTTCCAATGTTTTTTCTTTGCAGTAATTTGATAAAGATTAGAGATTTTTCTTAAAAAAAATTCATTTTTTTCAAACTTGTCTCTTTTCATTTTTCTTCCCTTTTCATTTTGCGGAGATCTCGAAAAGGATTCTTTTTGTGTTACATCAAGCAGAATTACAAGATCAGCTTTTGGAAGACCAACATCAAGATTTTCAAGCCATTTTTGTTTCAAACCATTTGCCATGCCATAAATTAAATTTGAATGATAATAACGATTCATCACTAGAACTGAATTTTTTTCTTGTGCTGCTAAAATTTGATTTAATTTTTCCCATCTATTTGCAGCCAAAAGACAATGAATTACTTGTGGTGGAAATTTTCTTTTTCCATCCAAGTATTGTCGAATTTCTTTTCCTATAGGTGTTTTATAATCAGGAAAATGAAATAATGCTGTTTTGATCTTTCTTTTTTTTAGAGCTTTTGTCAACAAAGTTGATTGCGTTAACTTGCCTGCCTGATCTCCACCCTCAATTACAATAATCATAAGTTATCAAATCAGAGAAATTAATTGATTAAAAAATCTATCAAGATTGATAATTTGAGATCTGTTTAATACATACAATGATCGAAGTCATCATGATGGCTGATAAAATTTCTTGTCCTTATTGTGAATCAGTTTTTGAGGATAAAGATAATCTTTCAAAACACATAGATAGAATACATGGAGATTCTGGGGTTCTTGAAGGAGATACCAGATCATTTGGTACTTAGATTTTAGCCATTTTTTTGAAAAATTTAGCTATAAAATGTATTTCTAGTAAAAAAGATCTAAAAAATAAATCAATTAATGATACAAAATTCTATCAAGATTTATAACCAAAAATTGGATATATAACACAAAATGGGACTGGTAAAATCTATGGCAAATGAGATGATGAAAGAAATAGGCAATAAGTCACGAGAATTTTATGAGTTTGTTTTACCTCCAGTTGATATGCATCTAGATGATGATAAACTAACTATGCTAATTGACATACCAGGATTTGAAAAAAAAGATATCAAACTATCATTAGATGGAAAAATTCTATCAATTCAGGCCAGTAAAGAAACATCTGAGGAAGAAAAACATAACATGATTTGCAATCAAAGACCAAGCATTATTGATAAAAAAATCAGATTGCCAATTGATGTAAAGGAAGGCGAAGAGACAGTTAATTCTGCAAAATATGAAAAAGGTGTTTTAACAATTACAATTCCCGTTCAAAAACATGGAAAAAACATCACAATAGAATAGCCTCATCGCTTTCTAAATATTACAAATATACCCATTATTGTCAAGGAGCCAATTATTCCAGTTATGCCAAGGGCTTCATTTGTTGAATACAAAATTGCAGAGCCAATAAAGATTGCAGCAGAAAGTATACTTCCAGAAAGTAAAATATTTGATTTTGGTTTTGCATTTAGAATCTGCAATGACCTGTTTTCATCTAAAAATTTTTTGAGCTCAGGTGCTATAGATATTGTAGCGTCAATTGATTTTGCAAATCTATCAAATGAATACTTTAGCTCCTCAATGTATGCATCTTTTATCAGGCTTTCTTCTTCAAGAATTTCTCTTATGACTTTAACAAACTTGAAATTTATCTTGTGTGTTTTGTAGATTCCCTCAATGATTGATGCCATCCTCATGTACAAAGCTAAATTCTTTGGAAGAACAAAGGGGAATTTGCTCATAGTTCTATTTGAGAGTTCCATTAGTCCTTCTACTTCCATGTCATCAGGCTTTTTTCCATGCATTGCACGAACTGCAAGTTCAATACCTTTTTCGATAACTGTACGATTAAAATCTGGAGTAAGCATTTTGAGATCATCCATTGCGTTTACAGTTCTTGGGGGATCCTTTTCTACCAGTGCAAGATACAATCTAATTAGTTTCAGTCTAGTTTCATTGTCTAGTTTTCCTACCATTCCATAGTCATATAGAATCAGTTTACCATCATCGGTTACTGAAATATTACCTGGATGTGGATCTGCATGGAAAATAGAGTATCTAAGAAGCATTGTAAAGAAGACCTTGTGCACATCTATGACTAATTTTTGCCTATCAATTCCCTTTTCATCAAGAGCTTCAATGTTTGTGACCTTAATTCCTGGGAGATATTCCATTGTTAGAACATTTTTTGAAGAATAGTCATCATAGACTTCAGGAACTACAACTTTTTTGTTTTTTTCCTTGTTATGCTTTATTTTTTTGAGGTTATCTGATTCTATTGTATAATCCATTTCTTCATGAATTGTTTCAATAAATTGAGACAGCATTGCCTTTGCAGAAAAACGGAGGTTTGGATCGACAAATCTTAGTGCTAATGGAAGAATTTTTTTTAAAACCTTAATGTCTTCTTG
>CAJHYU010000198.1_pt1 | contig 8717 bp, 8 predicted proteins | sample 9198821 | NCBI WGS metagenome assembly CAJHYU01 (sample SAMEA7708373, study PRJEB35096) | sediment metagenome | biome: marine neritic benthic zone biome [ENVO:01000025]; feature: sediment [ENVO:00002007]; material: shallow marine sediment [ENVO:03000034] sea grass bed [ENVO_01000059] ... | reverse complement strand
TAGGGCAGCACTCCAAAAGATTCACGTCCTTCTACTGCATTCCAATCAGTTTTAGTAATGAAAGACAATCCATCTTCTTCCCAAATAGGATAAGATTCAGAAAATAATTGAAAAACTAACAAAGCAACCATTACTAATACATAAACACCGGCTACAGTAGCCCCAACTTTAAACACCTTATCAGATAAGGGTCTGCGTCCAGGTCTTTCAGGTTTAAGACGAAACTTTGACACAATTGTTGAGCATCAAAATGAAGTTATCTAGGATCTCACTATATTTTATGAGATGATCATAGCACTATATAGATCCTCAACTAAATTGTAAATAAGCAATTCTAAACATAGATCATAGTTGGAAACGCTAACAAATGCAAAGCAAACACGAAGAATACAACTAAGCGGAGGATCAACATACATTGTTTCTTTACCAAAAAATTGGATCGAGGAGTTAAAGATCAAAGTAGGAGACAACATCACCATAATGAAAAATTCAAATCATTCATTGACATTATTTTCAAAAGATCATAGTGAAAGTGAAAAGAAAATAACAGCAGTAATTACATCCAGTCAGAAAGAATCAGGGGAATCCATTAAAAGAAAAATTATTGCAGCATATCTTAGGGGATACAACAATATACAGATTAGAACAAAGGGCATGAGGATTATTTCAGAACACTCAAGAAAAATAAAAGAATTAGTACGTACAAGCATGATAGGTACAGAGATTGTAGAATCAAGTTCTGAAATTATAACAATACAAATTCTAACAAGACTTCCAGAACTATCATTTGAAACAGCGCTAAAAAGAATGTATTTGATGGCAAACAACATGGTAAAAGAATCAATTGAAAGCATAGAAGAAGTAGACATTGCACATGCAGATGAAGTGATCAACATGGATGATGAAGTGGATAGATTTGGACTCTATATGAGAAGAAATTTGACTCTGGCTATAGAAAATGAAGACATCCTTCAAGACATGGGATTAAGAAGACCATCTGATTGTTTAGGATACAGAGCAATAATTAGCAGGATAGAGAGAATTGGGGATCATGCAGCTCTAATTGCAAAAAGAACAAAATTCATTGAAAAAAAAATAGATGTAAAAATAATGAGTAAAATAAAAAAACTATCTGAAAATTCTTTAGATGTTTTTGAAAAATCAATTACTGCAGTTCAAGAACATGATTTTGAAAAAGGAGAAAAGGTTGCTGAAAAAGTTGTAAAAATAATTAATGATGAAAAGCAGATCATGGCAAAAGTTTCAGAATCAGAGAAAAATTCCACCATCATTAGATTTGTATTAGAAGACTTGAGAAGAATCTCAGAGTATTCAAGTGATATTGCCGAGGTTGCAATAGACGAAAACATCCACAATATCATTTCTGAAAAATAAAAAAAGAAAAAAAGATTTAGACTTTAAGAATACCCTGTGAAATCAGGTACTGTAGTCCGTTGATATAATCTTCATCTGTAATCAATCCTTCTGACCACCATTTTGCATTATCTCTTATCCAATTTGGAATTTCTAAACTACCTGTATCTGCAGGTGCTTTATAATCCCAAAGAGACTCTCCGTCATAGGTTACTTTAGACAAGCCTTGTTTTCCTATTTCTACTACCTTATCGGCAAGTGGAACGTAGAGCAAACTTGATGAAAATTCTTGACCATCAGTAATCATCCAATGAATTATATGGATCACAGCTTTTGCCTGTTCTTTGTTATTAGTTACTGGTTTCAGATCATCATATACAAGAAGATATGTGAAACTTGCAATAGGATAAGAATCTGGACCTGGTGCATTCACAAGAGATACATCAACCCAACTGTCCTCAGCATTAGGTAAATTATCTGCAACCCCACTAGAGGCAGCAGAGATACTATCCAATGTTGGCTCAATAAATGCAGTTTTTTCAGCATTTTGAACAGATGCAAAAGACATTCCAGTCTGGAACGCATAAGCTAGTTCAATGTAACCAATTGAATATTCTGTAGATTTTACAATACCAGCAACGCCTTCATTTCCAGCTGCTGCTAAACCAGATGGCCATGGAACAGATTTTCCCTTGCCTATTTGCTCATCCCATACAGAGCTTACAGTAGATAAATAATCTGTAAAGATGAAAGTAGTTCCTGAGCCGTCAGATCTATGAGCTGTTACAATATCCTTATCAGGTAAATTCAGTCCAGGATTCTCCATAGCAATTACAGGATCATTCCATTTTGTAATTTCTCCTAAGAATATTTTAGAGATAGCATCTCCAGTTAATTTCAATCCCTTGTTTGGTACTTCAGGAATATTGTACACCATAGTTACACCTCCAATAGATTCAGGTATATGTAACGTTCCTGTGGCTAGTTCTCTTTCAGGTTCACTCATTGGTTTATCAGATGCTGCAAAATTTACAGTGCCTTCAATGTGTTGTTTAATTCCACCTCCACTACCAATGGATTGATAGTTTAGATTTACATTGTTGTATACATTATTGTATTCAACTCTCCACAAATCAATTAGAGGAAATGGAAATGTTGCACCAGCGCCTGTTAAATTAAACTCAGTATTTGCATCAGGTGCATCTGGCATTGATTCAGCATTTGCATTTAACGGAGGTACGATAGCAACAAGTGTTGCAATCATCAGTAGTGATGTTATCTTTGATGTTGTTTTTGTTGTCATTGGATAATTATTTTTTATAATTTATTTACAAATTACAATCATAGATTACGATAAAACAATATTACTCTATTATCTATATAGAAACAAATTCAAACTAAAAAATGATCAGAACTATATAAAAATAATTTAAAATAAAAAAAAGAAAAAATTTCTTTTAACTGAATCCTATTGGCCACGTATGAGTAACCCTTAGATCAGAAGATGTTTGTGTATCTGCTTTCTTTACTTCAAACATGGAATCATATATTGGATTGTTAGGATGATATCCCTTACATTCAAACTCAAATGTGTTTTCATGGACAAATCCTTTAAAGAATCCATCTTCCTTGTCACGTTCTGTTTCAAAGAAGTGAAGTATTACTCGACAATCAGTGTAGTTGAATCCTCTAACAGAGTGATCACCATACATCAGGTCAACATCAACATCAAAGAGTTTTGTGTTAGATGTGATTCCAGATGTATTAGGGCCCATCGTAAGAGAAGTATCGATAGCATCATACAAGAGTGGATAGTTACCAGGAATTCCAACTAGTTCAAAGCTTGGGTTGTCTCTTGAATAAACATCACCTAATTGCTCAAAAATTGCAAAATCAAGTACTTCAACACCATCATCAAATGTTAGTGTAGCAAATGCAGTTGGACCAGCTCCAAAATTATAAGAATCTGTAGCCATAGAGCCATCAAGAGATGATCCACTCACATGATTTTCAGTTACTTGATCAATCAAAGTGTTGTTTGGAGAAAATCCCACACATTGAAACAAATATTCCTCAACTACAGCAAATCCTCTTTTTCCTGTAAAGCCTTCTTCTTTATCTCGTAAAGTTTCAACCACATAATCATCAATTTGACATTCAGAAAAATCAACAGATCTTAGAACTGTACCATTTTGATCAAACTCAAGCAAGACATCAAAGTCATCATCAAAACCATACAATACATCTGCAAATTTTTTTGATTTTTCAACTTCTGTATCTAACAAAGGGTAATGTGTAACGAGTCCAATTGCAGAAAAGCTTGGTGCTGCATTCTCTCCTTCATCAAATCCAGACTCCAAGTCAACAATAGGAAATTCAATTCGTTCTTCAACACCGTCAAACTCAAAAGTTAAGAAAGTTCGAATATCATTACCAAAGTCAAAAGGAAGTGGTTCAGTTGAAATGATTACATCGTCAGAGTTTGAAATTTTTGCTTGATTGCACTCAAAATTGATTGTATCTACAACTACAAATCCACTTTTAGAAGACAGGTAGGATTCCTGATCATCATTAAGAGTTTCCACGGAAGCATCTGAGATTTCACAGTCATCATAATGAATCAATTTTATGGTATTGTCATTTTTATGAACTTCCACATCTACATCGAAGAGTTTGTAGTCATAATCAATTGTAGTAAAGTCTGAGCGGTAAATCCAAGCCTCATCTAATGCTTTATGAAGATAAGGTGTTTCACCTACTACTCCTTGTAGTTGAAATTCAGCAGGAATATTTTCAACATAATTGCTAGTCATTTCAAAAACAGGGAATTGAACTACTTCAATACCATCTCTAAAATGAAACGTAGTAGTTACGCTAACATTGTCAGCAATTTTGTATTCAAATTCTTCTGCATAGATTTCTTCTATTCCAAATACAAGGGTAGAAGTTGCAAGTATACTAAGTATGATTGTCGTCATTGTATTGTTACAAGTCATTGATGTTAAAAGAAAAATGTGTACTATAAACAAAATGAGTATAATTTACGTTGAGAATATTGAGGTATAATATCCTCATATTCTATATAGATAGAATTTATCCTTCACAATTTAACAACAATTCGGATCGAGAATCAGATGAAGAGTAGCATCGATCATAACCTAGACCGCCATCAACAACATCAGAGCCAGAATGAGAATAAAGTACATCGTCTCCGGACTGTCCTCTCAGAACATCATTACCAGAGTTTCCATTTATTGTGTCATCACCAGAGTCACCAGAGATAATATCAGCGCCCAAACCACCAAAGATGCAATCATTTCCATCTCCACCAGAGATAAGATCATTTCCTGCTAATCCAAAGATCAAATCATTTCCATCTGTTCCTTCAAGAACATCATCACCATCTGTTCCTTCAATGATATTGTAACTAGAATGTACATTTCCGCAAGTCTTTACAGTAACAGTTTGAATTGTGTTAGAGGTATACCCAACATTATCAAAAGCTATCCAAACAATAGTACTTATTCCAGGAGAAAATGCCTCAGGAGCATTGTTAATGATTGCCTTAATGCCACTATCATCAGTTGCAGTAGCCTCACCATAAGGAATCACAGTCAACATATCAGTAGCCTCAACAACTAGAGAGACAGGAGCAATAATTACAGGTCTTGTTTTATCAGGAGATGAATCTACAAAGTTTTCAGGAATAGTTATAGATTCTACAATTATTGGTTTTTCATAAAAGTCTGTTTCAAATGACTGGATTTTGTGGTTTGAAGAATCTACAATTAACAATTCACCATTAATTCCAATTGTCAAGTCAGTTACAACGTCAAATGAATGTGGGTACGGACCTAGTTGATCAAAGACACCTAATTTTAAATTAGAATCCTGAGACAAGTGTAAAATTCTGTTATTTCCAGAGTTTACAATAAACATCTCACCAGTAGGATCAATAGCTACTGCCTCAGGAGAAAAAACATAATTTGAAGAATGAAATGAGAATGATTGTATTAACTCACCGTTAGAATCAAATTTTTCAATCTTACCGTTTCCCTTGTCAGTGACATAGATGTTTCCATTAGCATCAGCATCAATTCCAACTACAGTGATAAATTGTCCAGGACCTAGTCCACTTGAGCCAAATGATGAAAGGAATTGTCCATCAGTGGAAAACATTTGGACTCTTTGATTTCCAGTATCAACAACATATACAATTTCATTAGCTACAGCAATTCCATTTGGGAATTTGAATTGCCCATCTTTGATTCCTTTCTTTCCCCATTCTGTGATAAATTCTCCATCAAGGGAAAATTTTTGAATTCTATTAAGATCCCTGTCTGCAACAAAAACAGAGTCATCAGATACTGCTATTCCAGAAGGGTAATGAAACTCTCCTGCTTGCTTTCCACTTTGTCCCCATTCAGAAATATAATCACCAGCACTAGAAAATTTTTGAACACGTTTGTTTCCCAGATCACTCACATAGATACTTCCATCCTCACCTACTGCAATAAATTGAGGATATGAAAAATGACCTGATTCTGTGATTCCAAATGAACCCCATTCAGAAATTTGATTATTTGCCCCAAATCCAAGAGAAGTCTGAGTAAATGAGAATCCTAGCAACAAGACAGAGAAAGCAATTAAAGTAAAGATTATTTTCAACGAGTAGTCATTACAGAATTTGAGAAACATTACCATGGTGAGTAAATGTTACAATTTTTGTCAATTTTTTGTCAAAAGGGTTTGTTTACTTCACGTGTAAAGACATAGCTTGCAAGGCCAACCATAACAAGCACAAATGCAAAGATAATACCTAAGCTGAGGAGTATCGGAATTCCACCTTCAGAAACGCCTGTCATCATCTCTCTTACTAGTAAAACAGTATAGGTAACAGGGTTTAGTTTTGCAATTACTGCAAGCCAATTTGGAAGTAATTCTAATGGAAATAACGCAGGACTGAGCATAAACAACGGCATGCCAAGAAAATTAATCACACCCCAAAAGGTCTCCTGGGACTTTGCAGTAGCTGCAACAATAACAGATATTCCAGAGAATCCCAAAGAAAACAGAATAACAATAGCCATGATAGGTGCAATCATAACAGGATTTGGAAAAGTGACACCTATTGCCAAAGCAATACCCAAAATCAAGCTTGCCTGCAAAGCTGCAATCAGAGAGATTGCAGACATTTTACCCAAAGCAATCGCAGAGCGAGAAATTGGAGAAGTCAATGCCTTATTCATAAAGCCATATCGTCTATCCCATAATGTGTTGACACCACCAAAAATGCTAGTAAAAATGGCAGTAAGAATAATGACACCAGGTGCCATAAACTCTATGTATTCACCTTCAAATCCAACTGACTGAATTAGAGGTTGAGTTCCAGAAAAAGTATTTCCAATAACAATGATCCAAATAGCAGGTTGAATCAATCGGATTAAAACACCACTTCTAGATTTTTTGTATCTCTTTAACTCTCTCCAAAAAATTGTATAAGTGTCATACATGAGAGTATTCATACACGTAGCCTCTTCATTTTTGCATGTTCACGTTTTCGATTGAATTGAGAATCATCATCTTTAATTTCATGTCCAGTGTATGAGATGAATACATCATCAAGTGTTGGTTGAGTAAGAGAAATAGAAGTAATTTTGATATCAAGTTCTGATGAGATTTGAAAGATTTTTGGAATCACCTCTGTTCCATTTGATGCAAAAAGAGTAAGTTTAGATTCATCCCTGTTAATCTTGTTTACAAATTCTATCTTTTCAAGTTGGGATAAAAATAAATCACGATTTTTCTCTTTTTCTTGAATTACAATAGAAATAACTTCATTCCCCATAGCGTTTTTCATAGTTTCTGGAGAATCAATGACTTGAATTTTCCCACCATCAATTATTCCAATTCTATCACACAGTTGATCTGCCTCTTCCATGTAGTGAGTGGTCAAGAATATAGTCATCTCAAATTCGTCATGAATTTTTTTTATATATTGCCAGATTTTTCTGCGAGTTTGAATATCTAGGCCAACAGTGGGCTCATCAAGGAATAGTACTTTTGGTCTATGTAACAGACCACCTGCAATATCCAGTCTTTTTCTCATCCCCCCCGAATAGGTGACAACAGGCTCATTTTGCTTATCAGATAGTTCAATTAAATCCAAAACTTCGTCAATTCTTTGATGAATGTCTTCTTTTGGGATATGATTGAGTTTTGCCTGAAGTAATAGATTTTCTCTTCCCGTAAGATATTCATCAACAGTTGTTTCTTGTTGAACATACCCGATATTTTCCCTAACTTGTTTTGCATTTGACATGACATCAAATTCAGAAATCAATGCATGTCCTGAAGTTGGTTTTAACAAAGTGGTAAGAATCATCATTGTAGTACTTTTGCCAGCACCATTAGGTCCCAAAAAACCAAAAATTTCTCCCTTTTTGACTGAAAAAGAAATATCATCTACTGCAGTTACATCTCCAAAAGATTTGGTGAGAGATTTTGTTTCAATAGAAGACATGTTTTGATCGCATTTTTCAATTATAAATTGCTAAGGATTCATGTGGTTAATACTCATAAAAAATTTAAAGAGTAATTCTAGAATTTATTTTATGAATGGATTGTGTCAAAAATGTCACTCATCAAATGTAGAAATAACAATTCAAGATGGAATTCCTGTTTGTGTAGTGTGTACTAAAAAAATGAAATAAAATATTATTTTAAAAATAAAGAAATCATTCAATATTTTTGAATGTTTCTTTGGTCATCCTTAAAATGACTTTTTCTCCTACTCCCCAAATTTCAGACTTGGAAAGTATTTTGGAATGCATTAACCCATCGCTGATTTCTATTGATTCCAATTCATTGGTATCAAGGTTTCTGTGCAATCTCTTTACTTTACCAATTTTATGGCGGTCAATGTCAATTACTGGAATTCCAGTTCGGACAGGAGGTCTACTGAGAAGTAAGGTGTTTTCAGAAATCTTGTCAATATAGTCCTCTGAAAGAAAATAGTCTTTGTTGAATCCCTGATGAATTGTTACACCAGATACGGTAAGTGTGTCTTGATTGATGTGGATATGTTTGACTTTACCATATTCAATACCTTCTCTATCGATGACTTTTTTTCCAGTAAAGGAATCAGCTGTAGCTAAATTTGCAGGCATCCCTTCTAGTTTTATAGACATGAAATTAGATATTCAGATTTGCTTATCATACCAAATATCAGAAATTTCTAGCAATGGGGTTAAATTACTTGACAGAAAAAAATAGTCATGGAGATTAAAGAGGCATTATTCAGACCAATTCTCATCACAAAGGGAAGAAAAACAGGAAAAGAG
>CAJHYU010000065.1_pt1 | contig 8756 bp, 9 predicted proteins | sample 9198821 | NCBI WGS metagenome assembly CAJHYU01 (sample SAMEA7708373, study PRJEB35096) | sediment metagenome | biome: marine neritic benthic zone biome [ENVO:01000025]; feature: sediment [ENVO:00002007]; material: shallow marine sediment [ENVO:03000034] sea grass bed [ENVO_01000059] ... | reverse complement strand
TCCAAGAATTTTTGTGCATATTTTGGCCACAGGGTGAACATTTGCAATTCCGCCAACAATTCCAACAGAAAGAGGCATTTCCAGAGTTCCAACCAGATTCCCATCATCATCTTTGCTCCATTTGCTAAGAGATCTATATCTGCCAGATTTTGCTGCATACGCATTTGCTGCAGCTTCAATAGCTCTACTATCCTGACCAATTGCATTTGCTACAGATATTGTTCCATTCATAATTCCTTTGTTATGAGTTACTGCTCTATACACATCATTATCTGCAAATTCAAATGCCAAGATAATATTTTCAACAACTTTTTCGCCCCCAACTGCATCTTTTTCAAACACTGCTCTTGCTTTTGCAATTCGCCTAGTGGAATAATTTGACAGTATGCGAAGTAATGTTTTTCCACCAGTTATTTTTTCAATTAATGGTGAAACAGACTCACACATGGTATTGGTAACATTTGCGCCCATTGCATCTCCAACATCAATTAAGAGCTCAACAATGAGCATTTTACCAGATGGCGCATCAATTTCTTTACAAGAAATTTCTTTTGCACCTTTATTCATTTTAGATAAAGTATTGCTTTTAGAATTTGCCAATTGAAGAATTTCATTAGAAGAGTTATTGATTTGTTTTATTGCAGAAGGGACATCAACATCCAGTAATTGTATTTGGCCAATACTGTAAGATTCATCTGCTGAAACTTCAAATCCACCTTTAATTCTAGCAATTTTTGCGCCTTTAGATGCTGCAGCAATCACAGAAGGCTCTTCAATAACCATTGGAATGATGTAGTCTTTTCCGTTAATCTTGAAGTTTGTTGCAACTCCCAAAGGAAGGGAAAACGTGCCAATAGCATTTTCTACCATCTTGTCTGCTTTGTCATAAGAAATACCCCCATTATCACCTTGCAAAATATTTAATTCATCATCAGAAAGATTTGCAAACTTTGCAACAACATCAAGTCTATCTTTTCTAGATTTTTCAAAAAATTTAGAAATTGATGAATTAGGCATTTTATTTCAGTATCCTCAATAATTTATCATCATTACTATCTGGAAAACCTTTCCCATCAGTATTTGAAGTGATAACATAAAGACTGCCATCATTACTTTGAGCCACATCACGAACACGCCCAATACCGCTGAGAATAGATTTTTGAGAGCTTAGTCCCTCTTCAAAATCTAATTGGTACAGATTAGCAGATCTCATAGAAGCCATTATGAATGAGGATTCAAAATCAAGTTTGTCTCCAGAATAAAACAAAATTCCTCCCGGTTCTATACTTGGGTCATAACAAAGTATAGCATTTTCAAAATTTTTATCTCCACTACATTGTTGTTCAGGCCAACCATAATTTTTTCCTGGAAGAATTTGATTTATTTCATCATTTTTTTCAGGTCCAAATTCTGCTACATACATATTTCCATTATCATCCCAAGTCATTCCTTGAGGATTTCTGTGTCCAAGGGAATAAACTGGAGAATCAGGGAAAGGATTGTCATCAGGTATCGTACCATCATCATTTAATCTTAAAATTTTTCCCGATAATGAATTGAGATCTTGTGGGAGATGAGATGAATCAGAAATTGTGCCAGTACCTACATACAGTTTTTCATCAGGTCCAAATTTTATGAAACCACCGTTTGTAAAAGAAGAGCCAGGGATTTTATCAAAGATAGTTTTAGCTTTTTGTAATTTGTTTTCTGATTCAGTAATTTGTAAAATCTTATTCCATAAATCGCCATTTTCATCATACGTCAAAAATACATAGAGCATATGATTTTGTGAAAATTCAGGATGAATTGCAATTCCTAACAGGCCACCATCAAAAACATCAGCAGAACGCAGTGCAGCTAATGGTGATTCCAACATAATATTATTTTCAATGACTCGAATGAATCCATCTTTTTCTGTAACAAAAATGCGGTCATCAGAAACAGCAATTGCACGAGGTTTGTCAAGATTCTCAGCCAGAATTGTTACAAAATCATTTTCAGAACTAGAAGTAGGTTCTGGTAATGGAATAGGATCAGAAGGAGAAGTCAAAACAAAAGCAGAAAAGACTATAGCACCGACAATTGCAATGATTTGAAATTTTTTGTCCACAAAAATACAGTCTTTTGAAATCCTATAATTACTTTCAAGAATTTGATAAAGCGTATATACGGCTGATCCTCATTGACGTATCAGCGGGGTGGGGAAGTCAGACTCTTTAGGGCTAGGTCATCCCGGCGGGCTCATAACCCGCAAATCAGTAGTTCAAATCTACTCCCCGCTACTTAGTTTCTATAAACACAAAACCACAAAAGAGATTGATCAAATTTTGTTGTTTTATTAATAACTCCTTGTCGTTGTAAGGGTCTTGTAAGATGCCTATGAGCAGATATTTTTGGAAGATACAATTTTTTCTGAATTTTCCTTGAAACTTCAACTGTGATTTTGTTTGGAGATTTTTTCCCGCACCGAATACATTGAAACCCCTGATTTTTACCCTTAGATTTCATTTTTTTGGTACAATTTATGCAAGACGGATTAGAGGCAGAAGTGTTCTTTTCAAGATGAATAATTTCAATAAACTCTAGATTAATTATTCTAGGAAAGTTTTTTGAGGCTTTTCTCACTCCTCCGCCTACACAGATTTTATCTCCCTTTATCAAATTTGAAGCAATGGTGGACATTCCAGTTGGCTTGTAAACAGCACACCAAAATTCATGGTTTTTAGAAAGAATTTTAAAAAATACGTGTCCACCTTTGACAATTTTTGGTAAGTTTGAAACAACTCCAGTAATTTTTCCAGAAGCGTATGGCTTCATGGTTTCTAAATTTAATTCATTTTTTAAGTGATCATCAGTTCCTTGATTAGATTTGAAAATCATGTAGCCATCTAATTTCTCATTATTTTTTAGAATTTTAGTAGCACATACTAATGAATCTACATTTTCTCCTCTAACACCGTAAAAAACAGGATCAGGACCGTGAGGAGTAATCAAGACTCGTCCTTTCTTTGTGTCAAAACTGTTAAACGTATTTGGGAAAGTTTGTTCTTGCATGTTTTTTACACTTTCGGTTGAAATTTTTCGTTTTTTACCAAACTTTACTTTTTTTCTATAGCTCAAAAGTTCCAAAGTGTGATCATGAAAATCATATCCTATTGCACCAATAGCACCAACTAGTCCTTGACCATTTCCTTGATAAAAAAATTCAATATTGTTCTTTTTGACAAATGTTTTTGCTTTATTTCTGTTGATTAATTGCCACAAAGCAAGATTACTAAAATTGGTAAATTCAGAAGGAATAGAATTGCTTTCAAAAAATACTAATCCAGGATTAGCACCATTTTGTATGTCAGAATATTTTGAGACAAGATTTTTAATTTGATTTTTTATCTTAGAAGAATTTTTGGTTTTTATTCGAATAGAAACTGCACCATTGCCCCTAGTTTTCCATGGGATGTTTGGATTAAATCTGATTAATCGTGGAAAATCAAGAAATTCAGTCTTTTGCTTGTGAAGTAAATCAACAATCTTGTAGGCTAGAAATGTTGTGCACATTCCTTTTGGAGAATCTGTATCATCAAATCCAATATTAAGAACAGTTTCTTTTACCATGATTCATTTGTATAACTCAGACATTTTTAGTTGTTGGACAGTTCAGTTGATTTAAATTAATAAAGTCAGATTCCAAGCTGAATTGATAGTAATAGATGAGAATAGGATTTTCAAAGAAATTCAAGAAAAAAATCCAGTATCAGTTTCATTGAATGGTCCAGATGGGATTTTACCTCAAGTTCAAGAAACTGCTATTAAAATATCAAAAAAATTTGGAATTCCAACATATGTTTTAGCAGATACAACATGGGGAACTTGTGATTTAAACTCAAATGGTTCAAAAGTTCTTGGAGCAGAAATTCAATTCAATATTGGACATACAATAAATACAGAATCACTAGAAAAAAATCTAGTTTTAATTGATGCATTTGATGATGTTGAGTTTGATAGTGTAGCAAAAAAATGTACAGAGATGTTAAAAGGAAAAATAATTTCGCTAGTTACTGACAGTCAACATTTACACCAAGTAGACAAAGTTGAGAAAATTTTGTCAGAAAGTGGAGTCAAGGTCAAAATTGGAAAAGGGAAAGGACAATTAAATGATGGTCAAGTGTTTGGCTGTGAATTTTATCCTGCAACTGATCTAAAGAAAGAAGTTGATGCGTATGTATTTTTAGGACAAAGTAATTTTCATGCATCAGGCATTGCACTGTCAACAAATCTGCCAACTTATGTTCTAGATCCCTACTTTAACGAAGTCAGAGAAGTAACAGAATTTGCACAAAAATTAAAAAAGAAAGCAACTCTAGCGATATACAAAGCAGCTGAAGCAAAATCATTTGGAGTAATTGTAGGACTAAAAGAAGGACAGTTATCCAAAGTTTTTGCTTTGAAAATTAAGAAGGAACTAGAAAAAGAAGGAAAGGAAGTTCAATTGTTTGCACTAACAGACATTACTAATGATAGACTGAGAAATCTTAAAGGAATTGATGCTTTTGTACAAGTTGCTTGTCCAAGAATTTCTACAGATAACCAGTTTGACAAACCTGTCTTATCCACCCCTCAGGCAAATGCACTTCTTAAGATTTTACGAAATGAGAGTATTGAAGGATATCTAGAAATCCCACATTGGCTATAACTATGAGATTAATTTTTGGAATCTAGGATTATCAGATATCTTTTCAAATAATTTAGATTTTTTTGCTTTAATTTTATACTGAATACTCTGAGAAATGGCATGTTCAAGTAAATTCAGTGCCTCATCAAAATTTGAAAGCATTACATAACTACAGGACTTATCAAATAAAACATCCCCATTGTTAGGGTAATCATTCAATATACTATTACAACATAAAATAGATTCATCAAATTTTTTTAAAGAAAATAAAATTCGTTCTTTGTGATACAGTGCAATATTATATTTCGGATTTTTATCCAGAATTGAATTACAGATGGATAATGCCTTATCATAATTTCCTTGTTTACGAAGGGAAGAAAGTTTATTGACCAATACGGAAAGATCTGTTGGAGAAATTTGTAATGCTTTATCATAACACTTCATAGCATTATCAAAATCTTTGAGTTTACTTAACGCATAGCCTTTATTGTTGAGTGAACTGATATTTTCGGGGTTATCGTTTAGAATTTTATCATAATATGTTATAGCCTCTCGTAGTTTACCTTTTAGAAATAATCTATTTCCTTCATCTAAAATTGAGTTTATTTTAGGATCTGTCATACTAAAGCCCAGGTTTCATCAAGATTTTACCAAATAATCCTTTACCTGTTAGCATTTTTGTATGAGCTTCTACAGCATGTTCAAGAGAATATACAGAATCAATGATAGATTTTATTTTACCTTGAGCCATCCAATAAAGTCCTTGCTCTAGTTCAGCTCTAGTCCCTTGAGTTGAACCTAAAATATTAATTCCTTTAAAGAAGATATGACGCAGATCAGTCTTTGCATTATAACCTGTGGTGGCCCCTGTAGTGACAATAGTACCACCATAATTTAGCAAAGTAAGTTCTTTGTTCCAATGAGTGCCACCAATGTGTTCAAAAATTACATCAACTCCACGCACATCACCATATGGTTTTGAGGTTTTTTTTGCAATCAATCTAACTTCTTTATGCCAATCTTCTTTTCTATGATCTATGGCGTAATCTGCTCCTAAATCCAATAATTTGTCTAATTTGTCAGGACTTGCAGTGGCAATCACAGTACATCCAAATAATTTTGCAATTTGGATTCCATAATTTCCAACACCTGAGCTTCCACCCATTATCAAAACTAGCTGTCCAGGATGAATTTTAGCTCGTCCAACAAGCATATGCCACGAGGTTAGCAATGTCATAGATGCAGCAGCTGCTTCATCGTATGAGACACCTTCTGGGATTTTTACTACATTAACTTCTGGAATATGAGTAAATTCACAGTAGCCTCCCCAAAGTGGACCTGTTTCAAAACCCCAAATGGTTCGTTTCTTGCAATCATATTCTCTTCCACTAGTACATGCTTTACAGACTCTACATGACATATTTCCATGAGAAACTACCCTATCTCCAACTTTGATATTTTTTACATCACTACCAACTGCGGTAACTGTTCCTGCAGCATCAGTTCCAGATATGTGTGGAAGTGGAATAGCTAATGGTTTACCCCTCATTCCCCAGATATCATCATAATTTAGGGAGGCAGTTTCTACTTTGAAAACTACCTCATGAGGTTTTGGTTCTGGTATAGGTATGTCTTTGATTTTGAGAATTTTAGAGAAATCATCATCAGTAGTATATTCGTCATATACCAAGGCTTTCATGATTTTTTACAGATTTTTAGAGATATATCATTTACCAAAAAATACTTACACCACAAACAATTATAATCATAGCATCAAAAATCACAACATGTCTGAAAATGCAACATTTCCAGGTGATAAGATAGCATCTATTGAAGAATATGAATCAGGATACAACACCTTTGATGACGGAGATATGGTCAGATCAGCAACTGTAGGAGAGAAAGACATCGACAGGACTGCAAGAATTGCCAATGTTAAACATCCAAAAATGCTGTCAATTCCAAGAGTAGGGGACATCATTATTGGAACGGTTGCAGCAGTTATGTCTTCTATGATTGCAGTTTCAATTGATTATATTAATGGAAAACCAACTACATCAAAAGTAGAATGTATTTGTTCTACACGAAATATTAGAATAAGAAATGTTGCACTGGTTAATGACATAGTAACACTAAAAATTCTTAGTCACCTAAATGGCACAATTCATGCAGTACTTGACGAACCACATTTAGGAATTTTATTCACAAAATGTAGAAAATGTGGAGGCAAAGTTGTCCCTATGCGTGATGCAATTAAATGTACAGAATGTTCATGGATTGATGAAAGAAAACTTTCTACAAACTTTGGCAAAAGTGATTTCATTAATTTGAGAGATTAAGAAATGATACGTGTTTCGTTCCAAGGTGAACGAGGGGCATATAGTGAAGCTGCTGCAAAATCATTTTTTAGTAAAGAAATTAAAACTGTGCCACTTACAACATTTGCCGAAGTTTTAGAACAAACATCTACAGATAAAACAGAATACTCAATTTTGCCTGTAGAAAATTCACTAGAAGGAAGTGTTGGAGAAAGTTATGATTTGTTATATTCAACATCACTAAATGTAACAGGTGAAATTTATCATAGAATTGAGCATTGTTTAATTGGTAACGGTAAATTAGATGAGATAGATACTGTGTATTCGCATCCACAAGCCCTGGGTCAATGCAGGAAATTCATTGAAAAGCACAATATGAAAACAATTCCTGCATATGATACTGCAGGTAGTGTAAAGATTGTAAAGGAATTAAACAAGAAAAATTGTGCTTGTATTGCTAGTAAAGCTGCATCAACTATCTACAACATGCCCATCATTACTGAAAATATAGCAAACAATCTGAATAACTATACAAGGTTTTTGATTTTATCTAAAAAAGAATCAGTAGAAACAGAAAAGGATAAAACATCAATTATTTTTTCCATCAAACACGAACCAGGTTCATTATATAGGATTATAGAGAATTTTCATAGTAACAGAGTCAATCTCACAAAAATAGAATCCAGGCCAACTAAAGAAAATACATGGGAATACAACTTTTATGTAGATTTTGAAGGGCATGAGAAAAATTCCCAGATAATAGAAATGTTAGAAAAAATAAAACAAGAGTCTTTATTCATGAAAGTTTTAGGATCATATCCATCTGCAAAATTGAGCTAAAATCCTTTGGGTTTTCTCACTGTAAAACCCATACTGAGTCCAAGTATTACTAGACCAGACACTATTATCATCAAGTCAAAAGTGAACCCAATTGGATCAGGTGTTTGTTCAGTTTCTACTGTAATGTCCAATTCTTTATTACCAGTGTTTTGAATTTTAATTTTTGATTGACCATCTGCAGAATGAACCCAATCTAGAGTCAATTCTTTTTTGTAAGAAGTGTTTGGAATCTGCAATCCATCTCCAGGGCTTTCAAGTTTAAGATCAAAAGTATCACCTATTATTTTGATACTTTGTGGAGCATTTGCAGGTGCAGGAATCGTCAAAGATATTGGATTGCCCACATCTACTGTAAAGTATTCATTTACAGCTACAGTAGGACCAATATGTGAAATTAAAGAATAAGCTCCTAGACCGATAATTATACTTCCAATTACTAATCCAATAATAGTTCGTTTAGTTAGCACAACAAAATTACTTTACATACTGTTTAAAAAATTAACGGAGAAAAATACTCTTGAGGATTGGGAAAAATAGAATAAAAAAGCTTTTTTGCTATACATCTTTTATAAGAGATTTAATCTTTTCAGCAAGTTCAGGAGTTATTTGTAGATCTTTATGAGATTCTTTAACATGCTCCGTAGCTTTTGTCATTAATTCCTCTTCTGTTTCTGCAGTGACAGACCAACCACAATCAGATCCAGCATCTTTACAACTAAGATTTTTTGCCATGATTATAAGAAATATTGGTGATATTTATTCATACATAAAAAGAACATAGTATGAGAGAACCATTTTTAATTTTAACAGTTGATTTTTGTAATAATTAAATTAACAAACAGAACTTGACTTTAATCTACATTAAAGAAACATCATGAGGTTGGCTTTCTGCAAATCCAGCTCTTGACATCTTAATGAATTCAGCATTA
>CAJHYU010000049.1_pt1 | contig 8844 bp, 9 predicted proteins | sample 9198821 | NCBI WGS metagenome assembly CAJHYU01 (sample SAMEA7708373, study PRJEB35096) | sediment metagenome | biome: marine neritic benthic zone biome [ENVO:01000025]; feature: sediment [ENVO:00002007]; material: shallow marine sediment [ENVO:03000034] sea grass bed [ENVO_01000059] ... | reverse complement strand
CTAAGGTCACTTGCGAATTTGAGTTAAGAGTTGCATTTTCTCTGATGAGTGTGTGTGCTGCACCGGTTGCATTGCTGTTATCTGCATAATCAATTGTTGCAGTGTCGAAATTTCCTGTTGTACAGGTTGGTGCTGTTGCAGCTGCATCATCACCATCATGTGCTGAGCCAGTTACATTCCTTGGGAATGCTACACCTGTAGTGTCACCAAGACCGATACCTGCAACATCTGTTGCAGAGGATGAAGAACAGAAGAATCCGTAATCCATACCAGTACCGTTTCTGTAATAGACAAATTCACCTAAGGAGAATGTACCATCTGTTCCAGGAGAATTTGCAATCTGCTCATCGATAGTGTGACCATCGATTGTTTGAGCAGAAGCACGGTCTGCAAAGTATGCATACCATACACCATCATCACCTTGTAACATTCTAAGATCTCTACCGTTTACAGAAACCTGTGGTTCCCCTTGACCCTCGTCAGTGTCACTGATTTGTGGGTCTATGATAGCTACCTCAACAATGTTGGCGCTACTGATTTCATTTTTTGAGTTTTGTCCTTCAGCGGATACAAATAGGTGTGGGTTGGAGGCGACCATATCTGCATGTGCTGGCATTACACCAGGTACAGCAAATGTTAGTCCACCGGCAACCATAATCACCATTAATGTAAGACTAGTTATTTTACGTCCTATTTCGTTATTCATGTTATTGAATTTTTTCTTAAAAATACGTATTTAAGCCTAATGGACAAATTGTCCACAATTAAACAATTTTTATTATTTTTTCATCATATTATGAATTTTTCTCAAATTTCTATACTAATTTGATATAGAATTTACACATAATCCTTTGAATGAAGAATTGATCGAGGTTTTTTTTATTATTTTATTTAAAATGATGTAAAAATTACAGCCTACTTTAGGCTTTGATCTCTTTTCCAAGCAAGCTTTTGTAAAGAGATATTGCATCATCTTCATCCTTTGGACCAACAATTACTGCAGAACCTTTCTTCATAAAGCTTACAGACAAATCATTAGTTCGTAGTGATAATCCCAAGTCACCCTGATTATCTACAATGAATCCTTTTTCTTTTGCAATGTTTGTAACATTGTTAACATCAAGATCAAAAACCTGAGTTGGAGTAATACAATAAGTTCTTTTTCCTCTATTTCGTCCACATAACTCTTCTAGAATTAATTCTTCTTTTGGAACATCATCTAATTTTCCACTTCCGCATATTGGACATTCTTCTGCACGAAATGTTCTGGTGTTGTTAAAATCAAGATTTTCTAAATCAATGTGTAAAATTTTTTCAGAAAGACTAGGTTTTTTTCCAATAATTATTTTAACAGCTTCTGCAACTTCAATTCCACCTACTAACGAAAGAATAGATGGATGAACTCCTTCAATACTACATGTTGGCATTGTGTCTTCATTAAGATCAGGAAACATGCAATAGTAACATGCACTTTGCTTTGGTAAAATTGTAAATGCTTGTCCTGAAACACCAACGGCAGCTCCTGTTACAAATGGAATTCCAAACTTGACACATGCTTTGTTTAATGCATATCTAGCATTAACACTATCAAGTGCATCAACTACAACATCACATCCTTCAACAACTTCAAGTGCAGTATAATCATTTACAGAAACTGCAAGTGCTTCAATTTTACAATCAGGATTTAATTTTTGTAATTTCTTTGCAGCTACTTCCACTTTGACTTGACCTACATCATCTTCATCAAACATAGTTTGTCTATGGAGATTAGATAATTCAATTACATCTCTATCAACAATTCTCAGAGTTCCAATTCCCATTGCAGCAAGTCTAGATGTAATAGGATTTCCTAAACCACCAGTTCCAACAACACAGACTTTGGCATTTTTTAATTTCAGTTGTCCCTGATATCCAATCTCTTCAAGCATTACCTGTCGCGAAAATCTGTCAAGTTCCTTGGAGGACAATTCCTCAGAGCCACCTGCAACTGCAGGTAAGATGTAAACTTCATCGCCATCTTTAAGAACAGTTTCCATGCCACCAGAAAATTTTGCATTCTTTCCATTAATGTAGACATTAATCAAGGATCGTGGAGTACCATCGCCTTCCAATACTCTTCTCTTAAAGTCATCACCCATTGATTCAGAGATTTTTGCAAACGCATCAGTTAGGGAGTCAGCTGATATCTCTACCTTTTTTTCTCCTCCTCCTTGATTTAACACAGATGGAATTGTAAATATGATATTTGCCACTAGTTTACTACCGCCGATATTTCTTTTACATCTGCCTTCATTACTGCAGGCTTTTCCAACACTTCCATAATAGATTCAGTTGCCTTTAGACCATTTCCAGTTACATAGCATACAACCTTATCATTTGCATCAATCTTTCCCTGCTCAACCATTTTTTGAAGAACAGATACAGAAACTCCACCTGCAGGTTCTGTGAATATTCCTTCTGTTTTTGCCAAAAGTAAAATTGCATCTAGAATCTCCTTGTTGTTTGACTCTTCTGCAAATCCATTGTATTGCTGTAATCTCTTTAGAACATATCGTCCATCTCCAGGATCACCAATTGCTAAACTTTTTGCAACAGTGTCAGGATGCTCAACTGGAATTACTTCTTTGCTGTTTTTCTTAAATGCATCAACTATTGGCGCACATCCATGCGGTTGTGCTGCAATCATGTGCATGTTTGAAACATCTCCAAGCAAAGAGATTGTTTGTAGTTCCTCAAAGCCTTTGCATATTGCATTAAGCATTGCACCACTTCCTACAGGAACAATTAGTTGGTCTGGAACTTGCCAATCAAGTTGTTCTGCAACTTCAAAAGCAAGTGTTTTGGAGCCTTCAACGTAGTGAGATCTCATGTTAATATTTACAATTCCAATACCCTTACTATCACCTATTTGTGCTGCAATTCTATTTGCATCATCATATGTTCCATCAACTGCAATGTAATTTGCACCATAAGACAAGGCTTGTGTAATCTTTGCCATCTCAATATTACTTGGAGCAAAAATATGACATGGGAAACCACCTTTTGCTGCATGTGCTGCAGTAGCAGAGGCCAAGTTACCAGTAGATGCACACCCAACTGCAGACAATCCAAGTTCTTTTGCCTTTGAGATTGCAACACCAGCAGGTCTGTCTTTAAATGAAAAAGTTGGGTTTACAGAATCATTTTTGATATAGAGATTTTTTAGACCTAATGCCTCACCAAGCTTTTCTGCTTTGGTTAATGGAGTCATGCCAGCATCAATGCTTACAATGTTAGATTTTTGCTCTATTGGCAGTAATTCAAAATATCTCCAGTATGTATGCTCACGATTTGCAAAGGTATCTTTTGTAATAGTAGGAAAATCATATTTTACATCAAGTGGGCCAAAACAATCATCACAGATATACTTGAAAGTAGACTCGTACTCTTTTTTGCATTCTCTGCATTGCAGTGAAGTTCTAGCCAAGATCAGTTGTTCCTCTCAAAGTATACATAAAAAATCCTAATATCAAGTTAAGTATTACTTAATTTTTTAATTATTTTGTATAGTGAAATGTATCTAATAAAAAACAGATAGTCTTGAAAATAATTGAAATATTTGAAGATAATCAATAGAGAATTCATGTTTTTTGTAAAGAAGGCAAAATTTTGGAATTAAAAAAAACTTTTAGAGAATTAGAAAAAAGCCACAACCATGAAAGCAGGAATTGTTGGTGGGATTATCGCAGGAATCATAATAGTTGCTGCAATAGTTGCATTCTCAATGCCAAACAATGAAACTAAATCTGAAGGCAACAGATGGATTTCATCAGGACCATTTTCAATAGACAAGCAACAATATCTACTTGGAGAGAACATATTCCTAGGAGTGACTGCTTTACAGATATCTGACAAAGGAGAGATACAGTTTATTCGTCCATCAGGGGACATCTATAGAACCATACCATTTGATTCTTCAATGAGATCAGACTTTAATCAGTATTTCACACCATATCCAAGTTCAGCCTTGAAAGTTTGCACATCAGACGATTTGGTTGGTCCATGGACTGTAAAATTTGCAGGTACAGAACATGATCCAATTACATTTGAAATAACAAACGAGTTTCTAAAAGGTGAAGAGTACAAGTTTGAAAATGTCTGCAGATAAGTTATTTTTCTAATCCATGATGAAAGCAAACACGTTCTCCTGTATGACATGCAGGACCAGATGGTTCAACCAAGTATATTATTGCATCAAAATCACAGTCAACTAGTATCTCTTTTACTTTTTGGGTATTACCAGATTCTTCTCCTTTCATCCAAAGTTTATTTCGTGATCTGCTCCAGAACCAAGAGTTACCAGATTTTTTTGTAAGCTCTAGTGATTCCTTGTTTGTGTATGCCAATGTTAAGACTTCTTTTGATGTAGCATCTTGAACAATAACTGGAACTAGACCATCACCTTTCTTAAAATCAATTTCATCAATTGTCTTTTGCATGTTCTAAAAATAAAAAGAGGCCTTATAACCTTACAGGGATTTCTTTTTCTTTGAGGAATTTTTTGACACCTGTAACTCCATGTGTGTCATAATGAAAAATAGATGCAGCCAATGCTGCATCAACATTAGATTCCTTAAACACATTAATCATATCATCGGGTTTCCCGCATCCACCAGATGCAATTACTGGAATAGACACACAATCAACAATAGTTTTTGTAAGTAAAATATCATAACCGTCTTTTGTACCATCTTTATCAATACTGGTCAGAAGGATTTCTCCAGCGCCCAAATGTTCAACTTCTTTTGCCCATTGTATAGCATCAATACCGGTTTCTTGTTTGCCACCATAAATGAAAACTTCAAACCAAAATTGTTTGTCATTTTCCAAGCAGATAGTAACATTTTCTTTGATATCATAATTTCTTTTTGCGTCAATTGCTATGACTATACATTGACGTCCAAATAATTCCATTAATTCTGTGATTAGTTTTGGATTTTTTACAGCACCTGTATTGATTCCTACTTTGTCTGCTCCATTTAGGAGAATATTTCGAGCATCCTCCAATGATTTAACACCACCTCCAACTGTAAAAGGAATATCAATTACAGATGCAATCTTTCTGACCAGATCTTTGATGGTAGCTCTCTGTTCATCAGATGCAGTAATGTCAAGAAATACCAATTCATCAGCTCCCTCATTACTATATTTTTCAGATAGTTCAACAGGATCACCTGCATCTTTAATTGATTCAAAATGAAGCCCCTTGACAACTCTGCCGTTTTTTACATCAAGACAAGGAATGATTCGTTTTGTTAGAGTCATGCTAATTTCTTTGCCTCCTCAATTGAAACTTTTTCTTCATAAAGAGCCTTGCCTAGAATTACTCCAAAGGCATTTTTTTCTTTAACATTTTTTATATCATCTAAATTTGAGATTCCACCACTTGCAATAATATTTGTGTTAGATAGGTCACATGATTGCTGCAAAAAATTCAAGTCAGGACCTTCCATTGTACCATCACGGTTTACATTTGTTAGTAAAAATTCAGTAAAACCCATACCAAGAAATTCATTGATAGCATCAATTAGTTGAATTCCAGTATCATCTTGCCAACCATGAATTACAATTTCACCGTCTTTGTGATCAACTGAAATCACAATTTTTTCAGGGCCTAACGACAAAAGTAATTTTTTCAATAGTGTTTTGTCTTTAAATGCCAAAGTTCCAATAACAATCCTGTCTGATATTTTAGCGACATCCAAAATTATTGATTCGTCTCTAAGTCCTCCAGCAACCTCAATTGGAAGTGAAACTGATTCAATTATCTTCTTAATAATTGAAATATTAGAACCCAATCCCAAAGTAGCATCCAAATCCACAAGATGTAGCATGTCAGCGCCATTTTTTTCCCATGTTTTTGCAATTTCAACAGGATCGTTGCTGTATACTGTTTTTTGAGTTGGGTCACCCTTGTAAAGTCGAACTACTTGTCCACTCATAAGATCAATGGCAGGAATTACTTTCATTTTTTACACACATCTAGAAAATTATCAATCATAATTTTGCCTACTTTACCAGATTTTTCTGGATGGAATTGAGTTCCAAAAAAGTTGTCCTTTTCAACTACTGCAGGCACTTTGATTCCATAATCAGATTCAGCAGTTATTACATCATCTGAATTTGGTTTGGCCCTAAACGAATGTACAAAATAAACCCATGAATTATTTTCAACTCCATCAAGAATCACACCACTTTTTTTAATTTCCAAGTCATTCCATCCCATGTGAGGTACTTTCATTGTTGATGGCAAGACAATTACTTCACCATCAATAACATCAAGACCCATTTCATTTCCTTCTTGGCTTTTTTCAAAAAACATTTCCATGCCAAGACATATGCCCAAAACAGGGGTAGTATCTCCAACAAAATCTTTGAATCCTGTTTTTGAAAATTTTGTAATACTTTTCATCGCAGGATCAAAATTTCCAACGCCGGGAAGAAGTAGTCCTGAATAATTATTTGGCTTATCAAAATTTGTAATCACATCAACTGTAGCTCCTGCTTTTTCAAAAGAATTTTTGAGGCTGAAAATATTTCCAGCACCATAATCAAATATTGCTACTTTGACCATTACATAGAACCTTTTGTACTGGGAATTCCCTTTTGTTTCTTATCTAGTTTGGATGCATTTCTAAAAGCAACAGCAAGGGATTTGATTGCAGCTTCAACTTTGTGATGATCATTTTCTCCATACTTGACAGTAAGGTGAATACAACTATTCAAATTTTGGAGTAATGATTGGAAAAAATGCTCTAAATCTTCTTTGGAAACATTCTCAATTTTACTTCGTTTAATTGACAAAGTTAACTTCCAAAATGGTCGTTTCACCAAATCAATTGATGCTTCAGCAAGTGATTCATCCATTGGGACAGATGCATAGCTAAATCGAGTAATACCGCTTCTGGAGTTTAATGCTTTGTCAATTGTCTGTCCCAAAGTAATTGCAGTATCTTCAATTAGGTGGTGTTCAATTCCATCATTTGATTTTGCATCAATTTTGAGATCCATCATGCCATGCTTTCCAAAAGACACAATCAAGTGATCTAGAAAATTAATTCCAGTTTTGATGCTTGTATTTCCGGTTCCGTCTATATTTACAGAAACATTAACGCTGGTTTCTTTGGTATTTCGCTTAATTGATGCTTTTCGCAATGCCATATTTTTCACAGGTTATCTAATCTAATTTATTCTAAATTTAATACCTTCGGAAGTAGATTGATAGAGTCCAATACCAGAACAGCCCCATTACGTTGGAATAATTCAAGTTTTTCTAAGGGATCTTTACTAGTACCTATAATTCCACAGAAAATGGTTTTACATCCCAAGTCGTTGACCTTGTTTGCCATGATGAAATCCTCCATAGAATCTCCAATGTATAAAGTCAGATTGCCACGTATTCCCTTAATTGCATCAAATAATGGTTTTGGGTTTGGTTTAGCAAGTTCTCTTGATTCATCTTCCAAAAAAACTGAATTTTTTAAATCAAAGTTTTCCATCAACATCTTTAGAGAATAACTCACAGATTCTTTTCCTCTACCAGTTACCATTGCGATTTTTGGACCAAACTTATGAAGCAATTTTTCAACTAATAAATTATTTAAAATTACATTGTCTTGTTCAATCAAACCCGGTTCAGAAAATTTTGAAGAATTTTTAAACAGTTTTTGATACAGTTCAGGTCCGTAAAAAAGTTGATCAAATATTTGGTACAAAGGGTTGTCATGATGCGTTCCAGGATATGATAACTGTTTTTTAATATCAGATATATCAACTTGATTTTCCAAATATTTTTCTACAGACTTGATACCACTAGCATCAGAATTTTTTATAGCATCAAAAATAAAACTGGTTTGATCTTTTTCTAATTTATTTGCAGCAACCAAAGAGATTATTGCAGCATAAGTAAGATCAACTTCATCGTTAAATCCACCAGTTGATTTGAATCCATCAATTATTTTAAAATCAACATCTATAGCATTATGGATTTTTGCAAAATTCTTTAACACATATTGAGTTGTTTTGATAATTGCCAGATCGTATGATTTTGTAATATCAATTAAGACGCCATCGCAATCAAAGATAAGGGCATCAATGTTGTCAATTATACCAATCTTAGATTTATCAATGTAAATGCCATCAGAATTTTTTTGTAGAGTCATCCCAATAGATCACGAATTGCTAGCAAAAATTTTGAGTTCATTTCTTTTGTTCCAATTGTTACTCGAAGACATCCTTCGTGAGTTCCAATCCTACCTAATTTACGAATTGAGATTCCTTGCTCTACGAGTGCAGAATATACCCGTTTGTAGGCTCCATGAGCATCAAAAAGTACAAAATTTGCCTTAGAGTCAAAGACTTCAAAGGCATCATATTTTTGTAGAGTTGCAATAATTCTCTTTCTTTCAGTTTTGATCTGAGTTGTTGCATCTTTGACGATGTTTGATTTTTCTAAAGCTAAAATTCCAGACTCAATAGTCATGGTACTTAATGGATATGGATATTGTAATACGCTCATAAATGCATCAGTGAATTTTTTATTAGCAATGAAATATCCAAGTCGGAGTCCAGCTAGTCCAAAGGATTTTGAAAGAGTCTGTACGACAATAAGATTATCTTGAGTTTTAACCATTTTTGCTAGAGAATAATCACCGAATTCTCCATAGGCCTCATCAATAATTACAAGACCATTAAAAGATTTAACAAGTTTTTGTAATTCATTTTTTGAAAATTGAAATCCGGTAGGATTGTTTGGGGAATCAAGGTAAAGTATATCTGTATTCTTGGATTGTTTTAGAAAATCGT
>CAJHYU010000153.1_pt1 | contig 9016 bp, 11 predicted proteins | sample 9198821 | NCBI WGS metagenome assembly CAJHYU01 (sample SAMEA7708373, study PRJEB35096) | sediment metagenome | biome: marine neritic benthic zone biome [ENVO:01000025]; feature: sediment [ENVO:00002007]; material: shallow marine sediment [ENVO:03000034] sea grass bed [ENVO_01000059] ... | reverse complement strand
TTTTTTTGGAGAAACAGAATTTCGTTCTGACAGATACAAAGTAAACATACAGAGTCAGAGAAGAGGTAAAGTTCTCAAACTACCATTTGAAATAAAGCCAAAGAATGAAAAAATTATTGTCAGAATGACAGGTCCAGATGACTTGTTTGTTGAGGATTATCTTCAATACAAAGGAGAGTCAGAATGGCTTGAAATTGACTCTGATGAAATCACATATTTTCTTGCAGACCATCAAGACCAATTAGATACAGTTGAGATTATGTACGAACAAGAGAAAGGACTTTAAGGAATCTGGCCTGAAAATTATTATGAAATGGCCAGGAGCTACTGATCCATACAAAAGAAAGAAAACCATCAGATTCCTGATAATTACTGCAATTATTGCAATATCAGTAGGAGTAGTTAGCAGCATCATTCAGGGTCAAGCAAGCCAAAACGACCCTCTCAAAGTATGCATTAATGATAAAGAAACACCATTCAAAATCAAGGCATCATTAGAACTAATAATTGACGGTCAAAAAGCAGAGATTCCTGCCAACATAGGACTGAATGATGGCGATTGCCAAAGAACTATGTACACATTAACAAATGATGGGACAATCTATGCAGAATGGGAAGAAGAGTATCCATTTGAGATTGGACACTTTTTGTGGATGTGGGACTTTCCACTACGGGATATGGATCAGAATAAATCAACATTTTATGTGAATGGTAAAGAGTCACCACATTTCATTAATCACCCATTGCAAGATGGTTATCATTACAAAGGAGTATTTACATCAAAGGATTACGATACATCCAAGGACAAAGATTTCCTCCCAGAACTAGAAAATTAGATTGTAGACTTTGTAAAAATCTAATATTTTTAAAATACAAAATTTGCAAAGGTAAAACCTAAGAAAATCTAAAAATAATGAAAAGAAGAAAGGAAGTAATTTTACCAGTATTTACCGTTGTCTGGAATCAGACCAATACCTTCTCTTTCAAAGTGTCTGTCCAATTCATCGACCCATCTCTCACGGTTGTCTTTGTAAGCCCATCCGTGTACACGTAGCCAGAATGAGATAATTCCAAGAAGGAATATCGTGAACATCATGGTTCCGAAGATGTAAATCATTACATCATAGAATAATGGATCATAGTTTGGTCCTAATTGTCCTGTAAGTGATGACAAGATGCTTAGGAAAGTTCCTATGATAGGAGTCATTATGTATTTTGGCTCTATTTGTGCGATATATACATTTCCTTTATTATCAAAAAGTACGAGATCAGTATACACTAAGAGATGATAATAAAATAAGAGAAAAGTGAGGTTTGGTTATCCTCTACCCATTGCTGCGTATTTGCCAGATCTTCCTCTTATGAAGAAGGCTCCAGCAATACCACCAAAGACTGCACCTGCAATAACAGATGCACCAACTACACCACCTGCATCAAGATATGGAGTTCCTGAACCGGATGATGGGTTTGCCTCAGCAGACTCTATTCTTCGTCTTTGAAGTTCAAGTGCTTCTTCTAAGGTGTAAGAACCAGTGGCACCTTCACTACCAACATTACCCATGTACTGTGCAAATGCAACTGCACTTTCTGCATAGTAGCCAATAGTGAATACAGCAATTAAGGATGCTGTCAAGAGTATTTTTTTATTCATACCGTTTACCTGTTCGTTTTGAAGCCAGAGACTTATTTAACCTTTATTCTGAACCCCAAATTTTGAGATTATGTACGAGATCAGTATAAGTAACGTTTAATTCTGTTCTTAAATCAGCAAAATCATGGGACGAATGCACACACACAGACATGGAAAATCACATTCTATAAGACCATCAACACTTCGTGCACCTTCTTGGATTACACAAAGTCCTGCAGAAATTGAAGAGTTAGTAGTGAAATATTCTAAAGACGGATTAACTCCAAGTCAGATTGGAATTAAACTCAGAGACCAACATTCGATTCCTCTAATCAAACCAATTACAAAAAAGAGTATAGGTCAAATCCTGGAAGACAATGACTTGAAAGCAGAAATGCCTGAAGACTTGGAAAATATTGTAAAGAAAGCAGTAGGTCTTCAAAAACATCTCAAAGCAAACAAAGGAGATAGAAGAAATGTCAGGTCTTTGGAATTAATTGAAGCCAAAGTTCACAGACTGTCTGTCTATTACAAAAAAATTGAGAGAATCCCTAAAACCTGGAAATATAAATCCGTGGTTGCTCAACTAGAGTAATGACAAGATCACTTGATGAGTCACTGTCATTTTTCAAAGATAAAATTTTAGATTCTATAAAATCAAAAAAATCAATTTCTGTTACAACCCACATTGATTGTGATGGACTTACATCTGGAAGTATAATTACTAAAGCACTAATCAGAGCAGGTGCAAAATGTACGGTTAGGACATCAAAGGAATTCAGCAAGAATGTAGTAGATTCATTCAAAACAGATTCCAGAGATTTGCACATAATAACAGATCTGGGTGGAGGTTTTGCAAAAAACCTAGACCAAGCCCTAGAAGATAACTGGGTTGTTTTAGATCATCATCAGATTCCAGATGAAGAATTAGATAATCAAAATGTGATTAATTCTTGGAAATATGGAATTGATGGAGGAGTTGAGATTTGTGCTGGAGGAATGGCATATCTTGCATCAACTGCAATAGATGGAAAAAATTCAGATTTGTCTGCTGTTGCAGTAGTTTCGGCATTAGGAGATAGGCAAGATCAGGGAGAAAGAAAATCATTTACAGGTAAAAACATTGAGATTGCCAACACTGCTAAAGAACTAGGTCTGGTAGACATCGATTTGGATTTGTTATTAGTTGGACGAGAAACAAGGCCACTTCCAGATGCTTTAGCATTTACTTCACAGCCATTTATTGAGGGTTTAACATGGAATAGAGATGCATGTCTTTCCCTTCTAAATTCATCAGGAATTGAATTAAAGGATGAAGGGAGGTGGAGAGTTCCAGCAGAACTAAATGAGGAAGAAAAAAGACTAGTAATTGAATCAATTACAAGATTTACCTCCGGAAAAAATGCTACAGAAATAATGTCAGAATTAATTGGATATACCTACACTTTTCCAAGAGAAGACAAGAGAAGCTTCCTAAGAGATGGAAGGGAATTTTCAACCATGCTGAATTCATGTGGACGTATTAATCATTCAGGTGTAGGTATGGCAGTATGTATGGGAGATAGAAACAGGATCTTGAGAGAAGGAGAAACCATTCTAACAGATTATAGAAAAATGATAAGAGAATACATGAGCATCTTATCAAATGAAAGATGGCGAATCTCAGAAAGTGCCACTTGTGTCATGGTAAATGGTGAAGATATAGTACCAGAAACAATGACTGGGACAATTTCATCACTGATTGCAGGCTCACCAAAAAATTCTGGAAAAATTGTGATTTTGAGAACCAAAGGTGATGAAAATACAATAAAATTTTCATCAAGGAAATCCTTCAGTTGCAAATCAAACATCAATCTTAGTGAATTAATGAGAACCGGTGCTGAGAAATTAAATGGTATTGGTGGGGGTCATGATGCAGCTGCTGGAGCAAAAATAACTAAAGACAAATTAGATGAATTTCTCAGTTATTTAGAAGTAAATGTCGTTAACATGTCAGGTTCAGATATTCCTCAATAAAATACCCAAAGAAAAAGCAGAAACTGTCAAAAAAGCATTAGAACCAGACAATGTAAATTTTCCAGAAGGATTAAGCCTCAATATTGAAAATGTTGATAATAAACTAATTTTTAATTTTGAGAGTAAGAAGAACATGAAACAACTTATTGGAACTGTTGATGAAGTACTAGAACATATTCAGGTGGCATTAAAGGTGATCGAGTAATGTTAGATCCTAAACTTATCAAAGAAAAACAAGAAATGATTCAGAATATGCTAAAAGCAAGATCGGTAGATTTTGATTTAGATACATTAGTTAAATCGGATCAAAAAAGACGTGAATTTATTATTAAAACAGATGAATTAAGAAAAAAGAAAAATCAGGTAGCATTAGAAATTTCACAAAAAAAGAAAGCAGGGGAAGATGCATCATCAATTCTAGCAGAAATGAAAAAGGTTTCAGCTGAACTTACAGAATTAGAATCAGAACAAGAAAAAATTGAAAAAATATACTCAAATCTTGCATTGACAATTCCAAATCTAATTCATGAATCAGTCCCTATAGGAATAGATGAAAATGCAAACAAAGAAATCAGAAAATGGGGAAATATTCCAAAATTTGATTTTATAATAAATGATCACATTGACATTTCTGAAAACTTGCATTTGGTAGATCTTGAAAGAGCTGCTAAAGTTGCAGGGGCCAGATTTTACTATCTAAAAGATGATTTAGTAAGGCTAAACCAATCATTGATTCATTATGCATTAGATTTTCTTGCTAAAAGAGAATACTCACTTGTTCAGCCACCATACATGATTAATCGAGATTCCATGGAAGGTGCAGTTATTGCCGATGACTTTGAGGAAGTAATCTACAAGATTGAAGAAGAGGATCTCTATATGATTGGAACATCAGAGCATGCCATGGCAGCCATGCATTCAAAAGAAATTATGGATGGGGGAGAATTACCAATAAGATATGCAGGAGTTAGTCCTTGTTTTAGAAAAGAGGCAGGGGCACATGGAAGAGATCAGAAAGGGATTTTCAGAGTACATCAGTTTGATAAAATTGAACAATTTGTATTCTCAAGACCAGAGGATTCTTGGAAAGAACATGAAAGAATGTTACAGATTGCAGAAGAATTTTATCAGAAATTAGAAATCCCACACAGAGTGATGTTATTATCAACAGGAGATATGGGAAAAATCTCAGCTAAGACATATGACATTGAAGCATGGATGGCAGGACAAAATGCCTATAGAGAAATTGTTTCGTGTTCGAACTGTTTGGATTATCAAGCTAGAAGGTTGAAGATTAGGTTCAGAGATAAAACAAATGAGGATACAAAATATCTACATACACTAAATAGTACTTTAATTGCTACAACAAGAATTTTAGTGTCAATAATGGAGAATTTTCAAACAAAAGATGGACATATCAAAATCCCCGATGTTTTACAAAGATATATGGGAAATCAGAAAGAGATCTAGTAACATACCCTTATATTTTGGATTTAAAGGTCGATAATAATTGGCACGTAGAAAAGGTAGAGTAAAAGACAAGTGGAGAGAAAAACGTTGGATTTCAGTTAATGCCCCTGATTCGTTTAACAACGTTCCAATAGCATATGTGCCAATTACAGATGATGAAAATGCAGTAGGTAGAGTTCTAGAAGTAACACTTTATGATATTCTAAAGGGAGATCCATCACAACATCAATACAAGATCTATTTCCAGATTGACAAAGTAGATGGTGAAAAAGCATCAACTATTTTCAAGAGGTTTGAATATTCAAAAGAATTTTTGCGTAGTTTAGTTAGACGTGGTTCGTCAAAAATTAATTTCATCATAGATATAAAAACAAAAGATGGGTATGTTTTTAGAATTAAAGTTATTGCTCTAACACATAGACAATTAAACACATCTAGAAAACATGCTCTTAGACTAATTGCAAGAGATGTAATTAACAATACAGTCCCAGATATGACTATTGATCAATTTGTTCAAGCCACTTGTTACAGTAAGATTAATTCAGATATTATGGCTGCATTTAAGAAAGTAATTAGAGTAAGACATGTAGGTCTTGAAAAAGTCAAACTTATCAGAACTGCTGCTAAAGAAACAGTATTACTTGAAGCATAATATCGAATTTATTCTCTTACAGCATGATCGATAGGATAGAAGTTACAATTGAGGTAATTGTTCATGCAACAGAAGATGTTACAAAAATATTCCAATCTTTTGAAGTATTAGAGTTAGAAGAGGATAACTTTACAATTAATGAAACTGTAGGACATTTTGAAAATCCAATAATTCTATTAAATGCAAAAATTGAAAAAAAACATGCTCACAGGTTTATGAAAAAACTTATCAGATTACTCTCAATGGAGCAAATCAATAAACTAATAGAAGAAATTGAAGAAAGGACCATTAATTCTAGATTTCATATGAGATTAGACAAACAAGAATTAATCAAAGGAAATCTAGTAATCAAGGAAAAGGATACAATAAAAATAAAAATCCATACTCCGGTGTACAACAAAAAAGATACGATCAAATCATTTACGGAAATTTTTCAGATTGCCAACTAGATTAAATAGTAATAATAGAAGTATTCAGGTTGGGAATGAGGAAATAACAGCCGCTCCAGTCTGAGCGAAAGCTTTGAAGACGCCGCGACGAACCGACCCCATTTTGAATCACCAATCAATTTAGGCATGAAAATTTGCTACATTCCTTCATGGTATTATTTTAAATACGGACAGACGAACCTCATTATCGTGGCAGATTATGATGTAATAGTTGCAGGTGGCGGTCTTGCAGGTACAATTACAGCACAATCTATTTCTCATTATTCAAAACAAAATTTGAAGATTTTAGTGGTTGATAGAAATACAGAATTTTTGCCAGGGAGAAAATCACTAGCAGGGTGGGTATGCGGAGATGCATGTTCAAAGGAAGCAGTTGATTTTATGACAGACAAGATAAAAGTTGAATGGACCAGACCTGAAATTGAACATGATGTAAAAGGAGTAATGGCCTTTTCTCCAGATAAAGAAACAGCCATTCCATTTGACGGTGCAGGCTATATGTTAAACCGACAAAAATTACCAGAAATTCAAAATGAAAGATGTAAAAAAATGGGAATCGAATTTGAATATGAAATAAATCTTACAGGCTTAATTTATGAAGGTCAACAGGCAGTTGGAATTCAAGGAATTAATAATAAAACAAAACAACCCTTCAGAAAAACATCAAAAATTGTAGTAGATGCAACAGGAGTCACATCTATGCTTAGAAATGGACTTCAAAATTCAACAAAAGTAGAAAAGAGAATTGATAGACGAGATTTGGAATCAACAGGTAGATACATTATGTATTTTGAACAAGGACAAAAAGATCTTTCAGAATTTGATCCGGATTATTGTATTATTCATTTAGATCAAGATATTGCACCAGGTGGATATGGATGGGTATTTCCTAAAGCAGAAAACAAAGTTAACATTGGTTTAGGAGTTGAAAAATCATTTTTAGAAAAACGAAACAAGAGATTAGGTAAAAAAGACAATGTACAATCATTAATGGATGAATATCTCAAAAGAAACAAAGCAATCAAAAATCCAAGATTATCAGAAGATCCTGAAGACATTAACAATAATTCTGGAATTTTTCAAGTTTCAGTTAGAAGACAAAATGATTGCATGGTATCTGGAGGATATATGATGGTTGGAGATTCTGCATGGATGCCAAAACCAATTGATGCAGGAGGAATAGGACCTGCATTGATTGCAGGAACAATTATTGGAAATAATGTAGCTCAAGCAATAGAAGCAAATGATGTTTCAGAAGAAAGTCTTTGGCAATACAATCTTGACTTTATCAAAGAATATGGATACAAAACTGCAGGTCTAGAACTTTTTAGAAGATTAGTGCAACAAATGACTAATGAACAAATTAGTTATGGAATGAAACACTTTTTGGGCAATCTTGATGTTGAATCAATTAGCAAAGGAGAACATCCTGATTTTTCGGGATTAGGGAAGATTGGAATGATCATTAGAGGCGCTATGAATAAAACTGTGGCAGATGGATTAAGATACACATCAAAACAAAACCAATGGTTAGTTGAACATTACAATAATTATCCAAAAGATCCTTCGGGTTTTGATGAATGGAATAAAATATTACATCAAAGACTTGATGAATCTTTTGCAAAAGTAGAGGCATTTGGAAAATAGATCTAATATTAAATATCGTTTAAATCAATGAAAACGTACTTTGGAAGAAGTTCAATATCTTGATTGGAATAATTCAAATCAAATTCTGAATAAGGCATATGACGCAGGTCTTTTTGTACTTATTATAGGACCAAAAGGAACCGGAAAGACTTCTCTAGTTAGAGATTTTGCAAAAAATAAGAATTTGAATCTTGAATCAATCAATTTTAGTCTTAGAACTAGAGAAAGTCACTTAATTGGTACAAAAACGCTCACAGATGGAACTGTGAGTTTTGATGAAGGGATATTGATAAGATCAATGAGAGAAGGGAATGTGTTATACTTGGATGAGATAAACTCAGCTGAGGCAGATGTTTTACTTAGACTTGATGAAGCATTAGATGATAGACGACAAATTGCATTAAAGGAATCAACAGGTGAAGTGGTTAAAGCAAAAGAAAATTGGTTTGTAGTTGCAACTATAAATCCATTGACACATAGTGGAACAAAAGAACTTCCCCCACAGATACTAAGCAGATTTCCAGTCCGAATTAGATTAGAATATCCACCAGAGAACATAGAATTAGAAATTGTAAAAAAACATGTTTCTGAAAAATATGAATCAGAGATTATTCAAGCAATAAAACTAGCAAATACGTTAAGACAAGCTGCTTCTGTTGAAGAATTATTTTATTCTCCTAGCTTGAGAGAAACCATTGCATTTGGAAAATTATTAGATAAAGGCATGTCACCAAAAGAAGCAGCATATTTCGTCTTTGGAAATGTTTACACACAATGGGGAAATATTGAATATCAAAAGGTAAGTGACATCATTACTTCTATGTTTGGTAATTAAATGCAAACAATTCAACTTCAAACAGAATCTATAATAGAAATTGCTACTTTTCTCCTACGAAGATGGTCTGAAAATGACAACATGGTTGTTGAAATTTCAGATAAAGTAGAAACAAAAACAAGACTCAAAGAAAATAAAGTAATCCTAACCCCACTAGAAAAAAGAATTGGTAATGATTTTCAAAAATATCGTCAATTCAGAACTTCACTATGGTATGAAGCAATGCGAGTAAAATATTGTAAAAAAATTCTCAGTAATGATCACGCATTTGGATTCATTCTTAATACAATGGAAACACAGAGGGTGGAACAATTAGG
>CAJHYU010000055.1_pt1 | contig 9338 bp, 14 predicted proteins | sample 9198821 | NCBI WGS metagenome assembly CAJHYU01 (sample SAMEA7708373, study PRJEB35096) | sediment metagenome | biome: marine neritic benthic zone biome [ENVO:01000025]; feature: sediment [ENVO:00002007]; material: shallow marine sediment [ENVO:03000034] sea grass bed [ENVO_01000059] ... | reverse complement strand
TTCTGCCTTAGTCACAAAAAGACGTACATTAGACCCTATATGGGTTTTAACTCAAAATAACATAATTTGGCAAAACATATTGCACTATTAATCAAAATTAAAAATTTAAAGAATTTGAAAAAGAGAGTCTAGTGGACTTTTGTATTGGTTATTCCATTTTTCCTATTCGGAAAACATTGGTTCCACATTTAGGACATGTACCTTTTACGGCAGGACGTCCATTCTTTAGTTTAGTTTCTTCGGGATCTTTAATTTCCCTTTTTGCTCTGCATTTTACGCAATATGCTTCAACCATTCTGAAATTTGTCAAACTTTGTTGTATTTAGGAAGAGGCTGTGAAAATTATTTAACTATAGACTAGATGTGTGTAGTATTTTTTAGGCATCCAAAATTGAAAATGTTTAAGAATTTCAATGAAACCAAACATTTTTTAAAAAAAGTTATGATTTTGTTAATACAATAATATATTTTTTCAAAAATTTGTTTGACAAGTAAAAATTTCTGGTAGAATTATCAGTTATAAGCTACTTAATTATAGGATTACAAAATGGCATCAAAAAAAGGAATAGTAGTAACAGTCATAATTTTAGCTGCTATTACTGGTGCAAGTTTTCTGTTATGGATAGTTCCAGAAAATAATGAGACAACATTTGTGGTATCAGATTATGAGAATTACCTTGATGAGGTCAAAAATATTCATGAAGTGTTACAAGAATTAATCGATATTGAATATCAAAATTTACGTGATGGTAAAATTTCTCCAGAAGAATATATTGCTATTAGTGAAGTTACATCATCTCAAGTAACTGCAAAAATTAGTGAATTTGTAACATCAAAACCTACAGAAGAATGGCAAGGAAGTTACATTAGCTATATGGATTCTATGAAAAAATTCAATGAGTATATTGTAGAAACCGAGGTTTTGGCCAATTTGATTGAAAATGAGGTCACAGAAGATGAAATATCTGAAACCATGGAAAAAATTGAATCATTAAAAACAGAATCGATAAAACATGCCAATATTTCTGATGAGTTAAGACCAGATTAGCCTCAAAGCCGAATTTTACTAATCAGAATTGTTGGAAATTGTTAAAAAGCAATTTTGTAAAAAGAAATAGAATGTCTCAACGTTCTGACAAAGTAGAAAAGGATGTCAATGCATCAACATCTAATAAATTACTTGTAATCTGTATTGACAGGGATAACGATGTTGGAGAAAAAGCAGGAATTGTTACACCGGTCATAGGTAGAGATGCATGTATTGAGGCAGCACAACGCTTAGCTTTGGAGGATCCAGAAGATGCAGATTCAAATTCAATTTTTTCAGCAATTAAGACATATGAGGATTTGATTAGTAAAGGATACCAAGTAGAAGTGGTAACAGTTGCAGGAGTAAAGGATAGAGGAGTTCAAGCAGATGAGAAAATTCTTGTTGAGACAAGAAAAGTTTTAGAAGTGTTTTCTGCAAATGGTGCAGTAATAGTTTCAGATGGAGAAGACGATGAAAGTGTTATTCCAGTAATTCAAAATGTTCTCCCAGTTGTATCAGTACAACGTGTAGTAATGAAAGTAAGCAGAAGTGTAGAATATTCTTATGCGGTTTTTGGCAAATATCTCAAAATGATTGCCTATGATTCAAAATATTCAAAGTTCTTTTTAGGAGTTCCAGGTATTCTTTTATTAATTGGTGGAATAGCAACTTATTTTGATTTTACGGCAGAGATATTTGCAGTTCTTGTAAGTATTTTGGGCGGAGCATTTTTGATTAGAGCATTTGACATAGATAGAGCATGGTCTAGTTGGTCAAAACCAACTCCGATGGGTTTTATCAGAATGTTTACAATGGTTGCAGGAGTGTTGCTAATTCTTTCAGCAGTTCCAGCTGGAGTTAGTTCAGTAGATTCAGGATTGATTGAAGCAGATACAGAATTAATTGTGAAGGTTACCGACAAAATAATAATCGGTCAATTTGTTGCAGGTGCATTACCAATTTTGTGGATTGGTATGGGAGCAATATTTGCTGGAACATTACTTAGTAATTGGATTGGTGGAATTCCAAGACAGATTAGCGATATTTTAAGAATTATAGTTTTGGGAGCTCTATATCCAACAATAATACAATTTACTAACATAATGATTTATGATGAAAGTTCATTTACATTAATTCCTCCTCTATTAGGAGGGCTAGCTGCAACCTTGATTTCAGCTACAATTCTGTTCAAGAAATATAGAAAACATAAAGATCAAGAAATGGTTTCAGATTAGAGTAATTTTATATCGATTTAGTAGTCAATTTATGAAAAAACACTGATATCGTTAATTATTTATCAATTATTGAAGGTGGAATGACGTTAGCAAAATTAAAGATGTAGTTTTTCAGTTATCAGGACTCTATAAAATTTATGGAAAGAGGCTAGAAAATGAAATTAAAAATGGAGATATTCCAAATCATGTTGCATTAATTTTAGATGGAAATAGAAGATGGGCCAAGAGACATTTAACGGTACCAAAAGAAGGTCATTGGAAAGGTGCTGATTCGGTAGAGAACTTACTTGATTGGTGTGAGGAGTTTGACATCAAAATTATTACACTGTATGCGCTATCTGCAGAAAATTTGAATAGAAATGATGAGGAATTACAATATTTGTATGAATTAATTCGTATGAGGCTTGAAAAATTATTGAATGATCCTAGAATTCATAGAAATAAAATGAGAGTAAAAGCAATTGGAAGAATTGAGCTACTGCCAGATTCAATCAAAAATGTTTTAAAGGAATTAGATGACGCTACAAAAAACTATGATAATCATTTTCTAAATATTGCACTAGCATATGGTGGACAATATGAACTAGTTGATGCAGTTAAAAAAATTGGAGAAAAAATCAAAGAAGGCTCTATGGATGTAAGTGATATTAATAAAAAAGAGATTGAATCAAATTTATACACATCACATTTGCCACAATCTTCACCAGACATGATTTTAAGGACATCAGGTGAAAAAAGGTTGAGTGGATTTCTTATGTGGCAAAGTGCATACAGTGAATTAGTTTTTATGGATATTTTCTGGCCTGAATTTCGGAAAATTGATTTAATGCGAGCAATTAGAACTTTTCAGGAAAGGAAAAGAAGGTTAGGGAAATGATAGAAGAAACATCTGCAGGAATTGTATTGTTTAGAGAAGAAAATTCAAAAAAATTATTTTTACTTTTACATTATCCTTCTGGACATTGGGATTTTGTAAAAGGTAAAATGGAGAAAGGAGAAACAATTCAAGAAACTGCAGTTAGAGAAACAAAAGAAGAAACAGGAATTACAGATATAAGATTTATTGAAAATTTTGAAGAATGGATTGAATATAATTTCCAATACAATAAAGAACTAGTTCATAAAAAAGTAGTATTTTTTCTAGCTGAAACAAAAACAAAACAAGTCAAGATATCACATGAACACCTGGACTACACTTGGATGGATTATAACACATCTATGGAAAAGACTACATTTGATAATGCAAAAACAGTACTAACCAAAGCACAAATTTTACTTACTAAGGCTTTGTGACTGTAACTCTTTTGCCACATTAATTGGATTCTTAGCATTGAGAATAGTTCTTCCAACAATCAAATAATCAGTTCCAGCAGATATTACTTCATTTGCATGCCCACCTTGAGTACCAATACCTGGAGAAAATATGCTTAAGTTTTTCTCTGCTTTTTTTGAGCAATATTGAATAATTTTTGGAAAAGTGGCTCCAACTACAATACCGTCAACTTTTGCAGTTAGAGCCCAATTCAAGAATAATTGGTAGAGTTGTTGTTTTTTTCCCATTTTAACTTCCATATCATATGATAACTTAGCTTCGGGTGCACTCATATGACATAAGGTAATCACGCCCTTGTTATGTTTATGAGCAGATTTAACAAGATTTTTGAGACTATCAAGACCCATTATTGGATTCGCGATAACTGCATCAAAGCCTAAATTCCAAAGATTTTCAGCAGTCACACGATTAGTATTTCCAATATCATTAAGTTTTATATCAGCAATTGTTTGCAAGTCGTATTTATGAGCAGTATTGTTGATCTTGAGAATATCTTTACCGCTTAGTGGTAAAAGTAAATGAAAATTTAGCTTAAAAAAAAAAAAAAAAGGATGTAATTTTTCGATATTTTCAATAGTTTTTTTTTCTAAATTTTTAACAGAGGGATCATAGTCATTTGCAAGGATTACCTTTCCATTGATTTTTGAGACTTTACGAAGCCTAGTTTTGAAGGTGACCATAATCAACTAATGGATGTGTGTCTTTTAATTTTATTATTTTGACGTAGGAATAACCATGTTCAGAGGGACTGTCCACAAATGTAGGTTCAGATCCATTTGTTGGTGAGAATTTCATGAAAGGTTTTTCTGGATCATCATCCAAAACAACATGACAAAAGTAAGATTGTCCTTCTTCATTAAAATTCATGAAAACTCCAAGAAGCCATTTGTTATTGTGTGGAAATAGAAATAACGGGAAAGGAATTTCTTCAAAACCCCAAGTAAGTTTTGCAAGACTAGACATATCTTCTAGCTCAATTGGCTGATATCTATCAAGAGTCCCATTACCAGGTCTCAAAGTTTTTGGGAGAGATTTGATTCGAACTATGGGGGAATAGAGTTTACTAGAGTCAGATGTGGAATCAACAATTTCAGAGTTTTCTTTTCCACCTTTTAGTCCATAACAAAGATAGTGACCATTATGTTCCAACGGAGTATAGTACACAATAGGTTTTTCTTTTAGAATATCCATTTGTACAGATAAGATTTTTTGTCCATCATGATCATGTAGAAAAGATACGCGTGGTGCACGCTCAAGTGCACAAACAAGCCTGGAAAATTCCAAAGTGGAATTCACTTGGATGTAACGCGGTAATTTATCATTAGGAGAGTTTTGTAATTTGTCCACTATTATTTTTCATAGATTATCAAATTAAACTTATCCAAAATTTTGGAGCCTAGCTTCGTCTATCAATGACATCATTAACAGCAGGACCGGTTCCAATAATTGTTACAGGCGTGTTTAATTCATTTTCAATATTTTTTACAAAGTTTTTTGCATCTTCAGATAATTCATCAAATGAAGTTTTGCCAGCACAGTCTGAAAAAATTACATCTAATTTTGTTATAGAAATTTGTGTTGCACCATTAAGCATAATGGCACGCCTGGCTAAATCAAAATCAAAATCAGCAGCACGTCTCTGACGACCAGTAACAGTGCCAAATTCAGACCATCCCTTTTTTTCTGCAGCCTCTACAGATAATTCCTTATCAAGAGGACCGGTTCCAACACGCGTAACATATGACTTGAAAACAACAATCACTTCATCTACTTTTGTTGGTCCAAGACCAATATCAGCACAAATACCAGAGGCAGTAACATCTTTTGAGGTTACAAATGGATAAGTTCCATGCCATAAAGAAAGAAAAGTTCCTTGTGTTCCCTCTATCAACAGATTCTCATTTGCAGAAAGTGCAGAATTGATTTCTTGTGGCACATCTGTGATAAGTGAAGACAGAGAATCAAAATCTTTTGCTAGATTCAAAATTCTCATAGCCCTATCAGCATTAGCAGGACCTGTACCAGATCCAGTACTTCCAATTTTTTCTTTTAGTTCACCTTTTGAATCTCGTGTTAGATGTGTTTCTTCAATAATTCCACAGTTTTTATCAATAAATGCACGTCCTGATACACCAAAATCTTGAATTTCTTTTTTGAGAACATCAGGATTGATAACTACACCAGGGCCAATCAGTACTTTGGCATTTTTATTTAAAAATCCACTTGGAAGCATTCTGACTTTATACACTTTATCACCATCTCTAATGGTATGACCAGCATTAGGGCCAGCTCCACCACGCACTATAATTTTTGGATTATCCTTTATTGCCAAATATGAGATGATCTTTCCTTTACCTTCATCTCCAAAAAATCCGCCAACAACTACAGTGGATGTCATGTTGGTGAATTTCTGTTTCGTTTATTTAAGCTAAAGTGTTTTTCCATGATTTTATATCTAACAGTAATTCTGTTAGATCGATGGGTGGAGAAAATTTTGCTGGAAATATCATAGTAAATTTAGCTAGTCTTCCAGATTTTCTAAGAACTCCTATTTTGAAAAAAAGAATGGTAGAATTTTTTTCATTGTCAGAACCTGAAAGAAGAGAAGTCATCAACAATGCTTTAGAAGCAGGTCCCACCATTCCATTTCCAAACTTTTCCAAACTTTTCAAGACATGGCTTAAAATTTTAACAACTCTATCTGAAGAGCAAAGAGACGGATTATTTTCAGCATATATCATAGAAATATCACAATCACCACAAAAACTAATCACTTTTAATTTGGATGGAATATTGGAGATATTTTTGACATTAGAGGAAAATGAAAAAGAAATTATTTCAACTACAATTAAGAGAATTATCAACAATCTAGACGAGGAAGGAAAAAGAAGAATTATGATAGTTATTCCAGAAAATGCTAAAAATCACTTAAAATTTTAAGCACCTGGTGGCTCGTCAGGCTTTCTATTGTCTTCATTTGCATAATCAATCACCTCACCGTCAGGAGACATTACACCGGCAAAAATCTTCTCATGTTTTTTTAATAATTTTCTATGATCTGGCATAGACATGTCAAGCCTCATTTCATTCATTACCATTACACGATATTCTTTCCATTCAGCCCAACATTTGTTGCATATGGGATATTTTTGAGCAATCATATCTAGTTCTTCACTATCAGGAATGGAATTTTTACATTTTGTACAAATACGGCTCATGCAAGTTTGTCGTAATCAACTACTTTTATCTTTTATTGAATGTAAAGTAATAATAATTAACAGAGACATTCTTTTTCATGAAGATAAAATGTCCTAAATGCAAAGAAGATGCAGAGTTGACAATGGATTATTCGTTGGTAAAATGTGGTTCTTGTGATTTAGAAATGAGTTATGGAGAATATGTGAAATTTGTTGCACATAATGAACCAAAGTATTCAGATATTTTAGGAGACTATGCAGGTAACACTGAAGGTCAGTCTTCAGGTTCATTAGACGAATGGGATTAACTAGATAGTAAAATCATTCATCAGATTAAACAAAGTAATCAAAAGCGTACTATTTATTACACAAAAATTAAGTTTCTAATGAGATCTGCTCAATTTGTTGTACAGGATGTTCTGATATTGATTCATGCAGATTCGCAATATTTTGTTCCTTGAAATTTAGATCACATCGATAACATTTCCAAAATGTTTGATTCAATAGTATAGTGATTGATTATTGATCTATAAAACAAACGTAGGAATCATCAGTATGATCTAAATACTAATTTTACAAAATGAGATATGTATTGGAACTTTCACCAAACAACTAACCGTTGCTGGTCTTAAGATCCAATCAATGAATTAGATAGGCTTGTTTTGTAAATGAATTTTCTGATTTGCTATCTTGAAAACATTCTTTGTCAATATGTCAAAACCTGCTATTGAGGCAATCAAGCTTGCTACTATGGTAAGTTCAGACAAATCAGATAACATTTGGTTCTGAATAGCCTCAATCTGTGGACCAATTATTGTGATTCCAACAACAAATGCAATAATGGTAGATGCTAATGCACTTTTAGTATCATAGTTTTCTTTAGATTTTAGCCAACCAAGAAGATTCTGCAATATTACACCTATGGATACTATTATTATTGTTGCAACTACAGGAGATAATCCAAATACATCCATACTTGAATTACATAAAAAATACTAAAGTAGATTAGTCATCATTTATGAGTGAATCTTAAATTCATCATTCTTTATTGTGTGTTTTAAGATGATTCATAATCCTAATGGAGATTATGAAATAAAGTAAAAAAGAAATTAGTTACTGGGTATCAATTTAACTTCTACTTGTCCATCATTGAATGTGCTTTGAATTCCCTTGATTTTGCTCTTGTACAGGAATAATCTTTTGCCATCATCAGTTATAGTCCCAGATGTTTCTAGTAGCTTGTTGTCATGAAGAGTCTGAACTCTTCGATATGTTGTACTTATGGGGATATTCTCCTCACTTGAAATTTCTAGTATTGATTTTGGTTTTTCCAAAACAGACTTTAGGATAGTTCTACAGTACTTGTCAGATATAATTTCAAGTAAGTTATCTTTTCTTTCTGTTTCTTCAATTCTGAAGACTGGTTGTAATGTTTGCATATACTATATTCCTCATGATTTGATATAACTACCAGGTAGACATAGTCTTGCTATGTATTCAATAACAATATTTCATAGTCTTATCTAAAATGAAGAAATAATTTTGTATAGTATTATGAAAATTATCTAAAATTAGGTTAATCTAATTAGCCTGGTCTAATTTTCAACTCATTTTAATATCATAATATTTGTAGTTAATTTATGAAAATTAATTCATGTAAGAAATGTGGTATTCAACTTGAGATTACTCATACATGTTCAATATGTGAAGAACCAAACAAGTTTGAGTGTGTGCATTGTAACATAACTCTTGATGAACAGTACCATACACAATGTTCACTCTAAACAATTTTTCAAATTCTGTAAAAGTAATTTTATCTAAGAGAAATGCTTAGTGAATTCATAATCTCCATTAGGATTATGAAATAAAAAAAGAGGTTGAAAGATTATTGTTTTAATGCTTCCCAGATTCCAATATCATTTCCTTCAGTATCAGAAATTCTTGCATAGAAACCAAATTGTCCGATGTCTGTTTTGGGCATTATGACTTTACCGCCTGAAATTTCTACTTTCTTGACATGTTCGTCGATTGAATCAACACCTATGACCAAAAGAGGTTGCTGTGATGTTGAGGAATCTTTTTTGAACATTCCTCCATTAATAGCACCAGGATTTTTTGGTTGCATTGTTTGTGGATCAGATTCAGTAGTCATTGCCATGAAATATTCCATATCTGGAATCTTGTTTATCTGCCAACCAAACGTGTCTTTATAGAATTTCTGTGCACGGTCAGAGTCATCATATGGTACTTCAAACCACATTACACTATTCATTATCTAAGAAATAGTCTCAATTTTATTAAATAATTCTACACTTGTATCAGATCTTAAGACCAAAAACGTTAGATTCTGATGACAGTTCCAATACATATCTAATTTTGTAAATTTAGTATTTAGATCTCACTGATCATTCCTACGTTTGTTTTATAGATCAATAATCAATCACTATACTATTGAATCAAACATTTTGGAAATGTTATCGATGTGATCTAAATTTCAAGGAACAAAATATTGCGAATCTGCATGAATCAATATCAGAACATCC
>CAJHYU010000101.1_pt1 | contig 9614 bp, 11 predicted proteins | sample 9198821 | NCBI WGS metagenome assembly CAJHYU01 (sample SAMEA7708373, study PRJEB35096) | sediment metagenome | biome: marine neritic benthic zone biome [ENVO:01000025]; feature: sediment [ENVO:00002007]; material: shallow marine sediment [ENVO:03000034] sea grass bed [ENVO_01000059] ... | reverse complement strand
TTTTGGCAACATAGTTTCCTACTGAACTACCTACATCCTTTCTTACAATGAAATGTGCTTGAAATCTATCTAGTGCGCCCCAAGGCATTGGATTTGGATCTTGCATTCTTATCCCTTTTGAATAATTTGTATTACGTCAATGTTAGAGTTCTTGACATCAAGACATCCTCTATTAGTTATCATTCTAGCTGTATGAGCAAAATATCTACTATAATAATCGCCAATTTCTACATCATCGGTTCCAATCTCTTTAGATTCAGAATCAACTCCGATCTCTTTTAATTTATCACTAAACTTTTCAGGCCATGTTTGAGAGACAAAAGTGTCTGGCTCTGTATCATGCATCAAAAATCATGAATCAAACCCACAAATAAAGATATCAAGAAAAATATCACTCACAGATCAATCGAAATAAATATCACAAAAGTTTTGAGAACATATCTATGAAATTTCAAGGTAAAATCGCTCTAATTACAGGCAGTGGTACTGGAATAGGTTTAGCCATTGCCACAAAATTTGTTGAAAATGGAGCCAGTGTAATAATCCTTGGAAGAAGAAAAGAAGTGTTAGAAGAAGCAGCAAAACAACTTGAAGGAAAAATTCCTGAAAACAGTGGAGCATCAGTTAGAATTTTTGCAGGAGTTGATGTAGCTGATGAGACTGCAATGAATAACATGTTTGATTCACTAAAAAATGACAATGTTACAGTAGATTACATAATTAACAATGCAGGAGTTTCAGGACCTGTTACATGTTTTGCAAATGCACCACTAGATGAATTCAAAAGTACTATTGCAATACACCTAACAGGCACATTTTGGGGTTCGGTACAAGCACTCAAAGTAATGAAAGAAGGTGGAAAGATTATTACAATTTCAACATTCTTTACTGAAGAAAGACCATTAGAGCAAAGACCTTACAGATTCAGAAGTCCATACACTGCATCTCAGGGCGCAAAGAACAGACTTGCCGAAGCAATGTCATGGGAATTAACAGATAAAGGAATCATATCCATTGCAACAAACCCAGGACCAGTACACTCTGACAGAATTTACAAGACAGTTTATCCAAAAGCTGCATCAGAATTTATGAGAGTCAGTGGTTTTGAAGATCTAAGTCCAACTGAAGTTGAAGAAGCTAAAGATGATTTACTTGAATGCATACAGGCAGATGGAATAGACAAAGAAGGAATTGCCAAAACTGCAGAAAAATTAGCAAATGGAAAAGATGTTGCCAAATTAACTGAGACATTTACAAGGTTATTAGAACAAATTCAAAAGCTTGCAGGAAAAATTCAAAACAATACATCACATATGATTGCAGATCAAGAGTTTCTAAAACAATCACAAGTTTCAGAATCAGTTCTCAACTTGTGTGATGATGAGATTGCTGCAATACTAAACGGAAAAGTAATTCCAGGAGACAGAGTCTTTTATCCTGTAAGAGCACATATTGGAAATGTAACACCAGGGGTTCATCAACCAGACTTTGGAGGAAAAGCAATTGTATTTACAATTGATGCAACTGACAAAGTAGATGCTGAAAGAGTAGAATTTTTGGCACAACATGTAGAGAAAAACGGAGGAAAGGTTGCATGTTTCATTTCAGAATCAACCCCAAAAGAGCTCCAAGAGCAAATTAGTGGAAAATTCCATTCTCATATAGTAGATATTACAAATCCTGATGAGGTTGAAAAGTGGCTAAACACAGCTAAAACAAACATTGGTGACATTCTAGCAGTTATTCACTTAACAGGTAAACTTCCAGAAGTTGAAAAATTAACTGAATTAGACAGGGCAGGATGGGAAGCACTTACTGCAAAATTCATCTCAACTCCAGCTACTGTAGCACAAAGAGCACTCGAACAGTTTGTACCAGGTGGTGCTAAAGACCCACGGCTTTACAAAGATACAAAAGGTGCAATTATGATAATTGGTCCAGATTTACCAAGTGGGAGAAAAGTTTCAGGAACAAAGAGAGCTCAAGTAGAAGTTTTCAGGGGAGCACTAAGACCATTTACAACTACAGTTAATCAAGAACTAAGTGATGTTCTTAAATCAAAAATTAGAATGTTTACAGTATTTCCAGGTACTGTAACAGGTGGAGAGCCAAGTAATGAAAAAATTGCAGATGCAATTAATTTCCTTGTGTCAGATGATGCAGCTTCATCAGCAGAAATAGTGTTCTGTGTTGATGAATCAAGATAAGAATGAAAAAATTCTCAGAGTTTAGAGTAGGTGATTCATTTTTTTCAACATGCAGTATTTCAGATAAAGAGTTAGAAGAGTATCTTAATTTCTCTAGAATTAGAAATGCATTTCTTGAAGACAGGCAAAAAAGAGAACAGCAACTAGTTTCAGGAAGAGCAATACTATCTAGAATGGAAGGAGAATTTACAAGACTAAGTCAAATTTATGGCAATCACATGATTTTTCTTGGTACAGACGGAGATCCAGAATGGAAAAACAAGAATACACGATTTCTCAAACCACTCTATACGGATCAAGTTTTGAAACTAAAATTTACAATTTCACAAAAAGAAGAAGGTGATGAGGAATTTGGGAAAATAGCAGTAGATTATGAAGGGACTAATCAGGATGGAGAAATAATTGTACTCTCAAAGAAAAACATCTACAGAATGAAAAAAGAACCTCCACGATAAATTAGAACAGGAGAGCAGACATGTCTCTCCAGCCATCAGATCAATAGACCCAATGAACAATATACATCACAAAATTAGTATAAAAGCACAAAGAAAAGTATGAGGCTAGAATCCAAAGACCCCAGAATTGGATGTAGAGTCAAAGAAAAGTTTTGCAGCAGCTATCAATATTACAACTGATACTAAAATTTGCAAATATCGTTCTTTGATGTCAATGGATAATCGTGCTCCAACTAATCCTCCAGCAAATGAACCAATTGCTAACAATCCTGCCTGAGTAAAATCAGGATGTCCCAGAATGCTATGAGTTATCACTCCAGACAAAGATGCAAACAACAATATCAATTGAGATGTCGGTGCAGCTCTTTTCATTGCCATTCCCATTCCAACCACCATCAAAGGAACAAAGATTATTCCACCACCTATACCAAAGAAAGAAGATATGATTCCTGCAAAAAAGCTTGCACCAATTGCAAAAATAATCATCTGTTTTGATAGTATCTTCTCTTTGCTCTCAAGATTTTTTCTCAAAAATATGTAAACAGTAGATGCAATTAACACCAAACCAAATAAAATTTTAAAAACATCAGGTGCAGAATCAGTAGAGATTACAGCACCTAAAATAGTTCCAGGTATTGAAAGCAATCCAAGTTTTAACCCAATAGAAAAATCAATTCTCTTTTGTCTGGAATATGAAATGGTAGATGCAATTGCATTACTTAGTGCTGCAAACAAGCTGTTACTAGCAGCTACAGTAGGTGGAAATCCCAAAAATGTCAAAACTGGAACTACAATAATTCCACCACCAAGGCCTATCATAGAACCCAGTATTCCTGCAGCAAATCCCAAAAGAATTAACCATAATTGATCAATCATTGTAATCGCCAATCAAAGAATTTTGTTGTATATTAGACTACTTTAGCACAACCAAAGTCCACAGATAAGAATTTCCAGTATTAGTAATCTCTAGAACTATCTGTTTGTTATCTATTCCATTAATTTTAGATTTTAGCGTGATTTGTCCAGATTCAAGATAGTGTTTCTCTGCAGCATCAATCCATACAGATACAGATTCAAAGTCACCAGGTTGTTGCTGCTCCCAACAATCACAAACCAGCATCTCAATCATGGTTTCAAAGACAAAGTCAACCTCATTTTCATTAGAATCAATCAATGGTTTTGATTCCAAAAGTGCAATGGCCATAGTCGAAACATCAGAAGTTCCTCCCATGTTGAAATTTCCCAGAGGATTACCATTAACATCTACTAGTGCTGCAGTGGTACAATATTTGACAAATTTTTGAACATTTCCATCAAAGAATGTACAGTATTGATCTACTGTATCATCACTAATTGCAGCTGAAGAAGACATGTAGATATCTTGTGTGGATAGAATTTTTTTTATTTTATCAGCATCAGAGTAAGTAAAATCAATATCATACTCAACATCAGACACAGGTTCTGTTTGGGAGTCAAAAGTTGTCGAAATGCCAACAATCACAGCAATACCAATAAAAATTGCAATCACAATTTTAGAATTCATGAATCAGTATCTTCACATTACAACATAAGGTTTTGGAATTTCAAATCGAGATGATACTCAAGATAGAATCCTCGGTGATCTTATTTTGATCAATAAATCCAGATGTAACCTCTAAAACATAAACTGCCTCACCATCAGGAATCACACTTTGACATGTTGCAATTTCTAATGCAGCTTTGCATGGAGGAACATTCTTTTCAATATGAATTACTTTTCCATCTTGATCAAACCATATCATGTCAAGTGGGAATTGCATGTTTAGCATCCAAAGCGAGTAAAGTCCGGGTTTGTCAAATACAAAAATCATTCCTTGATCAAAAGGTAATTGGTCTTGGAACATTAATCCACGAACACGTCTAGGTTCAGTATCGGCAATCTGCACTTCAAGCGGAACATCATCAACTAGTATTGTCCCCCTAGGGAATTCTACAGATTCCAGTTTACTATCACTGGGAAGAGACATCATTCCTACGACTCCAATTATCACAGCAGCAATTGTGATTGGAATTAATGCTTGAGCCCTGGTTGTCATAACTGAATTTATTATATTCCTTTTAAAAACTAAGAGTGCTACATTACAGAACTCTTAAAATCACTAATCGACGATAGAGTGTTTTTTGTCTGATGGCCAACATCACGAATTGTGGCACCATTGTATTTTTTATCCAGATACCTACCTGCAACTATCATAGGACCTCCAATTGCACATGTGACTCCAGTAGGTTCTGGAACCCAGAGCATCAAAAAACCAATTTTTTGAAGTTTTTTGCCAGGTGCAGGTGCCTTTTGAAGTGCACCTAGTGAACGGGCAGTATGAGTGTCATCCATTTTGACAATATCAGTATACAAATCTGCCCTGCGTTTTGCAGAATCAGAGATCTTCCTTAATTTGTCTAGTCGTTCCTTTAGAGTATCCATTACATATGAGCATTCAGAAAAAAATAGTTAAGATTCAAAGATCAACAACTGTCACATCGGAGTCAACAAAGAGTAACCAAACGAAGAGACACCCAATTATACTAGGCTTGATGTAAGTACAAGAACGTATGAAGGCCAAAAACTCCAAGAGATTAGACTCAATTAAAGCAGCACATCAGTCAGAAAGAACTCGCTCAAGTGCCAGAATGGAGGATTATTTGGAGATAATTTTAGAGTTAGTAGACCTAAAGGGATATGCAACAACATTGGATATTTCAAGATACATGAATGTCAGTGCACCAAGTGTAACTAAGATGTTGCAGAGATTAGATGAGAATGGATTTTTGGAATATGAGAAATATCACGGGATCAACCTCACAGAAAAAGGAGCACAGATAGCAGATGGAATTCAGCAAAAGCATGGAATTTTGTTAGAGTTTTTTGAGATTTTAGGAATAGGGTATGATACTGCAAACCAAGATATCGAAGGAATCGAGCATCACTTAAATCCAAAAACAATAAAGCAGTTAAGAAAATTCATTACCTTTCTAAAGGCAAACCCCAAGATAATTGATAATTTTAAAAATCTTTGACATATAGTTGAATGTCATTTTGTGAAGATGCTATCTGCATTAAGTTTCTTGCAACATCAGAACGTTTTGGAATTTTTATCTGTCCTTTCTTGCCGATTCTTACAGACGTAACATACTTGTTATTAACATATACATCAGCGTGCATTGATTGGTATTCCCTGTTAACAGTTAGGAGTAAAGCAGTCTTTGATTCTGAAAAAGTAAAAGGCAGATCATTTTTGCTTTGAGATAAATGGTTGGAGTCTTTTGGGACAACGTCAATATGGACTTTGAGGAACTTTTCAATTTCATTTATGTTAGAGCCTCCCTTTCCAATAATTGACGGGATAGAGGATTCATCTACAAATATTTTAACTCGATTATCAGATAAAATTTCTACTTCTGCATTAGAGTCATATCTCTTAAAAGTCTCTCGTATCTTGTCTTCTGCAAGTTTTTCAATACCTACTTTTTGGGTTTTCTTTGAAACTGGCACAATTACATTTTCTTCTCCGAATGTGTAGATTTCATGCTCCAGTGTATTATCCTCAAAATTTCTTATCTCAATTACGGGTCTTGCTAAATCAGATTCGGTCATACCAGAAGGCACTTTTACTTTTAATTCTAAATCATAGACTTTGCCAATCTTACCATCTTTGACAAAAACTACAGTATCCAAGACATTTGGGATTATGCCAAGTTCAATTTTTCCAATAAAACGCTGAATTGCATCTAATGGGGAATTGGCATGAACCACACCTACCATCCCAACTCCAGTCAAGCGCAAGTCAGCAAATGTTCTAAAATCTTCCCTTCTCCTTACTTCATCAAAAATGGTATAGTCAGGGCGTACAAGCAGTAAAATATCAGCAGTGTTATCGAAACTGCCATCTAGTTTGCTGTATTGTGTTACTCCAGGGTCTACTTGCAAGTCACGAGGAGACTCAAATGTTTTGACAATTTTTCCCGTATTGTGATAAAAGTTTGCCAAGCCTGATGCCAAAGTACTTTTTCCAGAACCAGGTGCACCAGAAATCACAATCCCCTCAGCCCTATCAGCAAACCTATTCATCAATTCCTCAGATAAATCATAATCCTCAAGGGATAATTTTACAATTGGATGCACTATAGTTATTTCAAAAGACTCAGAAAATGGAGGATGAGTAATGGCTATACGATAATCATCATGCTGAATCACGGATGCGCCAGTCTTTGAGATTTCAATGGTGCTAGAATCAGAAACATTTGCAACATCCATTATTTGAGATGAGATCATCTCCAAGTAATCCCGGGAGAGAACATCATCACTTAGTTTAGTCAAAGTAAAAGTTCCAGGCTTTCCTTTTTTTGCCAAAGGGCATTGGTTTTCTTTTAGATGTATGCTCATTGTCTCAGAGTCAAAAAACTTTAAAAATTCTAATTTCATGTCTTTGAGAGCAGATTTTAGAAATACTGTCTCAACATTTTCAGCTTGTGCAACCAAATGCTGTACATTATCTGAAGTGTAAAGCACAGCATCGTTTTGTTTTGCAACATCGATGATTAGTGCATCAATTCTACCAGTTCCTGCCAATCTAATATCATCAGTGGAAGGATGCATACCTTGCAATAAAATTTCAAGACCAAAGCTTCCAGAGAGTTCTTTGAGTTTTCTAATCTTTTCCAAACCAACAAACCCCTGCTCTTTTTTATTTGAGGCCTGAGATTGTAATTCATCAAAAACTGCTTGAGGAATAATTATTTCGGAATTTCTAACAGAGCCGTCTTCTATCTGAGCAATTAACTGTCCATTAATTATAACACTAGTATCAGCAACAATTTTTGACAAATTCTAATTCAATGTTAAATTAATCATATTCCCTAAATTACTTTGGGTAAACGTTAGACAAATATCAGTTGCATCAAAAATAATTCTCAGTTCTACTTAAAGAAAACAAACTTTTAGAACTAAAATCACTCACTCTACTAAAAAAATGTAGATTGTGGAAAAGCATAGTATGTCACTAGAAAATGAGAAAAACGATGAATTTTACAAAAACTGTACAGAATACTTTGAATATTTACGTGAGAGTGGCACTACAGATTTTGACTTTGAGGATGAATATTATTTCACCATGCCTGCAATCTCAAGTCAGTAATACAGAAGACTTAGGAATACCTGCCAAATTAGACACATTATGAACTCAGATTTGCAAGATCTGGCTGAAAAGGCAGTAAAGTATGCAGCAAATTCAGGAATGCATTACGCCGATGCACGATTTGAGCAATATGAAAGAAAATCAGTACTCATAGAAAATGAAGACATTGAGCACGTAAGAACTAGCTCAGATACTGGAATCGGAATCAAACTAGTAAGAAATGGGACATGGAGTTTTTGCTCAATTACAAATCCAAAGTCATTTGAGCAAATCAAAGAGGCTGTGGACAACACCATACAAAATTTGCCGTATGATGAAAAAAATCAAACTAGTCTTTACCCAAACCCAATTAATAAAAAAACAATAGACTATCCGGTTTTAAAAAAACCAGAACTAGAAGAATTAACAAAGATAGGACTAGAATGCAGTGGAATTATTTCAGATACTCCAAGAATCATAAAATCAATTGTCAATCCATGGTACGTCAGCAGTTCAAAATATTTTGTAAATACGGAAGGCTCCGAAATTTTGCAAAACTTTACAGATGTTGTCATAGACATGGTGGCAACTGCTCATGAATCAGGATTAACACAATCAGTAAACATCACAGAGGGGGGAAGAGGAGGAATGGAGCAAGTTGCAAACAAAGTTCAGCAAAGTGCACAGGAGATTTCTCAAAAAGCATCGCAGCTAATTGATGCAAAGCCTGCAAAAGAAGAAAAGGCAACAGTTGTAATGAATCCAGACTTTGTGTCCTTGCTGACACATGAAATATTGGGGCATCCTTCAGAGGCAGACAGGGTTTTGGGAAAAGAGATGGCATGGGCAGGAGGTGCATGGTGGAAGGGAAAAATCGGAAAAAAAATTGGTTCTGAAAAACTAAACGTGTTTGATGATCCTACCATCAAGGAAAGCTTGGGGTGGTATTATTTTGATGATGAGGGAGTAGAAACTAGAAAAACCACACTAATTGAAAACGGAGTCTTGAAAAACCACATGCAAAGCAGAGAGACTGGGAAAATTTTTGACACAGCACCTACAGGAAACATGAGGGCAACAAGTTACAGATTCATGCCGCTAATTCGTATGGCATGCACATGTATTGGAAATGGAGACTATAACGTAGATGAGATGATAAAAGAAGTCAAAAATGGTTATCTCATATCAAACATGAAAATCCCATCAATTGATATGAAGCGATACAACTGGAGCATCTCATGTCAGTATGCACAAAAAATTGAAAATGGTCAGATAACTGATTTGTTAAGAGATGTAATTGTAATGGGGATTGCACCGGAATTTTTTGAATCAATTGACGCCTGTGGAAACGACTTTACTGTAAGGCCAATCACAAATTGTGGTAAAGGTGATCCAATGCAGTCAATGATAATGGGAAATGGTGGTCCATCCATACGTGGAGTTGCAACAATAAAGAGCGTGAACTAGGTGAGCCAGGAACTAGAAAAAGTAAAACAAAATGTCATAAAATGCACAAACTGTGATCTTTGCCAGACGAGAACCAATTCAGTTCCAGGTAAGGGAAATTTTCAATCAGACGTAATCTTTGTCGGGGAAGCACCTGGAAGAAACGAGGACATAAATGGTGAGCCATTCATCGGGGTTGCAGGCAAAAAGCTATCAGCAGCACTAGAAGAGGCAGGAGTTTCAAGGGACAAAGTATACATCACAAATGTCGTAAAGTGCAGGCCTCCAAACAACCGGGTTCCGAGCACATCTGAAAGAGACACATGCAAAGAGTATCTCAAAGAAGAGATATCAAT
>CAJHYU010000093.1_pt1 | contig 9650 bp, 14 predicted proteins | sample 9198821 | NCBI WGS metagenome assembly CAJHYU01 (sample SAMEA7708373, study PRJEB35096) | sediment metagenome | biome: marine neritic benthic zone biome [ENVO:01000025]; feature: sediment [ENVO:00002007]; material: shallow marine sediment [ENVO:03000034] sea grass bed [ENVO_01000059] ... | reverse complement strand
TCTTGTGGTGATAAAATTCAACCTGGAAAAGAAATTGCAAAAAATAAGGATGAAAATTGGGTTCACAAACACTGTGTTGAGGACTCTGAAGGATTACCTTAGAAATTAATAATCTCTTTTTTTAAAAGAATTTGAAATTATTATTGGTCTCGATAAACCCCCTTGATGTATTTTTTTGGACATTTCGTAGAAATGAAAAAGATGTAGTAAAACTCTATACCTCACTTTCGCCTGTGATGCAGATTGCCACAGGAGGCTCTATGCTTAATTTTGGTTATTGGTCTTCTAGTCACACTGAACCTATTTCTGCTCAAAATAATCTATGTATGGTTTTTGGGGATTTAGCAGAATTATCATCTGCAAATCATGTGGCAGATGTTGGCAGTGGATTGTCTTCTCCGTCTAAATTATGGAGAGATAAATTTTCTAATCTTCAATTGTATTGTGTAAATATCAATTTTCAACAACTAGTTTTTTCGGGTCATCAAAGAAATATGGAATTTATCAATTCAACTTCAACCAAACTTCCCTTAAATGATAACTCTGTTGATCGTGTTTTGGCATTAGAGTCTGCACAACATTTCAAACCTTTATCTGATTTTCTGTCTGAATCAAAACGAATTTTGACAAAAGACGGATTGCTGGTATTGGCAATTCCAATTACTAATGGTAATCCTTCCATTGAAAAATTGGGACTCTTAAAATTTACTTGGTCTTCTGAACACTATAGTTTGGATTATTTGAAAAATCTACTTTCTTCAACTGGTTTTTCTATTGTTGATGAAAAATTAATTGGTTCAAGCGTCTATGACCCTCTTGCCAATTATTATAATGAACATAGGGAAGAATTAAAAAAATCCATTTTAACACATTACTCACAGTATGTTGAAAATATTCTTTTCAGGTCTATTCAGAAAATGAAAAAAGCATCTGAAGAAAAAATAATTGATTATGCATTGATAAAATGTCGTATGTAATTTTAACATATTTTAATAAACAAGAATTTTATGATTTTTAAAGAATTTTTTACTGTTGTTCTAATTTTTAATATTATTTTGTTCTCTTTTCATTAATTCAAATTACAAATTTGAAAATAATTATAACATCTTCATTTTGAAATTAATTACGTTTTTATCTTTGATGTTTTGATATAGATCATGGCTGATTCTGATGTTCTGAAGAAACGATATGGCAACAAATGTACTTCATTGCTTCAAGAATCTGAGATCCGATTTGCAGGAATCATTGACAAAGATGGACAACTCGTAGCGGGTGGTTTCAAAGATGGTATTTCACCATATGAGGGTGATGAAACTAGATTGCAGTCATTTTTAGAATTTGTTTCAAAAGCGTCTATTCGCAAGGAATATGATGAGAGCTTGGGACCGATAAATTACCTTGCTGCAAGGCGAGATAAGGCTGTTTTAGTGAGTTTTCCCTTCCCAGTGACTCAGGTACTTTTACTAATCTCTGCAGAACCTAATGTCAATATTGAAACTTTGGCAAGAAAAGTAGTTGAAATATTTACTGATGTTAGATAGATCCCAACAAAATCTCCAAATCCTTTAATTGTATTTCAAATTGATTTTTAGAATATGATTTGTTATCATGCACTTTTCTTCATCTTTTTATTAGTGCCTCTAGGAGTTGTTTTTGCTGACATAGAAAACTTCACTTTTGACAAATCTGTTTACCATAAAGATGACAAGTTGATCATTACTGGAAATGTTTCTTACAATCCTGATGTACCTTTTGTAACAATCCAAATCTTTACTCCTGGAAAAACAAATTTTGCTGATTTTAACACATTGCCAGTAAATTCTGATGGCAGCTTTTCTACTGTCTTTCATGTGGGTGGTGCCACTTGGACTTCTGATGGAACTTATGCTATCAAAGTCACTTATGATGGAAGCATGGAAAAATCAATAGAATATGAAGCAATATCTACTATTAATGAACCCACACCAGAACCCACACCAGAACCCACACCAGAACCCACACCAGAACCCACACCAGAAATTACATCCCTTCCTAAAACAACATCTTCATTTCCTACACTAAAATTCAAAATTCCAAATTTTCCCTCACTTGATAAATCTCCACAATACTATATTGATAGATACAACAATGAGTCTGCCTACAAGTCTTGGTTTGACTCTCAGTTTCCAAATACTTCTATTTACAATGTATTGGGATATGCAGATCCGATATCTATGCCTGATTGGATTAGAAATAATGCCGAATGGTGGGCAACAGGTGAAATTGGAGATTCTACCTTTGTAACTGGAATTGAATTTATGCTTGAGAATAACATTATCCAAATTTCACATGTCTCACCTTCTGGGAATGTGTCTGAAGATGAAATTCCTCAATGGATTCGAAATAATGCCCATTGGTGGTCGCAGGATTTAATTTCAGAAGATGAATTTATCAGTTCCTTAGAATTTTTAATTCAAGAAGGAATAATTACAATTAACTAGATTTTATCTAACAAATGATTTTAATTTAACATTAGTTTAGATTATTTAAATTGAAAGCGACATTTGGTGCTGGTTGTTTTTGGCATGTTGAAGATTTACTTGAAAAAACTAAAGGTGTGAAGTCTACTACTGTTGGTTATACTGGAGGTCAATTACCAAATCCTACTTATGAAGAAGTATGTACTGACAAAACTGGACATGCAGAAGCTGTTGAAGTGGAATATGATCCTGATGAAATTTCTTATGAGGAACTACTTGATGTGTTTTGGAATAATCACAACCCTACAACTTTAAATCGACAAGGCCCGGATATGGGAATTCAATATCGTTCTGCAATTTTTTACCACAATGATGAACAAAAAGAGATTGCAGAAAAATCAAAACAACTACTAGATAAATCTGGAAAACATAATGATCCTGTTGTTACCCAAATTGTTCCTGCTCCTACTTTCTATAAAGCTGAAGAATATCATCAAAAATATTTCAAAAAACACGGATTTACCTAAAATTACTTTACAACAACAACTGGAATCTTTGATGTGTGTATAACATAGTTTGATACACTTCCAAAGAACATTTCTTTTGCAGAACTTCGTCCACGTGAACCAATCACAATCATATCAAAATTTTCTTTACCGTGTGCTAGTTTGATTATATTGTATCCTATTTCCCCTCTGGCTAGTTTTTCTTTAAAGACAATTCCATTTTGTGCCGCCAATATTTTTGCTTCTTCCATAAATTTTTTAACCTGTTTGTTGAGGGTTTTCTCAACTGAACCTACACCTCTAAATTCTGAGTGTGGTGGTGCGTAAATAGAGTATATCCCCGTAATTGTTGCCTTGCATTCTCTGGCTAATCTAATTGCCATCTCTAATCCTCTAACTGAGTTTTTTGAACCATCAAGAGGAACCAATATTTTTGCAATTTTCTTTTTTATCACACATTTTTGCCATTTTTGATCTTAAAAAACATAGTTCCAAAATTCATCCCGTACAAAATATGCTTTACCTGATCGTCGAATTAACTAAAACTTATCTAGTCAGAATAAATGATGCTAATTTAATGGAAGAAAAATTCATTGAAATCGATGGAAATAAGATCCGTTATTTGGAATCTGGAAATTCTAAAAAAGCACTTGTATTAATTCATGGGTTAGGTGCATCTGCTGAAAGATGGGATAAAGTAATTCCTCTGTTTGCCAAAAACTTTCGTGTCATAGTACCTGATCTTATAGGCTTTGGTTATAGTGACAAACCTCTTGCTGATTATACTCCTGAATTTTTTGCAGAATTTCTAAAAAAGTTCTTTTTTGCATCTAATATTACTAGGCCTTATCTTATTGGCTCTTCCTTAGGTGGTCAAATATCTGCTGAATTTGTTGCATCTTATCCTCAAGATATTGAAAAACTAATTTTGGTTTCTCCTTCTGGTGTGATGAAGAAATCCACTCCTGCTCTTGATGCATATATCATGGCTGCATTATACCCAAATCGACATAGTGCAGCAAATGCTTTTGAATTAATGGAAGGATCAGGAGAGAAGGTCAATGAAGATATTGTTGATGGATTTATTAAAAGAATGCAATTACCTAATGCAAAACTTGCATTTATGTCAACATTACTAGGACTAAAAAATGCTGAACAAATAACAACTAAACTTCAAACTATTACTGTTCCTACTTTGATAATTTGGGGATCTGAGGATCCTGTAATTCCAATAAAACATGCAGATAGTTTTATTTCCTCGATTCAAGATTGTAGATTTTTTAAAATGGATGGCTGTGGCCACACTCCATATGTCCAAGAGCCTCCAATCTTTGCATCTAAGGTCTTGGAATTTCTAAACAGTATATAGATTCATTTAAATACCATATAATTCCATATACTACCAATGGTTGGTAACAATAACCCATATGATCCTACTGAAATGTTCAAAAATTGGATTCAAAAAAGTGGACGCTCTCAAGCAGAATTTATGAAAAATTTTGGTTCCTTAATGACTAATCAAACTAGTCAAAAATTTGATCCTCTAGAAACTCTAAAAGAAGTTGCGGACAACACCAGACAAACTCAATCTAATGTGATGGAAAATATGGCATCGATGCAGAGCAAAAGTATGGATACTATGTTTAACATTGGACAGATGCTTCCTTCGTTTATGAATTGGGGTGCTTACAAGACAACTCTTAGCAGTAATGGCCGAATTTCAATTCCCGAAGCTGAACGTAATGCATTAGGTTTGAGTGATGGCGATTTGGTCCAAGTCATAATTTTACCCATAGCAAAAAAATCAAAAAATAAGGAGACAAGTAAATGAGTAAAAATGAGACAATAAATTCAACTGATGCCTTTTCTGCATGTCAAGAAAATGTGGGGAAGCTTTTTGATGGAATCAGACAATCAGTCCCAAAGTATCATCAATCTGCAACTAACGTTCAACAGGAATATCTCCAAGCATTTCAAAATGTTGTAGGTACCACGATTGCGCTGCAGCAAGAATATATTCAAAAAACAGGTATTGCAACGAATATTCCTGAAACTGCATTAAAGGTAATTCATGACACTACTGAAGAATTTGTTAAAGCAACATACTTGCAAAATCAAATTACTCTTGCAACAATTGATGCAGCACAACAAAATATCAAAACCTTTAGTGATAATGCAAAATCATTTGCTGATTTGAACAGAAATATTCTACAATCCTGGATTTCTGCATTTACTACAAAGAATTAGTATTTTTTATTATTTTTCTGATCTTTCAGCTAACCACTGTCCTAGCTCAGGCAACACTTTCTTTTGTGATAATGAACTAGCAATCATTCCAACATGTCCTGTTGGATACATTCTTAAAGTTTTATCATCGCTTCCTATTGCATAATGCAGTGGCATACTGCATTCAGGAGATACAAGATGATCTCCTACTGCTACCTGTGTAAAAATAGGCATATCTATCTTCTTCAAATCAACATGTTCCCCTTCAATGTACATCTTGTTTTGAATAAGCAAATTATCTTGATAGATGTCTTTAATCCACTGTCTAAATAATTCTCCTGGGATGGGTGGTGTGTCTCCTAACCATTTCTCTACTCTAAGGAAATTATCAACAAATTTCTTGTTTTCAATGTTTTTAAAAAAATTAACATATTTTTCTAAACCTTGTTCAAATGGTTTGAGAACTGAAAAACAATAGTACATAAATTCTGGAGGCATATTTCCTATAATTTCCACCATTTTATCTACATCCATGTGTTTTGCAAGATTACTAATTACAGTGGTATCACGCCACCCGTCAATGACTGGGGCAGTTGCGATATAATTTTGTACGCTTTCAGGATGTAATGTTGTATATGCGGTTGCTATTGTAGCTCCGGTACAATATCCTTGTAATGAAATTTTTTCAGTAGATGATTCATTTTTGATGTATTCTACGTATGAATCTAAATATCCATTTACGTAATCATCAAAATCAAGATACTTGTCCATACTAGTTGGGGTTCCCCAATCCAACATGTATACATCAAATCCTTGTTGGAGGAGATTTTTTACCCAGCTTTTTTCTGGATGAATATCAAGTATGTGATATCTGTTGATTAGTGCATATGAAATTAGTAAAGGAACCTTATGTTGTTTGTCTGTAAGTGGTTTATAGTGTAGCAGTCTTGTCTTATCCATATTTTGTACGACATCATGTGGTGTTACCTCCAGACTAATTTCATCCGGTGCTGAAACTAATTTTGGGGCATCAACAACGTTTTTACTAAATTTCAAAATCTCTTCAATAATTTTTGGATCTACTTTTGATTCACTTTGCATTTTTCTTTTTCTCCTTTTTCTTTAATTCTATCTCAAGTTTTCCAACTCTTTTCTTTAGAGTGTGGATCTCTTTGTAAACTTCATCGATTTCTTCTTTGCTTGGAAGATTGACTGATTGTAAAATTACATTTGTAATGTTGTTCCAGTGTTTGGTCAACTCAAGCTCCTTTGAAACTAATTTACCGTAATTGTCCCCGAATCTCTCAGAGTCAAATAATTCTGTAAAATCATTATCAAAAATGTCTATCCAAATTCTCTTAAACGCCTCAATTTGTTCCATATCTTGAGGTACTTCAGGAGATTTTAGGTTGACTTTTTTTTGAGCAACACTCCAAGCTTCGGCCATTTGTTTATAGTACTCTGTAAGATATTGATTAAATTCAATTAAAACATCGTTAATTTCAATTAATTCTGTAGATATTTTCTTTGAGTTTGCTGCATATGCTCTCATTGGCCCAATTGATGTTAATGCTTGTGGTTTACTTGACATTAAATGAATTAGATCTGTCCAGAAAAGTGACAAATGCTTGTATTGATCTGAAATATTTTTCACCGCTTCTGATTGCACAGATATCTATTGGTATGGATCGCAATAAATAGTTCGTCTACTGAATTAGACTAATGGACAATGTTGATGAGCTTGAAAAAATTTGCCAAAAACTCTTAAAATTGGATCCTAAGGTACGCTCAGCTAGGCTCATCAATAGTAGGGGCCATCTTACAGCTGGCGGGATGAAAGAAGGATTGCTTTCACTTGAAGCCCAAAAACAAGATGAAATGATGTTTATGGAACTTGCCCTTCGTGTGAGAATGAGGCATGAATTTGACAAAGAATTTGGAGAGGTTCATTTCTCAATGTCTTATAGAGATAAAGTAATTGTGATGAGTTTTCCATTAACTAATGATGATGTGTTATTGATGTCCTGTGAGAAAGAAATTGATTTTGGAAAACTCCCATTTAAGGTCCTCAAAATTATTACTCCTCTTAAAAAATCTCCTCTTAAAACATTCTGATCATAACGACTTAATTCTTGTTTTTTATCTTATCCTTATGACTCCGCAAAATGTTGATTGGAATGAAATTGAATTATTGACAAAGAAACTCTCTAAAAAAATTTTAAAATTACAACAAAATTTTACTAGCATTACTACTATTAGTAGAGGTGGATTGGTTCCTTCACGTTTGCTTGCAGATCATTTGGGAATTAAAAAAATTTTTGTTGATACAAAAAAATTCCTTCTGATTCTCTATTTGTAGATGATATTTTTGATTCTGGGGATACTTTCAAAAAAATAATTTCTGCCACTGACTATCCCACAAAATTGATTTTTGTTACTTTATTTGCAAGACGTGGAAAAAAATACCCTGAACAACTTGTTTATGCAAAAAAAACAAATGATGACTCTTATGTTGTTTTCCCATGGGATCGATTAGAGTTTCAGCAACATCAAAAATAATCTTCTACTTCATACAATCAGGAAGATTTCCTTCATGTCTTTTTTTAAAATCATTAATTACTTCTGTTCTTATTTTCTCATAATTTTCTTCTTTTCTAAACCTAAATCTTGTGGATTTTGAAATACATTCCTGTAATGCTGTATCTGTAATGGTTTTTTTCATATTTTCTGAGCCTCCTATGAATAAAATTTTCATAGACGCGTGCATCATAAACACTCCTGGTAATTCTGGAATCTTTGAAAATGATTTGTGGTTAAAATCTATCCAATCTGACCATTTACTCTTTGACATTTCTAATTATTGAGCATTTTTCTTAACCCAGAACATCTGTTTCTAATGGTTACCTCTGTAACTCCTGATGCAATTGAGATATCTTTTTGTGATTTTATGTCTCCTGTACTAATACATGCAAGATAAAGTGCAGCTGCTGCAATCCCCATTGGGTCTTTACCTGCAACCATGCCTAATTTTTTTGCCTGATTCAAAATTTCAATTGCTTTTCGTTTACTTTTCTCACTAAGCTCTGCAATACTGGCAATTCTTGAAACTCCTTTTACTGGATCTACTACTGGCATTTTTAATTCAAGCTCTCTGAAAATTAATCTATAACATCTTGCAACATCCTTTCTTCTAATGTTGATGCCCTTTGCAATATCGTCAAGTGTTCTAGGTGTCTCTGTATTTCTACATGATGCATAAAGACATGCTGCAACCAAGCCCTGTATTGAACGACCTCTAACTAGTTTTTTCTCCATTGCTTTTCTGTAAATATAAGCTGCCTTTTCTACGACTGCATCAGTTAATGCTAGTTTGTCTTTTAATTTGTCCATTTCATTAAGTGCTTGTCTGAGATTTCTGTCTGCAGAAGAATGAGCTTGTGTTCTACTATCCCAAGTTCTGAGTCTTTCAATGGAACTCTTAACACTTGCAGATAGTGGTTTTCCTGTAGAATCTTTGTTGGCTGCACCAATCACAGTTGATAGTCCCATATCATGCATTGTCAATGAGGTTCCAGCACCTACTCTGGTTCTGTTACTTTCATCATTTGCAAAAGAACGCCACTCTGCACCTGTATCTGTGATCTTATCTGTGACTACAAATCCACATTTACCACAAAATAATTCTCCTGTATTTTCATCTGTGACCATTTTTTTATCTCCACATGCTGGACACTTTGGCCCGTTAACCATTGAATTTTTAAGCATAATTACAAAGAATACCTCTATTACCTTATTATCCATTTTACCTAATTTCTGCAGGTTAATTGTGTGTAGGTTAAGCTAACTCTTATTCTAATTTTTTAGAATAACATCCATTATCCAAGTAAACAGTATGCGTATGATGGAGTATATGATGGATACATTATGTTACCTTTATCTTCTGTATGGGTGAAACCAATAGAATGACCTAACTCATGTGTCATAATTGTTTCAACACTCTTTACATCGTATAATTGAAAACTTCCATCACAATTGTAATCTCCTAATGTAACTTCTACTACTCCTTTTCCAAGGTGTGCATGTCCTAATACTCCTTCTCCAATATTCCTCACTACCCAAGTAATCCATATACTTGCATTGTATTTCTCTTTAGTAACTTCAAACTTTATTTTGGCTTTTTGATTATTGATGTTTAATTCCCGTTCTTCCCAAAATGTAAAAGAATTACTTAATGTACTTATGTGATCTAATGGAAGCCCTGTTGGCTGTTCATTTATGAACACTTTGTAATAAATGATATACGTTTCATCTACTATTTCATATGTTGGATCCGGAAAACTTCCTGATGCTTTTTTTACTTCTTGTTCAAAATTCCATTTCATATAATCTCTAAGGAATTTTTTTATTACATCTTGACTCGGATTTGGATATTCTATGTATCTTTTTTCTTTTGAAATGT
>CAJHYU010000145.1_pt1 | contig 9770 bp, 12 predicted proteins | sample 9198821 | NCBI WGS metagenome assembly CAJHYU01 (sample SAMEA7708373, study PRJEB35096) | sediment metagenome | biome: marine neritic benthic zone biome [ENVO:01000025]; feature: sediment [ENVO:00002007]; material: shallow marine sediment [ENVO:03000034] sea grass bed [ENVO_01000059] ... | reverse complement strand
TGGGAGTCAGATAGAGAGATGAAAGAAAAACTGATGAGAGAAGCAAAACTGCCAATGCCAAAACCAGTTACAGAGCCCAAAGATATTAAGAAATTAGTTATCGTCAAAAGACAAGGGGCTGCAGGTGGTAAAGGATACTTTATGGCAGCCAATGAAGAGGATTATAATGCAAAAAGAAACCAATTGATTGCAGATGGTGTAATATCACAAGATGAAACACTATACATCCAAGAATATGCTGCAGGAGTTTTGGCATACTTGCAGTTTTTCTATTCGCCACTAAAAGATGAATTGGAATTTTTTGGGGTTGATCAAAGACATGAATCAGATATAGAAGGATTGGGAAGAATCCCCTCAGAGCAGCAACTAAAATCAAACAAGGTTCCATCCTTTAATGTAATTGGAAACAGTCCTCTTGTTTTGCGAGAGTCCTTACTAGATGAAGTGTATACGATGGGAGAGAATTTTGTAGAGGCATCAAGAAGAATTGTAGCACCTGGAATGAATGGGCCGTTTTGTATTGAAGGAGTGTATGATGAGAATGCAAAATTCACATCATTTGAGTTTTCAGCAAGAATTGTTGCAGGAACTAACATCTACATGGATGGCTCTCCATACTATTCCTTACTGTTCAATGAGCAGATGAGTATGGGGAAAAGAATTGCAAGAGAGATAAAAACTGCAGCAGAATCAAATCAATTAGACAAAGTTACCACATAATTACAAAACTATTTTGCAGTAACTTCCATTCCATGTTGAGATTTTATGATATACTTGTCTCTAATCTTTACACTGACCCAGTCAATTATCAATACTGCAACCAAAACAACTATCATGAATATTGCAGCTTTGCCATATTCAAAGAACTTGATATAGTTAATAATGTAAAATCCAATACCTCCAGCTCCTACCAATCCCAGTATGCTGGTTTGGCGAACGTTATAGTCAAACATGTAAAGCATCTGACTAAGCAGATGAGATGCAGACTCTGGAATCACCACATATCGAATTAATTGCCATTTTGATACACCTATAGAACTTACAGCATCCATAGGTTCTGAATCAATTGTCTCAATAGCCTCATATTGCAATTTTGCAACAAACCCTACAGTATACATAATAATTGCCAAAACTCCTGCAAATGGTCCCAAACCTACCATAATTACAAACAAAATTGCCCATAATATTGATGGAAATGTACGTATTGCTGCAAGTAGTGCTCTGATAGGGCCATAAACATATTTGCTGTTTAGATTCCTTGCTGCAAGCATACTAAGTGGTAATGCAATTGCAACACCAACCATAGTTCCAATAAAGGCCATCTGTATTGTCTCAAGCATTGCCCATAGTGCAGTTGGTATGTGTTTTGGCTCTACAAGTAACATTTCTTCTAAAACAATTCCAAGATTTGGCAGTCCCTCTACAAATTCAATAGGATTGGCATCAACGTTGTATGATGCAACAACTACCAATGCAATGATTATTCCAATTACAATATTATTTTTTGGAGTCATTTTTGATTGCCTCCATAATCTGTTCTGTACTCATGTCCCCTGTTTGAAAATCAACTATAGTGTCTCCTTCTACACCAATCTCTAAAATTTTTCTTCCTTCTTTGATCACTGCAACTCTATTTGCATATTCTAATGCTAATTTCATGTCATGATGAACCATGATTGCAGTAAGATTCATTCTCTTTTGGGCATCTGCAATTAAATCCATAATCTCACGTGCAGTGACATGATCAAGCTCAGACACAATCTCGTCAGCTAACAAAATGGTTGGATGTTGCATCAATGCTCTGGCAATTGCAACCCGTCTTTTTTCACCACCACTTAGCATGTATGCTTTACGTGATTCCTTTCCAGATAATCCTACAAGTTTAAGAATTCTTTTTGCTTCATTGACTTCATCTTCAGGGAATTGTTTCATTAGAGATTGAATTTTGTTGAGTCGTGGTAATGCACCAATTAGAATATTTTCTAGAACTGTAACATTTTTTATCAAACCTAGACTTTGAGGAATATATCCTATAGTGTGCATCATCTTTTTGAATTTTTTATTATTCATGTCAGGAGTGAGATAATCAATCTTGATTGTTCCCTTGCTTGGAATCATCATACCATTCATTAGTTTAAGCAGTGTAGATTTTCCAGAGCCAGATATTCCTACAATAGCATAGTTTGTACCTCTATCAATGGACATGTTAATTCCCTCCAAGGCAAAGTTTTTGGAATCATATGATGTCCATACATCACTCATTTGGATTATTTTTTTAGTGGAGATTGATGAAAAAGAAGAGTTTTTGGTCATCTGAATTTGTTTCATTTTCAGATATCCAGTTTTTATTTGCTCTTGTTGTATTTGTCAAGAATCAACTGATCAAGTCCGGTTAATGCATCAATGAATGTACCAAATTCACCAATGTGCATTGTAGTTGTTGTTGGGACTAGTGCCTCAGCACCATACAAGTCCGTCAATATTGAATTATGCTCATCATAGTTTAATTCGATTAAAGCATCAACTAGTGCACTTTTAGTGGATTCAGACATGTCACTGCTTACCATAAACACATGTGATGGAACAGGACCAATAGTTGTTACTGGACGCAGTTTCTTTTGATCCTCCAATTCTAGATACTTTTGTGGTGCAATATCAGAACCAAATGCAACATCTACATTCTCATTTAGAAGTAGTTGTAATGCTGCTTTGTATCCTCCTGCAAAGGTGTAACTTTCAAAGTTTTTTGCCAATGCAGATTCTAGTGCGATAATATCGTCACCTACAATTTCTACATGTCCGTCAGTTACCAATGTTCCCATAGGTCGTACAAACCCTGAAGAACCAGTAATACTGGTAAATGCTACACGTTTTCCAACTGTATCCTCAATTGATTGAATAGAATCATTTTCAGCCAGTGTCCAAACTGTGGCCTGATAGTTTACCTTACCTTTGACAAGTTCTGCCACTATAGCTTCAGCACCTGTTCTTTGATGTGTAATCCAGGCAGGTCCTGTATCCATAAAGGCAGCATCTATGTGACCAAATCTCATTCCTTCAATGATTGTCTCATAGTTTGTAGGTACAACTATCTCTACATCAACACCTAATTTTTGCTCAAGGAATTTTTCTAATGCTTGAGCTTTTGGAGTTAACTCGTCTGCTTTCTCAACTGGAATAAATCCAATAGTTAGTGTGTCAATATCAACAGATTTTGATTCAGATGAAACTTCGATGATGTTGTTTTCTAAAAGGTATTGAATTCCATTTAGAAATGTCTCATCATCTAAAGTGCCTTCAGACCACCAGCCAGCATTTGCTTTTATCCAATCAGGAATCAAGCTTTCTGCTTGGGCATTTTGTGCCAAAGGAATTGTTGCAACACCAATTGCTACAATTACAGCAATCAATGTTAGAGATGTTTGTTGTTTCATGTTTCTAAAAATATTAGGATAAGCTAAATTATTTAAAGCACAGTCTCATTCTAGATTATCATTCCAAGTCTATAGAACGAGAATAAAGGAATGTTATCTTAAATTATATCACACAGTAATTCTAAGAACTTGATTTAGTGTTTATTGGATTTGCATACAGATTCAAGCTAGGCTCCAGATTATCCAAAGTGATCTCAACTTTACTAATTCTGCTTCTATACTGTTTGATCTTCTTTCCTTCTGAAGAAATTACATACTGATCTATTTCTGCAAGTGCAAGATCTTCAAGAGTGGATAATGTTTTGTAAACAGTAGATAATGAAATTTTCAGCTCATCTGCAATTTGGGTTGCATCTTTTGATTCGTTTTTGACTGAAAATAATACTGCTCTAGTGCAAACATTGCTAAGCGACTCAATTATTTTTTGAGTAATATCGAATTCTGATAATTGGATTATGTTAGGTTTTGACATAAAATCATCTAATTGGGAATCAATGTAAGTGTGGGTTCGGGCTTTTTAATGGAGATATCTGCTTTACTAATTCTGCTTCGATATACCTTGTATTTTCTACCTTTGTCTGATAACATCCATTTTTCAACTTCGATTAGCGTTAGTTCTTCAAGATCAGATAATTTTTTGTAAACGGAACTGAGAGGAATTTTTAGTTTGTCAGAAAGTTCTGCTGCAGTATTACCTTTTCTTATTATTGAAAATAAAATTGCACGAGATTCAGAATCTGCTAATGCCTCTATAACTTTTTGAGTAATGTCATATTTTTTTAGTTGTGGTAAAGTTAATTTTCTTGACATGCAAATATCAAAAATATAGTTCAGATATTTAAACGACATGCATATGTTCTCATTCTATAGACTTGGAATGACTAACTGTAAGATCTAGTTGCTTTCTTGTGAGTTTCAATCCGATTCCAAAAAATACCGAGAATTACTCCCACTGAAATCCAAAAAGAGGTAACGCCCAAAACAGACATTATTCTAAACTCATTGACTAAGTTCATTGGTGCAGTTATCTCATCAGGGTTTTCAGGCATTGCAAAGAAAATAGCAGTAATGAAAATTCCGTAACCTGCAAGTGCTACAAGTTTTTTATTATTTTTGAGTTTTTTGGATAACTGGTAAAACCCAACTGCACCTATTCCTGAAATTGCAATAAATAAAACATACAAGATTGCTCTGAGAGCTACTGTTTCACCATCTCCAACAGTAGGAGGGTTTGCAGGATATTTGAGAAAAGGAATCAAGTAAAGTGTGACCCACATAATTCCTGCCAAAATAATTGCTTTTTTAACATCGTGATTTCCAGGCAATACATTTCTAGATAGAGCAAAAACAATTCCAAATAATGCACCAACAGATGTGCCTAAAATTACACCTGCAAGTATTTGTCCACTTTTTTGCCATATCCTGTATCCCTCATATTCTGCACGAAACTCTGGAGAATCTTCTGCTTCGCCTGATTCAAACAAGTTTTGATTTTCAATTCCTATTGCTTGATCAAGATATGGTTCTACAATTGCAAAATTAACAGTTCCATGTATTAGCCCTGCAAGTGCACCTGACAGTAGGACAATTATGATAAAAAGAAGTGTTTTCATGATACTAGTTCCCTAGTGACAAGGAAAACCGGCAGCATGTCTCATATCGTGTGTGAGTTCATGGATGTAAAGATCTGTAAAGGCTTGTTCACCATAAACGAGACTAAACGTATGTCCTTGATCAAATCCCACAACAAATAATCCTGCTGCAAAGATGACACCTAGCGCTAGTATTGCCAATTTTGAAACGCCAGTTTTAGACACACTAATTTGTCGTGATTCAGACATGATTCACAACATCATCTGAATATATTTAAGCTCTTGGATAATTTAGCCAATTAATAAAGAAAGGGAATTCAAAGATCATATCATTTTATCATCATAAGATCCAACATTAGGTAATTTTACAGATATTTTTTCTAAAAAGTATTACAAATTTGTAAACTAGGAAGAAAAGATACTATCAAAAAATTGTAAAATCAAGCAATTTAGTTAATCTGAACTGTTAGAATTGATCTAAAGACATCTGAGATCAGATGTTAATTTAATTATTGATCGTAATAAAATAGAAAAAAGAGTGTTGAATTTGATGAAAAAAAATATTCAGGTTATTCAAAATATTGTATCACGAAAGGGCTCAAGCAAGATACTCACGTTTAGCATACCTCATGTATTCAAGGCACTTCAATTATTGGCCGATGAGCAATTTGTGAGCAGAGCCACATTTGGAAGAGAGATTCATTTAGGAGAGGGCGCCGTCAAGACACTAATTTTACATCTAAAGGAAGCCAAAATCATCGAGTCTACAAAATCAGGTAGTTATCTTACCGAGAAAGGACAAAAGATGGTGAAGCAAATTCAAAAAATACTTCCAAAAGAATGTAAAGTTAAAAAATGCAAATTAATTCCAGGAAAAAATAACCATGCAATAATTCTAAAGAATTGTACCTTTGCAATAAAATCAGGATTAGAACAAAGAGATTATGCAATTTTGTATGGCTCCTCTGGCTGTATCACCATTCTATTTCGAGAAAACAAATTCATATTTCCAGGAGACGACAAAGAATGTTTTCGTAACGACAAGAAAACGCAACAGTATCTTTTAGAGAACCTAGAACCAGAAAACGGGGATGTGATTATCGTATCATCATCAAATGATCCGTTTGTTGCAGAAATTTCTGCAAAAAACTCTGCACTATGGACATTAGCTGCAAATTAAGCAATCTATTTACCTGAAACATATTTCGTCAAGTCATGGCAAAAGCGTACCTGGCAATACCAATAGTTGTGGGAATTATTGCAGGGATGTTTATGGCATTTTTTCCAGAATCAGATACAGAATCCACATCACTGACATCATCAAAACTAATTGAGAATGGCTCACCCATACTTGGTGACCCTAATGCATCAATTACAATTTTAGAATGGGGTGATTATCAATGCACGTTTTGTTACAAGTTTCACGAAAATACACTAGATACAATTAATGATAATTTTATTAAAACGGGTAAAGTAAAACTAGTCTTCAAAGATTTTCCTCTAAATGGTCCTGATTCTCTATTGGCAGCAGAGGCATCCTATTGTGCAGAAGATCAAGGAAAATATTGGCAGTACCATGATGAACTTTACAAAAATTGGGGAGGAGAAAGAACAGGTTGGGTCACAAGAGAGGCTTTAGAGAAGTTTGCCATTACTGTAAATTTGAATTTAGATGAATTCAACACATGTCTTGATGATAACAAATATCGAGACAAAATAATTGCAATTCATGAATTTGGAAAAGAAATTGGGATTGATGCAACACCATCATTTCTAGTCTTCAATGATGAAAAAGTTATCAAAATTAGAGGAAATCAACCTCTTGAAGTATTTCTTAAAACATTTGACGAGTTATGATTTAACTGCAAGTCTGACTCTAAACAATCAAAATTAATAGTCTCATAATCAGGGGAAATTACAAATGAAGAAGGTCAATGTAGAAAAACAAGATTCAGTTAAACTGTATAAAATTAGAAAAACATTAGAAGAATTATCTCAAAAATCAGGTAGAGGTACAGAACTTATCACAGTATACATTCCAAAGGGGAAACAACTACATGAGATAATAGGTGCACTTCAACAAGAACAGGGAACAGCAGATAATATCAAATCGGATCTTACTAGAAGCCATGTTGTAGATTCACTAGGAAAAGTGGTTCAGCGACTAAAGCTTTACAAAAAAACCCCAGAAAGAGGATTGGTAATATTTTGTGGTGCATTGCCTCCTGAAAGCGGAGGTCCATTAGGTAGTGAAGTAGTTACTGCATGGGAGATTGACCCTCCAAAAGACTTGAAACAATATCTGTACAGATGTGATGATCATTTTCATGTAGATATTCTAAAGGATATGTTAAAAGATGACAATCTGATTGGGTTCCTAGCAATTGATGCAAAGGACGCAGGATGGGGATTACTACATGGTGATAAAATTGAAGTGTTATCCCAAACAGGTTCAGGCGTTGCAGGAAAACATAGACAAGGTGGACAGTCTGCAAAAAGATTTCAAAAATTAAGAGAGATGGAGCTGACATATTATTTTAACAGAGTTGCAGAGACTACACGAGAATATTTTATTGATATTTATCCAATCAAAGGATTGGTTATTTCAGGTCCTGGTCCTACAAAAGAGGATTTCATTAATGGTAATTATCTAGAGTATAGATTACAAAATATGATAATCAATACAATCGATGCATCATATTCTGGAGCTGAAGGGATTAGAGAAGCATTTTCAAAATCAGCTGACATACTGGGTGATTTTAGAATGGTTGAAGAAAAGAAACTAGTTGAAGACTTGTTCAGAGAAATTAATTCACATACAGGGAAAGGCTCTTACGGATTACAAGAAATCATAGAGTATCTCAAAAATAACGTTGTTGAAACGTTGATTATTACAGACAATACAAACCTGCACAGAGTAGAGGGTAAATGCAAAAGATGCCAACACATTCAAGAGGAGATTATAGAAAGACCACTGGTCATACCAAAAAAAACAGAATACACCAGCAATCCATGTCCAAGCTGCAAATCTATGGAAGTTGAAGCATTTGAGCAAGACATTGTAGATTACTTGGAATTACTTGCAGCAAAGACAGGAACTAGGTTAGAAGTTATTTCAGGAAGCGCAGAGCACGGAAGTATGCTTGCAAGTCTTGGAAAGGCAGGGGCAATCTTGAGGTACAACCCTGGACATTCTAAGTAAGAATAGTACGAATTTTTTGTCCAAGTTTTGCTAATTCATCATCATTTGAGATTTGACGTTTTGTCCAAATAGTTCCCTTGCTATTATATCTTGGAATTATGTGTATGTGAACATGTGGAATTATCTGTTTTGCTGCTTTGCCATTATTTTGTCCAATACTAAATGCATCAGCACCGCTTGCATCCAAAACTGCCCTTGCTATTTTAGGAACTATTGCAAACAAATTTCCAACATCTTTTGATTCCATATCCGTAATTCTTTCATGATGATTTCTGGGGATTACCAAACTATGACCCACATCAATTGGATACTTGTCTAAAAATCCGACATGAGAATCATCTTCATAAAAGATATGTCCATCTCTTTTTCCATTTATGATATCACAAAAAATACAGTTCATAGGGATCAGCATTTTATGATTTTATTTATTGTTTTTATCGAATGGTTAATTAGGGCAAATTTTTGAATCTGATCATCCTATGGGACGAAAAGAACGAAGAGAGCGTGAACAAAAACGTGAAAATTACGCTACAAAACATTCGGCTGAAAAAAGAAAGCAGATGGCCATTGCTATTGGTGTTTTTGCAGTGATTGGAGTAATTGTAGGATATTCAGCATGGCAATTTACAACTATGACTGAAACAGCACCAGGTGGACCAGAAAACGCAGGTGCGTTAGGCAGTGAACATTCACATGCTGCAATTTTGGTATCAATATTTGGTGATACGTTTGATTTTTCAGCTCCGGCTTATCAGATAAAATCAAGCTGGATTCACTTTGAAGGAAGAGACGGCACTACAATTCACAAACATGCAACAGGTGTTACACTTGGGTATCTCTTTGATACTTTATCATTAGGTCTTGATGAGCAATGCTTCTCATTCCAAGATGGCAGGAATTTTTGTACAAATGAAGATTATACATTGTCATTTTTCATCAACGGAGAGCAAGTTTCTGATATCAGAGACTATGAAATTGAAGAAGACGATAGAATTCTGATTTCATATGGTGCTGGAACCGCAGAAGAATTAGAAGCACAACTATTGCAATTAGAAAACCAAGAGTTAATCAAATAGCATATTTGGAAAATACACTATATAATAAAATCAGTTCTCAGTTTATTCTTAAAAACGCCACAAAAGACTCATGGTACTATAAAAAATAGCAACAGAGACAGCAATTACTATGACACCGATTGTAGTTCTTTTCATGGTTTCTCGTAAAAATCAAATTTTATGATTAAGGGCGTAAATCATCATGTTCCCATGACATCTTGTATGCTTTTATCATTAGTATTCGTCTCTTTTCAGATGAAGTTTGTTCCATGTTTTTAACTTTACATCATGAAACAAAAAGAAAAGGTTTGCACTGCAATACTATGGGTAAATTAAGACATTATCATTTGTGATATTTTGCATTTATTTTATTACGATAAAAATACATTATACTGTGGAAGCTGGCGCCATACAAAGTGATTAGTTTCATCGATTAGTGAGTTGTCTATACGCCAATACATCCTTCTCCAAGGAATAGACAATTTAT
>CAJHYU010000204.1_pt1 | contig 9785 bp, 11 predicted proteins | sample 9198821 | NCBI WGS metagenome assembly CAJHYU01 (sample SAMEA7708373, study PRJEB35096) | sediment metagenome | biome: marine neritic benthic zone biome [ENVO:01000025]; feature: sediment [ENVO:00002007]; material: shallow marine sediment [ENVO:03000034] sea grass bed [ENVO_01000059] ... | reverse complement strand
TATGTTGTATTTGATGCACATTATGATTTACGTGATGAATATGCCGATATCAAACTAAGTCATGCATCATATCTTCGAAGAATAGTTGAGGAAAGAGGCTCTGAAAATATCTTACATGTAGGTGCTAGAGCTTTTGTCAAAGAAGAGTTTGAATTTCTCAAAGAAAATAATATTAAAACAATCTCTGATAAGCAAATTAGGGAAGGACAAGGACCATCACTCCTCAAGGATTATGTGTCCACTTTTGATAGCATTTATTCTAGTTTTGATCTTGATGTGTTGGATCCTGCATTTGCACCTGGTGTGGGAAATCCTGAAGCTGTAGGAATTAATTCTAGAGAACTGTTTGATTTGATTTATTCTTTTGAAGAAACAAGGGTCACTGGCGTAGATATTGTAGAATTGAATCCATATCATGATAATGGCTCAACTGCATCTCTTGCAGCCAAAATAATATCTACTCTAATTGCCATGAATTTATCTCAAAACCAATAATTTTTGTAATTATTGTATGTAAATTGATTAATTTACACCATATGCGCCTATCTGTATTGATTCCATATTCTCTATGTTTCTAATTGCTTTATTAGATAGTGGTACTGGGATTATCACGTGTTAAATAATCTCAGAGAAACTCTGCGTCCAGCACTTGAAAAAATTGGAAGAGGATTTGCATCTACTGGACTTTCTCCAAATTTTTGGACTTCGGTGGGTCTTGCATTTGCATTGATTTCTGCAGTAGTGTATGGACTTGGAATTGAATTTGGATTAATCATTGGGGGAATACTATTACTTGTTTCAGGATTTTTTGACATGGTTGATGGACAAGTAGCTAGAGTTACTGGTAAAACATCCAAGAAAGGCTCTTATCTTGATTCAATGTTTGATAAAATTGCAGAAGTTGCAATATTTTTAGGAATTTTGATTGGAGGTTATGCCGAACCCTACTTGGTATTTCTTGCAATCACATTATCATTACTGGTTAGTTATGCTAGAGCAAAATCTGATGCAATCACTGTAAAACTTCAGGGTGTGGGAATTGGTGAAAGAGCTGAGCGACTTTTGGTTATTGCCATTATTGGAATTATTGGTTACATGGAACCTGCAGTAGTAATTGTTGTGATCATAGCTGGAATTACTTTAATTCAAAGAATGATTGTTACTGCAAAAAATATACAAGAATAATACTATCGAAGTTTTCCGCGTTTTCTTCTGTTATCTGCTGATCTAATTTTGAGAATTTTAAAGTGTATTGCACATGATATGCAGTACCATTTTAGAACTGTAGGAGATGCAATATATGCTCCCTGTGCTCGTAGTTCTTTTGCTAGAGTGTGTTCTACTAAATTTAATTTAGACGTAACCTTCTTTGCTTTATCTTTTGGAACTGTTTGTCCACAATTTGTACACTGTACAACACCTGAGGATCCTTTTCCTCCTTTTGTACGACCTCTACTTGCACGCTTAAGTGGCATGCACATAAACTAATTTGCCTACTTATATTCTTGGTGACAGAAAAATAGATGATTTACCTTTATTTTCTTCAAGGATCTTGATATGCTAATCATTATGATGCCTTACTCAATTTAGTCTGGTTTGTCTTGCTCTCTATGAGTTCCATAATGTGGACATAGTCTTTGGTTCTGCCATAACTCTTTCCTACAGTTACGACAATATTATGACTTCATAATTTTGAGAATATGCCTTGTTTGAAATAACTTTTTCTTAATTAATCAAATGTTCCTTAGAAACCACTATGAATTAACCTAAAATACTAAAAAATACTTCATGTTTTAATTGTAGATCGTATTAATTTCATTGATATCTGATGCGTGGTCTTTGTCATGGTTGCTTTAGATCTGGTGTTGAATTGATTATTTCTAAGGGTGAGATATTGTGTCATGCTTGTTCTGAAAAAGAAAATGCAAAAAACTAAATCTACTGTATCTTAAATCAAAAAGAAATGAAACTATCTATTTTTTCTCATTGTGCTATTGATACCATAACTGTTGACGGTTCTAGTTATGAACAAATTGGTGGTGCTGCCTGTTATTGTGGAATTACTGCCAGACAGTTCAAGTTTGACGTTGATTTGTTTACAAAATTTGGCCCTGATTTTCCAAAACAGTATCTTGTTGAAAATAAAATAAATTTCACAAATGCTGAATCCGAAAAAAAAACTACAAAGTTTGCCATCTCAATTAATGGTGCAGATAGAACTCTAAAACTTGAAAATGAATGTGACCCAATTGAATATTTTGACAGTGATGCTGACGGGCATATTGTTAGTCCAATTTATCATGAAATCTCTGATGATACTTTTAAGCAAATTAAAAGTAATTCCAATTTTCTATTTGTTGATCCTCAGGGATTTTTGAGACGAAAGGATACTCAAAACAATATTGAATTAGCAAATACTGATCTTAATTTGACCGACGTTGATGCAATAAAAATAAACCCTGAAGAAGCCCAGCAAATTGTAAACGGTTCTTCTGATGAAGTAATGGTGGCCCTACAGAAAAAAGGTGTTGAATACGTATTACTAACAAACAAAACTGATGTTTCACTCTTGGTAAAAGATAAAATTTATTCCATTAAACTTCCAAATAAAGAAATTCATGACACCACTGGAATAGGAGATATTTTTTGTTCAACTTTTTGCTGTACAATGCTTAAAGAAAAGGATTTTTTGTGGGCACTTTGTTTTGCCGGAGGTGCTGTACAGGCTGCACTTGAATCAAAAAATGTGGGATTACAAAAAATACCAAAAAAAGGAACTATTCAGAAAAATGCTTCATATTTTTATAATTTAGTAAAGTTTAGGGACTTGTAGTGTGTTATTGCCATATATACAATCTTGAATGTTCATTCTTGTAATTTTGATGTATTTGTGGTGGATCTAAAATGTTTTTTGTATGTTTTTTATTTATGCCATCTGATAAATCGTTCATCGAGATTTTAAACAATTTTGAAATGCAGACTAATGGATGAATTTCATTACAAACTAACTTCTTTTGTAAAGTTAAATTGTGGTTGTCAACTTTATGAAGATTCATGTGAATTGCATGAGGAATGTGTGCCTCATAGTCAAGCACATTTCATGCAATAACCTCTTAATCTGGTTTTGTTATTACTCATGACGAGCAATCTCTAATGAAAAAGAAATATCTGAGTCATACTCTCTTTCTAAAATAGTTTCTCCAATCTTCTCAAACAGATTTGAGTATGTTTTGCACTGTAACTCTGACCATTGTTTACCTAGTGAGTGCTTTGATACAAAAATATCTGAACCATTTTGTTTGATTTGATTAAAAATTAGATGATTTCCTTTATTCCATTTAATGGCACGCGTGACTAACTTGTCATAAGTTACAGTTCCTTCTTGCGCCTTAATTTCAGATAAAATATAATCTGCCTGAAACTTAGAAATGTCATCTATTTTATCATGATTTACATATTGGAGTATTGATTTTAGTATGGGTTGTGATATAGTAAGATCTCCTCTCTCTATTTTATAATAATAGAATTGGACAAAATCCGTAATTACTTTGGTTCCAAGTGTTCCTGGACTAAGATTCATCTCTTTGGCTATTTGATTAAATATTGATATGATGACTGAATCTAGACGAATATTGAGTTGATGCTCTTTTACCATATTTCAAAAATAATTATTCTGGGTTATAGGGATGTCGCTATTTTTGCTAGCACTTGTAGCATGCTAGTTAAGTATAATTTTTCAAAATTTTAAAACATGAAACAAGAAACAACACTCAAAACATGTCCATATTGTGGACAATCAAAAATCCCTTTTAAGAGAGGTGTATGTTTGTGCGGCAAACAGGTTGGCTCAATTCAGTATATATCAGATACTGAGAAATTTGCCACACATTACTATTCTTTTAAGTGTAATTCAGAATATGATACTGCAGTTGAAGAAACTTTTGCAGGAATTGAGGAAATTTAGTAGTCTAATACACTAATCTTCCAAAAACATTGTTCTTTTATTGTACTGATTATCTTTCTCATCTGTGCAAATAGGAATCTATGGTTCTGGGACTACGGAGAATGCGGCAAAAATAATTAAAAAAATTCTAGATGATTCTGATATCAAATCTTTTCCAATAACAAAATCCAAAAGCAAACAAGCTGACTGTATTGTTGTTTTAGGTGGAGACAAGGGCGTCAGAAACTATTTTCATAGAACTTTTGATTCCACCTCTCCTGTATTGGGTATTAGTGAGGGTGAAGCAAGTGGGTTTCTTGCTCAAATTGAACTTCGGGAATTTTCTACCTATGTTAGAATTTTAAAAAAACAAAACTATACTGTTGAGGAGGTGCCTAGACTTGGAGTGAAAATCGACGGAAAAAATGTGTATCCTGTACTCAACGACGTTGCAGTATTTTCCTCAAAGAGTGCAATGTTGATGGAGCATACTCTCCGTGTTAATGGCGAGGAAGTTTGGCATGATAACAGTGATGGGATTATTGTATCTACTCCAATTGGTTCATCGGCGTATTCCATGTCTGCTGGTGGTCCTGTCTTGTTTCAGGATTCAGCTGTATTTGAAATAATTTCTGTAAACTCACTTGATGTTACTAGGAGGCCCATTATCGTATCTAATGATAGTTCAATTGAGATTGATGATATCTCTGCAAGACTTCATTGTGAAGTAGTACTTGATGGACTGGACAGATATAACGTCAACAAAACAGTAGAATGCACTCAGTTTTTCCCACCTGCAAAAATAATCCGACTCAAAAAAGATTCCACTGCAATCTCAGCTCTTGCAAAAAAGGTACATCTTGCAGAAGAGTTACTTAGTATGCCGCCAAGCTCAAAACTGCTTTTGAAGACATTAGAATATGAGGGAGCACTAACACAAAAAGACCTGGCAAACAAAACTCTACTTCCTGACAGAACAGTTAGATTGGCACTGAGTCATCTTCTGAAAAAAGGATATGTCAAAAAGAAAATATCTATCAGAGATGCCAGACAGAAAATCTATGAAATTTCAAAAATAGAATAGATTTAAAAATTATTTTTGTGATGCTGCTTTGATAAATGCTGCAAAAGATTCCTCAGGAAATCCTGGTCTACTGTTAAATTCAGGATGAAACTGTACTCCTAAATAGAATTTATGTGATGGAATTTCAAGTATTTCCATTCTTTTTCCTCCGTCACTTTCAGCTGAAAATATTAATCCATTTTTTTCAAATTCTGGAATGTATTCTTTATTAATCTCATATCTATGTCTATGACGTTTGTTAATGATTGGTTTATTGTAGATTTTTTGTGCATTGGTGTGTTCTTTTATCATCACTTCATTTGCTCCTAACCTTAGGGATCCTCCCATGTTTGAGATCTCTTTTTGTTCTGGAAGTAAATCTATTATTGGATTTTTTGCATCTATTTTGATTTCTGTAGAATTTGCATCTTCTAAATTCAAAACTTTTCTTCCAAAGGCAATTGCAGCTAATTGAAACCCAAAACATATCCCAAGATAAGGTATGTTTTTTTCTCGTGCATAGTTTGCTGTCTGTATAATTCCCTCTGAACCTCTGGTACCAAATCCTCCTGGGACCAATATTCCATCATAGTTTGACAGTATACTATAATCTGTTATTGATTCAGAATCAATCCATTCAATGTCTATTGATTTTCCTATTTGTGATCCTGCATGTTTCAATGCATGATTTACACTTACATAACTATCTGCAAGTGTAACATATTTTCCAACCATTGCAATCTTTATTTTTTGATCCTCATGGTTTAACATATTCTGTGCAATCTTATTCCACTTGTCCCAATTTGCAGATGCATTGACCATCCCAACTTTTCCAAATTTTGTAAATATTGAGTCCATAATTCCTTGATCGTATAGCATTTGTGGTACTGCAAAGATGGATTTTGCATCATGACAAGACAAGACATCATTTGTTGTTACGTTTGTAAACATTGCAATCTTTTTCTTTGTTTTTTCCTCTAATGGCAATGTGCATCTAACTGCCAAAAAGTCTGGTTGAATACCAATTCTTCTTAATTCTTGTACGCTATGTTGTGTTGGTTTTGTTTTTTGCTCTCCTACTACATCAAGTGATGGTGCAAGAGTTACATGAACAAATATCACTCCTTGTGGACCTTCCTCAACTTTCATTTGTCTAAGTGCTTCTAAAAATGGCAACGACTCAATATCTCCAACTGTTCCACCACATTCCACAATCAAAAAGTCAAGATTTTCATCTTCTGAAATCTTTCTAATTCTATTTTTAATCTCATCAGTCACATGAGGAATAATCTGAACACATGCTCCCAGATATTCTCCTTTTCTTTCTGACTCTATTACTGAAGAATATACTTGTGCAGTAGTAATATTATGGCTTTTTGGAATGTCTTGATTTAGAAATCTCTCATAGTTTCCAATATCCATATCACATTCTCCTCCATCTTCAGTGACAAAGACTTCTCCATGAGCTACTGGATTCATTGTTCCTGCATCAAAATTAAGATAGGGATCTATCTTGATACAAGATACCTTTTGATCTGCTAATTGTAGTAACTTTGCAATCGAGGAAGTGGTCACACCTTTTCCAAGGCCAGACATGACACCGCCTGTGACAAAAATAAACTTCGTCTGCACATTAATGAAACGAGTATCGGGTTTTTGTATGTTTTGTCGATCATGATCAATTGAAATAGTGGTTTCTATTTTGATAATTTATGAGAATCAGTTTTTTTGTTTTACCTTTGTTAATTGTATTTGTTTTAGGGGCCGGAAGTTTTGTGTTTGCCCAGACATCTCATACGATTGTAATTCCTTCTGGGGCCTCAGATCCTACCGCTCCATATTTTTGGTCTGAAAAATCCACTGGAGTTACCACTGGAGAAATCACTGTATTCCCAAATGATTCAATAACTTGGCAAAATGCAGATAATGCATTTCATAGTGTTACTTCTGTAACTCCATCAGGTGAGATAGATGGTATTTTTGATAGTGGTCTTTTTAATCCTGGTGATTCCTACACTAGAGAATTTTCAGAATTGGGTGATTTTAATTACTTTTGTAGTATTCATCCTTGGATGAGTGGAGTTGTTCATGTTATAAAAAATCCAGGAAGTGTTCAATCCATTAGTAATGTTGGTTCTGGACATAGTGAAGATGGGTTGGGATTTGAGGTCAAGTACATTTTGGATACCAATCTTCAAAAAGCTGTACACATCAATACTGATGAAAAAACATTAACTTTTACAATTTCAGGTGATACTGAAAATGAACAGATTTCATTTGTATTGCCTTCAGAACTAATTGAAAACCCTAATGCTGTTTGGGTTGATGGTGTAATGACTGATTTTGAAATAGAGACTATTGCCACAGGAACAAAATTGATTATTCCAATTGAACCTCATTCTAAAGAAGTTAAAATTATGGGGACTCATGTAATACCTGAATTTGGGTTTTTGGTCATGAGTATTCTTGGTATTGGATTGATTTCTACTCTATTTTTGACTCGTTCCAAGATTTCATTATTTAGATAAGCGATCTTTACAACTGTAAGAAAATTTATTCTTTTTTTAACAAGTTTTAGATATTTTTGTCGAGATTTTTTTATTTTTCTTTGTGTATATATTATTGAGAACCTCTAGATGGTGATCACAAACAGAAATCAAGTAATCCCCTCCACGCCAACTTGAATATTCGACCACCATCTATTACGATTTTCTAAAGAATTGTTTGTTTTTTGAGACTTTTTGTAAATGTTGTAATTTTTGATTCCAGTTGGTTTTGTGGTGTTTTTTCAATTAATTTCAAAAATGCACTTCCAACAATTACTGCATCTGCTCCTGTGTTGATATATTTTTCTACATCCTCTGGGGTTGAAACACCAAATCCTACTCCTACTGGAATTTTTCCTTTGGTCTGTTTTTTTACATCTTTGATTGCTTTTAGTGTATAATTTTTAATTTCTGTTTTTATTCCTGTTGTTCCATAGACTGCAACTAAATACAAAAATCCTGTTGATGCTTTTGCAATTTTTTTTATTCTTGTTTTGTTAGTGTTTGGAGATATCAGAAAAATTGTATCTGCATTGTTTTTTGCTGCTTTAAGATATTCTTCTGATTCCTCAACTGACATGTCAGGCAAAATGAATCCATCAATTCCAGCTTTTTTTGATTCTGCAATAAATTTGGAATATTCTTTATGATACAAAATATTTGTATATGTCATGAGCACCAGTGGAATGTTTGTTTCTCTTCTGATTTTTTTTACAAGATTAAAAAATTTGTTAATTTTGATACCTTTTTCTAATGAAACAGTACTCGCATTTTGAATGACTGGCCCATCAGCTAAAGGATCTGAAAATGGAAAACCTAACTCAATAATATCTACACCACCTTTTACCAATCCTCTTACAGTTGCAATGGTAGACTTTTCGTCAGGAAATCCTGCCATAATGTATGCAATTAAGGCTTTTTGGTTTTTAGCCTCTAGTTCTGTAAATTTTTCTTTAATCTTTGACATTTTTATTCAGATAATTTTGAACTTCTTCTACGTCTTTGTCTCCTCTTCCTGATAATGTTACAACTATTGATTCGGATTTTTTCCGCTTTCTTGCAATTTTGACTGCATCTGCAATTGCATGTGCTGACTCTAGTGCTGGAATAATTCCTTCAGTTCTTGTAAGCATCAGAAATGCATCAATTACTTCTTTATCTGTTGCAGAGTGATATTTTACTCGTTTTGTATCCTTAAAGTAAGAATGTTCAGGACCAACTCCAGGATAATCCAGTCCTGCTGAAATACTATGTGTTTCTGTAATTTGTCCTTCTTTGTCTTGAAGTAAATATGTCATCATCCCATGTAATACTCCCTTTGTACCAGCTGATAACGTTGCTGAATGTAGTTTAGATTTTAGCCCTTGTCCTGCAGCCTCTACTCCAATAATCTCCGCATTAGTATCAACTAATGGGTAAAATGTTCCAATGGCATTGGAGCCACCTCCAACACATGCAATGACACAGTCCGGTGTCTTGTTGATTTTTTTCATCTGTGATTTAATTTCATTTCCAATTACACTCTGAAAGTCTCTTACCATTACCGGATAAGGATGTGGTCCAACAGCAGAGCCTAACAAATAATATGTTGTCTCTACATTTGTAATCCAATCACGAATTGCTTCATTGATTGCATCTTTTAGCGTTTTTGAACCTGACTTTACTGGGTGAACTCTGGAACCTAGCATGTTCATTCTAAAGACATTAAGCTTTTGGCGAATTGTATCTTTGTATCCCATGTATACTTCTGCTTTCATTCCCAAAGCAGCACATGCCATTGCAGTAGCAACACCATGTTGTCCTGCACCTGTTTCTGCAATGATTCTTTTCTTTTTCATTTTTTTTGCAAGAAGTGCTTGACCTAATGTGTTGTTGATTTTATGTGCGCCTCCATGTAGCAAATCTTCTCGTTTAAGATAGATTTTGGCCCCTCCTAGTTTTTCTGACAAATTTTTTGCATAGTATAATGGGGTTGGTCTTCCAGCATACACTTTGAGATAGTAATCTAGTTCTTTTTTGAAATTTTTGTCATTTTTGAATTTAAGATAATTTTCTTCCAACTCTTCAATTGCTGGAACTAGTGTTTCAGGTATGTATTTCCCACCAAATTCCCCAAATCTACCATTTTTAGGATATTTCAATATGCACTCACCAATTTCTTAATTTGCTCTTGAATATTATCGCTTTTCATTATGCTTGATCCTACCAAGAAAGCATTTGCTCCACACTTTTT
>CAJHYU010000021.1_pt1 | contig 9932 bp, 9 predicted proteins | sample 9198821 | NCBI WGS metagenome assembly CAJHYU01 (sample SAMEA7708373, study PRJEB35096) | sediment metagenome | biome: marine neritic benthic zone biome [ENVO:01000025]; feature: sediment [ENVO:00002007]; material: shallow marine sediment [ENVO:03000034] sea grass bed [ENVO_01000059] ... | reverse complement strand
ATCAACATCAAAATTTGCATTTCATTGCCTTAATTCAATTCTTGGAAATGAGCAAGGCCATGACAAATGTAATAGACGTTACTGCCAATGTCTATGTCATGCTGTAAAATAGAGTTGAAATTAGAAAAAATAATCATTAAAATAAATTAGAACCAGAAAATGTAAAATTTGTCATAGATTATTTTAATGTAAGAGACTAGAAGAGGAAAATCAATCAAAATATGAGAAACATTATACTGACTATTCCCCACAAGCTATGAGAAAACATTATGATGTGTTGGAACCCTTTCTCACTCTAGATAGATTAATCTGATAATTTCTGTGATTTTTTCTCTGTTTTGATATGAATTCACAAAAGTGTGATACATAGATTCACAAAAGTTGTGACAGTAACTAATTTTGTTTTCAGGCGTTACAATCTGTTCAAAAACCTGTTTTGTCGTGCATAATTTGTAATGATTCCACTACATAATCCATAGCAAGATTATGAAAAAACCTGACTGCAGGAAATGAACCTTGTGGGACGCAGTCAGGCTAGTTTTAGGCAGATAAGACGAGCTGAACTGTCACATCTTGATCAAATGTAGTGATTTGATAGATTAAAGAAAAGTGAGAGAATTAGTAGTAATTATTTAATAAATTAAATTTTCATTTGTCTAGTTTTTCAAAGGAATTATCATAACATTTAGAATTTGACTTGAGTTGTTCTTCCACGATTGTTTTTGAAAATTTATGTTCTTTTATCATGTGTTTTGGAATATCATCACATATCTTTTTGCAGGTTCGACATTTGTATTTCATAGGTTATTAGATATTGACATTTGACACTATAGAAGTGTGTGTTTTATCTAAAATTATAATGAAAAAACCTGACTGCAAATGAAAAGACTCCTAGGGCGCAGTCAGGATATGGTCGGATTAAGCGGTATGACAAGTGCTTAACTTAATTTTATTATGAGCGATTTCAGATAAAAGGGATGTTATATTCTAGTGCTAATGTTGATTAACTTTGTTTCTATCTTATATACAAAAAATTACAATTATTATTATGAAACCTCCAGAAGGAACACGTGGAAAGGATATTTTTTATGTTCCAAACTATTGTGATAAATGCAATAAACATTTTCTTATTGATCCTGAATTCGAAACTCACAAAAGGATATGCCTCTAGATCCATATTGAACATGAATTTACGTTATTATTTTGATTTCACAATACTATACAAGATTATTCTTCATCTTAGATAGGATTATGTATATTTTAAAATTATAAAATTATTTCCAAAAGTGTTCTTTCATGACATGCTGTTCTAACTCAGAAATAGGTAATATTTTTCCACATGTTTTACATTCGATTGATCCAGATTCACTTTTAGAACCCATATATGAAAAATCTTTTTTGTGCAGATATACTTTAAGACACTAATGCTATCTAGTGCTAATTTCATAATCCTATACACGATTATCTAGAGACTAATTAGGTAGGATTCTAACCATTTTTGACAAATCCCGCCATTGGCTTTTCACAAATGAAAGGTTGAAATTAGTTTAGGTTTTCTTCAGTATAAGAATGTCAAAGCAGATTTTCTCAATGCTAGTTATTCTGGCAATAGTAGTAATCATACCTTCAGCCTATGCACAGCATCACGGAGGAGCACAAGCACCACCAGTTAGTTTTGGAGAAGGAGAAGTAACAGTAAATACATCACTAAGTCCGCCAGACTTTATTCCAAATAAAGGAGATGAGGCAAATTTAAAGATCAGATTCTTTGATGCTGCCTCCAATCAGAACATTGAAAATGTGACATACAGAGTTCAAATTTTCCAAGGTAGTGATTTAGTTGCTAATAAGATGTTTTTTGATGCTGACGGAGAGTTAGACATCATAGTTCAGCCAAATCCAACCTGTGAAAATAAAGAATTGTGGAAATGTACAACATATTATGGTGAAGAGGATCTAATAGTACCAAATGCACTATCGTCATCATCATCCAGTACACCAACAATAACAGGTCCTGTATTTGATAAAAGTGGAGAATACACAATAAAGACAGCCATAATAGGAGCAGTAAACCCAAAAACAGTTACAGATGTTGACATTAATTTTGAAACGATAATAGTATTACCACATGAACAGATATTTACAGTTCAGGTAGGAGATGTGAAATATCCAATATCAGTAAAGAACTTTCAAGATCCAATAACAGACTTTACTTTTGATGAAACTACAAAATCAATTTCTTTTGAGATGAATGTGGATTCACATCACGGAGAAATGAAAACTATAAAGAATTATTTTGAAATTCCAAAAGAATTTGTTCCATTTAAAAATGCACATGCATTTTCAGCTGAGATAGACAACATCAAATTGTCTTCTAATAACATTCACTTTGATCAATTTTCTAAAAAGGAATCTAATGTAATACATTTCATAATTGAAGATGAAGAACTAAACAGCATAAACAATTCAAAAACTCCAATTAAATTCACCATAATTCCAGACAATTTAGCAAAGATAATTACAAAAGAGATTAATTTTGAAAATGACTACAAAGCCATAGTATCTTTTGATTCACAGTATTCTGAAGACGGAGAGTCCACATTCTTGTTTGCATTTTTTGAACCAAATGGAGAGCTTGTAGAAGATATCAGATATGGTTATGGAATAAAAAATCCAGTTGGAGATGAAATAGTAAATACAGGAAGTAATCAAAGCCTGTTGGGAATTCAATTACCTAGTGGAGTAGATACAAGAGAGATTTCCACAGAAATGGATGGTAATTATTCTATGCAAGTTGTTCTTTTAGGTATAGGACACCAAAATTTTGATCAATTCATGTTCAAAGAATTTAATTTTGAATTATCAAAAACAGAGACAAAAATAGTTAGCAACACAAATGAATCAGCAGACAAATTGTCAAATCAAAACACACCAATTCCAGATTGGATAAAAAACAACGCTGGATGGTGGGCTGAAGGTGCAATTGAAGATGACTCTTTCATTCAGGGAATACAGTTTATGATAAAAAATGACCTAATGACAGTAGAAATTCCAAAAACAACATCACAGATTAACCCTAATGGTGAAATTCCAGATTGGATAAAAAACAACGCTGGATGGTGGGCTGAAGGTGCAATTGAAGATGACTCTTTCATACAGGGAATACAGTTCTTAATCAAAGAAGGAATTATCAGTCCATAACCAAAATAAATTCAAAAACAATGAAACAGATTGAAGAATTGGCAATACGAATAAGTAGCACACATAGAGGAACATGATAAAATGAGTTATGAAAATCAAGATGCTGAAAATGCAGTAAAAAAACCTGCAATTAACGGACTAGTAATAGGTTTGATTGCAGCAGTAGGAATTGCTGCATTTTTTGCAGGATCTTACATTACAAGTCAAAATACAGACAGCGTTTCTCAAAAAGATCTTGATGAGGCAATGGCAAAATTAGAACTCAAAATAATGCAGAGCAAATTACCTACTTCACAGCCACAATTTCCTGCAAAGATTTCAGCAGATAATGATCCAATTATAGGAAACCCAGATGCACCAATTACAATAATAGAATTTTCAGATTTTCAATGTCCATTTTGTGCAAGATTCCATGTTCAGACATTACCATCAATCATGGAGGAATACATAGAACAGGGAAAAGTAAAATTAGTTTTTAGAGATTTCCCAATACAGAATATTCATCCAAATGCATTACCAGCTTCAATAGCAGCTGAATGTGCAAATGATCAAGGCAAATTCAAAGAAATGCATGATATATTGTTTGATAATCAAAGTCAATGGAGTAAACAAGAAACATCATCTGCACTATCCATGTTTGTACAATATGCCAGTAACATACAACTTGATGAAGACAAGTTTACTTCCTGCCTTACAGGTGGAAAGCATATTGATGAGATAAGAAAAGATCTTGAAGATGGGAGGAATTATGGAATTTCAGGAACGCCAGGATTCTTTGTAGGAAATGACCAAATAGGATATGTAGAACTAAAAGGTGCACAGCCATTTGAGAGTTTCAAGAAAATCATTGATGCCCAATTAAAGATATAAAAAATAACAAGCGTTTATTAGACCTAATCAGAGATGCCAAGCATCGGAATAATGACGAGCAAGCAGTGAGCTTTTCGTCATTGCTTAAGAGAAGAAAACAAAATGACAAAATTTGAAGATTTAGGATTAAAAGAAGACGTACTAAAAGGAATACGTGATCAAGGATATGAAGAAGCATTTCCAATACAAGAAGCAGTAATTCCAGTCTTACTAACAGGAAGAGATGTGGTAGGACAAGCTCATACAGGTTCTGGAAAAACAGCAGCTTTTGCATTATCAATGTTACAAGAAATTCAGCCAAAAAATGGAATTCAAGGATTGATCATGGCTCCAACAAGAGAGCTTGCAATGCAGATTACAGATGAGGTAAAGAAATTTGGAAAATATACAGGAATCAAAGTAGCTACAGTTTATGGAGGACAAGGCATGGGGCTTCAGCTTGATGCACTTGATAGAGGAGTAGAGATAGTTGTAGCAACTCCAGGTAGATTAATAGATCATCTTAAGAGAGGATCAATTGAGCTTAGAGACATTACACATATTGTTCTTGATGAGGCAGATACAATGCTAGATATGGGATTTGTTGATGATATTTCATTTATCTTAGATCTTGCACCAGAAGAAAGAGTGATGTCATTGTTTTCAGCTACAATGCCAACTGAAATCCTTAGACTCTCTGAAGAATATCTAAAAAATCCTAAACAATTTTTGTTAGATGCAGATGATCTAAGTGGAGAAGGAATTGATCAATCATATTTAGTAATCAAAGACCGAGACAAATTCAAGTATCTAATTGATTTTGTAAAACCTGTAAAAGGCCAATGCATCGTATTTTGTTCAACAAAATATAGAACTAGAGATGTTGCAAAGTTTCTGCATCAAGAGAAATTTAACGCAGTAGCAATAGAAGGAGACATGTCACAACATAGAAGAGAACAATCTATGGGTAAATTCCGAAGTGGTAAAGTAGATGTTCTTGTTGCAACAGATGTAGCATCCAGAGGCATAGATGTTCCAAGAGTAGAACTAGTAGTCAACTACGATGTTCCAAATCAAGAAATGGCATACTTTCATAGAATTGGAAGAACTGCAAGAGCAGGTGCAAAAGGCAAGGCAATCACATTTGTATCATATTCATCAGTAGGGGACTGGAATATCATTAAACGTCAAATCAAAGTTCCTCTCAAAGATTTGAATGAGGAAATGGGAATAGAAATTTCAATTCCTGATCCACTAAAAAGACAAACCCCATCAAGAAGATATGGCGGACAGTCAAGATCAAATTATTCCAGAGGAGGATACGGACGAAATGATAGAGGTCGTGACTCACGAGATGATAGAGGTGGAGGTAGAAGAAGATACAATGATAGAGGCAGCAGAAACAGCTACGGCGGCCGCAGTAGATGGTAGTATCTGTAAAACTTAAAGACCAGAATACCATTAATTATTTTAAGGTAAAAAATGCATAAAGGATTTATTTTATTAAATTGTGATCTTGGCGCCGAAGAATATGTCGTAGATGAGTTAAAACAGATGCAAGATGTCAGTAATGCATATCTTACTTTTGGAGCATATGATGTAATTGCGGAAATTCAAACAGAAGATCAAGACGGATTTGAGAAAGCCATCGCTATAATCAGAAAACTATCAAGAGTTGTAAGTACGATGACACTAAATGTAATTACTCCCGAATAATTGTTATATGAGATAATCAAGATTATTTCAAATTGCAAAAAGTTGACTATGAAGGAAAAGTTTGGGCACTCAATTACAATAACCCTCAACCATTAGTGGATCATACACTTGACACATTAGAAAAAGTTGGAGTAAAAAGAGAAGATGTGGTATTGACAGAAACGCCCACGGTAAAAGTAGGAGATATAGTAGTAGAGATTTGGCCATACGAACTAATCATAGCCAGAGTAAGATCAACACGTAATGAGTCATTTATTAGCGGAACAGAGTTTACAATTGAACTAAAATTAGACGAAAATGGGAATTATTTAGATTATCTTTGAAGAAGAAGAAAATTCAAAACATCGTAATTGGTGCAATAGCAATTCTCATTATAGGAGCAATTGCAGCATACAATTATTCAGTTGATCAGACCAAGCAAAAAGGACAACAATTTGGAATTGAATTAGAGCAAATTCAAGAAGATGTAAAAGAGTTACAAACAAAATTTTATTCTGAAAAAATAAGGTGGGAAGAAGGCGATATATCAAAAGAAGAATTATTAGAATTCTATAAAGAGCACTTAAAGGAATTTGAGGATATCATTTCAAAATATGATGAATTATCACCACCAGAACTGTTTGAGAGTTCTGTGGAATTGTTAAAGATATCATCAGAGACTCAACTAGATAGTGATTCTCAATTCATAAAATGGATAGAAACAGGAGATGAATCAGCTAAAGTAAGGTCAGATACACAATTCCAACAATCCTTAGAATACGAAATGTCAGGATTAGTGGAATTTTATTCAGCTAAAACAGGAGTGAAAAGTTATGATGATCCAGAAAAGTTTGATGCCCCACAAACTGGACTAACACAAAAGGTAATCCAAATATCTGAAAACATGAAAAAAGAATGTGATGACGAATTCAAAAATGAATCAGGCGAGTTTGATTCAGATGACATAGAAGTTGATTGGTTTAACTGTACCAATGAAGCAAAAAAATGGAAGATTGAACATCTACCTTGATAAAAGAAATTTAGTAATGACAATTAAATAAACTAGTAAAAATAGAAAAAATATGGGCATTTCTAAGGAAAATAAAGATTTCATTGATAGTTTGATTGACTATTACATTAGTGAATCAGAATCATATAGGCAAATTGCAGAAAACTTTGTGCCAGAAGTAGAATCCATTGCAGACACAGCATTTGGGATAATTACAGGGTGTGTGTATTCAGGATTTCTACAAGCATATCAAAACCAACAACAGACTCCAGGCTTGGAAGATATGCGAGAGTTTAATGAGATAATAAAAAAACGTGCCTCACTAATAAAAAAATCAATTCTAGAGCCACCAAAAGTACAAGCCAATAATGCCAGACCAGAAGAAGAATCTAAACAAGATATGACAAAAGATGAATCATGATTTAGTATAATTAAAAAATTAGCAATAACGTTATTTCCAAAAAGTTGAAAATCAGTTACAGTTTAATTCTATTTACACAGAATACAAATAATGAAGGTTGATGGAAGTAAGATTATTTTTGGATTAGGTGTGTCATCAGCTATGGCAACATTTGTAATTGTACTATATTTCTCAATTCGGTAAAGATAAATCATTAAAGAAAGTCAACAAATAGATGTCAGCAACAAATGAATTCAAAATTACACAAATAGTAGACAATGGTCAAGTGATTCAGTTGACATTAATTGAAAATGTTTCAACTGAACCAATATCGCAAAAACAAATGATCATAGAAAATGTTTCAAAAAAACTTGATTCAGAAACCAAAGAACAGGTAATGCCATTACTTGAAGCAATATTACAAGCTCAACCAACTGTCAATATCAAAACATATCAGCAAACACAAATCACAATAGCAATGCCAAAATCAAGATATGACAATATGGGAAGACCTCAAGTTGGCAACACAATTGCAGTAAATTTGAAGAAAATCTAAAGGTGTGAATTTATCTCATCTAGAGTTCGCAATGGCAGAGAACAAGTGAAATTCTTACAAACAAAAACAGATGTCTTATCTTCAAAAGACTTTCCAGCAAAGAAAGGATATTCAGATAGATTTTCTAATTGACTAGAATTTTGAACTGTAACAATAAATGAACTAGGAAGATAATCAGTGAGAATTGAATTACAGATGTTTGAATTTTCAGAATTGATTATGGTAATTTCTACAGGTTTTTCCAAGTAGATAGATAACGTATTAAGTAAATATCCAAATCCAAAAGGATTTTCTGCAGCCATCTGTGCCTGAGATTCTAGGATTTTAGTAGTAATTTCAAGAAAAGTTTGTTCCTGAGACAGATGGTACAATCTGAGCATTACAAAAGCAGAAACGGAATTTCCTGATGGCAGTGATAAATCATAGTTACTTTTTGGTCTAATGATTAATTTTTCATGGTTATCTGAAGTCATAAAAAAACTGTTGTTCTCAGAATCCCAAAAGTGATTTACTAAATGATGTCCTAGTTTTAGAGATAACTTGAGATATTTTGGTTGAGGATCAATCTCAAATACATCAAGTAATGCATTTAGAAAATAAGAATAATCCTCAAGGTATCCGTCAATTTTTGCGATACCGTTTTTGTAAGTTCGCAATAACTTGTCATTGACAAAAAGATTTTTTTCAATAAATTCAATACATGTCTTAGCAGCATCCAAGTATCTCTTATCATTTGTTACACGGTATCCTTTTGCAAATGCAGTAATCATTAAAGAGTTCCATGAGACTAAAATTTTGTCATCCAATCCAGGAGATATTCTTGTTGAACGAACCTTTAGCAATTTCTCAGAACAAGACTTTAGAATTTCTCTAACTTTGTCTTCTGAAATTCCAAAATTAAAAGCAACAGTAGAAATATTGAGATTATTACAAAGTATGTTGTTTCCTTCCCAATTTCCCCCATCAGTAACATCATAAAAAAGACAAAAAACATCAGCATCACTTCCAAGAATTTCTTGGATTTCACTTTTTTTCCAAACATAGAATTTTCCTTCCACCCCTTCAGAATCTGCATCGTATGCAGAGTAAAAACCGCCTTCAGAAGAAGTCATTTCACGTAAAACAAAGTCAAGTGTTTTTTGAAGCACATCAAGATAGAAAGGATCTTTTGTTATTTGGTAGGCCTCTGCATAATTTACAGGAATCAATGCGTTATCATAAAGCATTTTTTCAAAATGAGGTACTAACCACTTTGCATCAGTAGAATACCTATGAAAGCCGCCCCCAATTTGATCAAAAATTCCCCCCTTTGCCATTTTATTGAGGGTTTTAAGGGCAAACTCATTGAATTTTGAGAGACCAGAAAGTTTTGCATAACGAAACAAAAATGAAATATTTGCAGCATTGGGAAATTTTGGGGCAGAGCCAAATCCACCATATGTAGAGTCCCCCAATTGAAACAAGTTCAGGGCAGCCTCATCAAGAAGGACTCGTTCTAATTTTGAGGGAGTAGCAAGAGTTTCTGTTTTGTTTAATGCATCAAGGAAATTTTGAGCAGACTTTTCAATATCTTTTGGTTTTTCTTTCCATGCTTGAGAGAGTTGTCTACAAATGCTGCCAAACCCTGGACGTCCATAAGAATCCAAAACAGGAAAGTAAGTTCCAACATAGAACGGTTTTTGATCAGGAGTCAAAAATATACTCAAAGGCCAACCGCCTTGACCTGTTGCTATTTGACAAACCTTTTGGTAAATATCATCAATATCAGGTCTCTCTTCTCTGTCGACTTTTATGTTCACAAAATTCTCATTCATAAATTTTGCAACTTCTTCATTTTCAAATGACTCATGTGCCATGACATGACACCAATGACATGAACTATATCCAATGCTTAGAAAAATTGGCTTGTTTTCATCTTTTGCTTTTTGTAAGGCATTATCATTCCAGGCATACCATTCAACAGGATTATGTGCGTGTTGAAGCAAGTATGGACTTGTCTCATGAATAAGTGCATTATCTGCCACAATTAATCAAATTCATTAGAATATTTGTACTTAATTGGCTTAAGTATCCCAAATACCCTTTCCCTCGGTCAATTCATAAATTCGGACATTAATTTTCCCAAGTAGTTTAACTTTGGATTTGTGTGCTTTTTTGTCATGACTGTAATCTTTTTTTTCAACTAGTTCCTGTAAGCGCTTTAATTGGTCTAAAGAGAGTTT
>CAJHYU010000110.1_pt1 | contig 10083 bp, 14 predicted proteins | sample 9198821 | NCBI WGS metagenome assembly CAJHYU01 (sample SAMEA7708373, study PRJEB35096) | sediment metagenome | biome: marine neritic benthic zone biome [ENVO:01000025]; feature: sediment [ENVO:00002007]; material: shallow marine sediment [ENVO:03000034] sea grass bed [ENVO_01000059] ... | reverse complement strand
GCAAAACTTGTCAAGTACCTGTATCTTTTTGTATTTGCCAATAATGAGAACACCTTTCTGAGTCTAGTTCCTCCACCTAGTCCCCAATAACCAAGCCTCATTGCAATGGGTTCTAAAAATACTGTATTTTGTTTCCCGTAATTTTCATCCTTGATTCCGGCATACAATTGATATTTTTCAAGCGGTCCACCTTTTGCATAGCCTATTATGGCTCCATCATCGTTTAATCTGAGAGTTGTTATGATGGTATCAGGATCTAGGATTGATTTTGTAAAACTTGATTTTTGTAATTGTAGTGGCTGTGGCAATTCATTGTATATTGATGTCAGCGTATCTATGAACTCATCAGAATTTCTTTCATCTAGTGAATCTACCTTTGTTTGAAATTTCTGATTTTCATACTCAAATTTTGATTCTATTCGAATCTCCTCTTGACGTAGTTTCATAAATGAAAGTACTGTATCCATAAAGTTTTTTCTTGTTTCAGCAGGTAATGCATGAAGAACACGCCTACACATTTGAGATTCATTGTTTAGAAGGGTTTCAAAATAATTTACAGACATTCTCACTATGGTTGATTGATGCCAAGCAAAGGCATGGGCATTTTTCTTTGCTTTCTCCATTGCCACAGAAAAATCACCTACTGCATAACCACCTATTCTATCTGCTACAGACAGAAACCAACCTAATTCTTCATAGTGGGATTGTTTTTCAGGATTGTTCTTTGTGATTTCTGAGCGTTGGAAACACTCTTTCATTTGGATCTCAGCTTTTTCTTTAAATTCACCTGTCCAGGGATATGCAGTTCTTAAAATCAGTGCCTTTATGATTTCAATGTCAAGCCCTGCTTCGTCAATTAGTTTTTTTAATTCCTTGTCTAGTGAGATAAACTGTATCACACTTTCTTCATGCGGCCTATCAACGGATTTTTGAGGATCAAAATCATGAAACAAAGCTGCAACAAAAAGATATTCAATGTCGCTTTGTTCTAATTTTTGTAGTTTTTTCTCCCATGCAGCTGCAAGTAAAGTAATGTAAGTAACCTCTAATTCATGGTCTATGTTATGATATCCGTAATAGTCTCTTCCAAGTCCTTGAGTTTCAAATATTTCAATAGTATAATCCAACATCTTGTTATAGCATGCAGTTTTTTCAATCCCAGATGAAACAAGCAGTTCCTGAATCTTGTTTTTAAGAGGATGATTCTTGTTAGAATCCATAATTTTTTTTGTAACTGGGTTTTTTAACAAAGTATAATGATTTTCAGTATTGATTCTTGTAATCTCTTTTCAAATATACTAATCATAAATCCAAGTCATCAATCTTGGCTGAATCAAATTCAACTATCTCTAATTGCTCTCTAAGTGAACTTTTACAAAATTCACTTACATCAACACCTTGTGTGAATGTTAGAAAAAATGCCAAAGTTAAGGTTGCAACTGGCATGCTTGTCCAATATTTAGAGACTTTTACTGATTCTGTGGTTGTCCGTGATGATACCAAACCCATAGGTGTAATCGGAGGAAGAGAGATAATCCAAGGAGTATACAAGAATCCTTCTTCTGATTTTTTTGAGATGAAGCAGGTAAATGACATTACTGATAATCGTCTCAATGTGGTAACCCCAGATATTACCATCAAAGAATTAATCTCACTTTGGAAGGAAGTAGGAAGGGCATTTGCCGTAATTGACATGGGAAATGATGACTATTCAGTTATCTCTGTAAAAAAATTACTGGAAATAGGAATTAACAATACTCTAGAATTTCACATATCTGAGATTCCTAAAAAGAAGATCATTACGTTTTCTAAAGATGATACTTTTGGAGACATTATTCAATTGATGCTAGAAAATAGAACTAGAAAGATTCTGCTTGAGGGAACAAATCAATTCATCAATGATAGAATTATCATTGAGACTATAGAGAAATTTAACTATCTTCTAGATACTGATAATTTTTTAGAAATTCCTGCGAATGTTGTATCCCTAGAAGATGCCAAAATAGTTTCAGAGGATTTGAATCTTACAGATATCTCAAAAATAATGTATGGCATGTCTCAACCTCTGATCATTCATGAAGACAGAGTAATTAGCCCATGGGATGTCTGCATGGCTTTGGGGAAGAATTAATCATCAAAAAGGTGAGTTATAGGATTCTTAACAAAGATTCAAATTCCTTATGAGTAGTAATCTTTAGTTTGTACATATGTCAGAGAAAGAATTTAAGGATTTCAAAAAAATTTTTCCAGGATGGGATGAGTACTATAAGGAAACAAATGTTGAGGAAATGCCTTGGTATGAGAAAAATTTGGATCATGACCTAAAAAATGAAATTACTTTAAAAAATTTCAATACAGGGAGTTTTTTGGATCTGGGTACAGGCCCAGGAACACAAGCCATCCAATTAACAAAATATGATTTTGATGTAACTGGAACTGATATTTCTCAAAATGCAATAGATAAAGCAAAAAAACTCTCAAATGAAGTGGATTTCTTGGTTGATGATATTTTAGATTCCAAACTTTCTAATAAAAAATTTAATTTTATTTTAGATAGAGGAATTTTTCATATCTTTGATGTTTCACAAAGACCCCAGTATGTAAAACAAATCAAGCGAATTTTAAATGATGATGGAATTTTATTCCTAAAATGTACGAGTGTAAAAGAGAAAAACTTATCTGATAATGATATGCCACATAAAATCTCAAAACAAGAAATTCTGGATTCTTTCAATGCTGATTTTGATATTCAAAGAATTGATGATAGTGAATTTCATGGTGCTCTTGAATTTTATCCAAAAGCACTATTTGCAGTTTTGAAGAAAAAATCATGATGCTAATCTTATAGGATTTTAATCCTAATTACAATAAATTAAAAATGATTTTCAATTCATTTTATTGATTGAAAATTAGTTTTACATCTACTTGACCATTTTCAAAATGACTACTGATACCTCTTATCCTACTCTTATACAAAAACAACTTCTTCCCCTCACCACTAATCATTCCAGATGTCTGAAGCAATTTGTTGTCATGAAGAATCTGTAGTCTTCTGTATACTGTACTTATGGGAATTTTTGTTTCGGTAGTCAATTCTATTGCTGATTTTGGCTTGTCCATTGTAGCTTCTATCATAGCTCTACAATATTTGTCAGCAATAATTGATAACAATGCATCTTTTTCTGCATCTATGTCACATGTATTTTCTAAAGTCTCTAATTGGTTTTTCATAATATCATTACGTAATACCTAAAAATAATTTACATAGATATTTTCCTGATCTGGATTCCACTTTTGGAAATTGTTGATTGATTTTTAATTAAATAAAGCAGTAATAGATATGCGATTCAAAACTGTATCTTATTGGAAAAATGTGGTAAAATTTGTGCCCAAAATACAAAAAGTTCTAGAAGATGTTGATGTATTCTTAGACTATTAACCCCTTTTTTCCTTCCAAAAATAAATTAAACGAGTTAGATTGGATTAATTTTGAACTGGCATTTTGAAATAAAAAATTAATGTTGCCGCGAACGTCGTCTACCAATCATTTTACGTCCTATCACTGCAAAAAATCCTCCAATAATTACAAGTACAATTCCAAATAATGCTAACCACTGATAATATTTTACAAATTCTTCTTCAAATCTTGGATCCTCTAAAAATTGTTCTTGTGGAATATCTGTTAGATATAATGCCCACAATGAAAATCCGATAAACAATACCCCTAATGCAAAAAATGCAATCATTACAAATTTTGGGGCACCTTGAATCATGTACATAATTATGAATTATTACATATAGAGTAAAAGACAAAATCCTCTTTTGGAAATCACTCATGATAATTGAATTGCTGATTTTTCTAGCCAAATATTCCATTAAACACATTAACATCCGTAGATAGATCTGGAATTATCGTTGCTATTGCTGTAGTAGCAATTGCTTTAGGATTTTTAACGACTGGGGGAACAGGAATTCCATCTGACGTTGTACCAGTTATAGAAAAAACAACTGCTCCGATAAAAGAAGTGGGCGAGAAAACAACAGAAAAACTCAACGAATTATCAGAACATAACTCTGATGTGGTCAAAGAGGCATCTGAAAAAACTAAGCAAGTAGTAGATCAAGCCAATAAAATAGGCCAAACTACAAAAGAACTAACTGCATCTAAACTACCCTCTAGATTAGTTAACATTCCTTCAGGAACTTCAGTGCCTGGGTGTGAACAAATAGACAAATGCTATGATCCACAATCACTGATAATTTTCAAAGGAGGAGAAGTAATCTGTAAAAATGATGATTCGTCTGCACATACTGTAACAAGTGGAAACATTATCAACGGTCCAAATAAATTATTTGACAGTGGATTAATAATGCCAAATGAAACTTTTTCACACAAATTTGATGAAATAGGTGAATATGATTATTTTTGTATGATTCATCCATGGGCAAAAGCTTCAGTTACAGTAAAGTAATTTTTGTTCAGGTGATTTATGTTAAATGAGCCTCGTGAAAAAAGAATTGAATTTAAAATAAAAAATGAGAAAAAAATTAACTTGTTGGATTCATCAAAGCAGCTCGTTCCTTGGTTTTTTGATCAACATGAGCATTAACGTATTGTCCAGGCTCTGCTTGACAATCACCTATGTTTACGGCAAAACCATCTAGGGTTTCTCCAACACATCCTGTGTCAGTTACTGCTATTACTTTGACTGTCTCAATGTTTTCCTCTGGTGCAACATACCACATCAGATATGCAAAGAGTAAAACAGATGCTATGGCAATAACTCCTCCTACCATTAGTAGTGATTTTTTGCTTGATGAACTGTTTGCTTTGCTTGGTTGTCCTTTGATTGCAGACATGTAATTACTACTCTGAAACTAATTAAAAATCAAATAGACATTTTCCACTAGTAGCTTTCACTTGTGACAATCGTATGTGGAAATTGTTTCTGGATGTTATATCTGATTTTTACGTAATACCATTGAAAAAAATGCTCGAACAAAAACAAAAAGAAAACAGACTATCGCGACGTGTACTTTTATCTGCAATGATTGTAGGTATTGCAGTTGCTTTAGCTTTCACAGTGACTCCATGGAACATTATTCCCACACAAGTTACTGAAGACGTAACTGTCATAGCAAACACGGAATATGGCTGTGTTGGGGAATCACAATATGGTGTAAGCGTTGTTGTACCTGAGTGTAGTGCACAAGTTGGTGATAAAGTATCTGCCACATTTAATGTTCCTTCGGGAAAATTAAATGGATATTTGGAAGAACTTGAAAGAAGACAAAATCCAATGGTAGATGAATGGGATAAAAACGTAGAAGGTTCAAGTTTCTCCCAATGATTTTTTTATTTAAAAACTAGATTCCTATCAGTTCATGTATTATTTTGTATTCTCTATAATTTTGATTAGACCATTTTCAATGTCTTCTCCAGAAATCTTGAGATTGTCATCTGATACCATTGAAAGTAAAGAAGTTGGTCTGGCTAGACTAATAAAATTCTCATTATTTTTTTGATAAACTGCAATAGTACATGGTAATAACAATCCAAGATCAGGATTTGCCTCTAACACTTGTTTTGCAAGGTTGGGATTACATACTTCCATTAGTTTGTAATTATCTGCAAATTCTAATCCCTTTTCTGTTAGTATCTTTTTGAAATCTAGTGTCTCTAATACACCAAATCCTATTTCCTTAAGATTATGGGTAAGATCAGTGATTGCATTGTCAATACTTTTTTGGGTTTTAACTGTATGTGTAAAACTCATGGATCTTGTTTCTCAATTCAATCATATATAGAGAAATACGATTTCCACACTTGAAAACTATTGTTGGAAAATGTATTTTGGTATAATACCAATATACGAAATTACAACACTATGCAACCAAAAAACATTGGAATTATTGTATCTGTGATAATTGGAATTACCATTATTGGTACAATGACTCTAAATCAAAATTTTACCCAAGAAAGTATTGACAAGTATGCTGTAAACTCTGAAACAGTCAATGTCTTACTTGAAAACAAAGAACATGTTCTAGTAGTAGATATTAGAACTGCTGAAGAGTATCAATCCGGACATCTAGAAGGATCGTCTCATGATGTTTTGGATTCTGCAACTTTGGAAAAACGAGTAAATACAATCCAAAACCGATTGCCTGATGTGGTTTCAAGATTCAATCTCGTATTGATTGACGATGATGGCTCACAAGCAAAAAAGACGGCTCAAACAATGACTGAGATGGGAATACAGACTTTCTATCTTGATGGAGGAATAAGTAATTTATCTGAAAACCTTGTTTCTAGAACTCAAACTGTTATTGATTCAGAAGAATTAATGGAGAAATTAACAAGCAATGAAGATTTGTATTTACTTGATGTAAGAGAACCTGATGAATTATTGGAATCCAAAATAGATGGTGCAGTAAACATTCCTCTAGCCGAAATATTTCAAACTAATGGAATGGATTCTATTCCCACTGACAAACCAGTAGTGATCATTTGTGGTTCAGGGAATCGAGCAACAATAGCAACTTATGCACTTGCTCAAGAAGGAATTGACTTTCAAGTTCTAGAAGGAGGCATGAAAGCATGGAACTCTCAGATTCAGTCAGGAATGTAAATTCCATGATTTTTTCTTTTTTTCTAAATCAAGATTATATTGTATAGTGATTTGAAGGGTCTAGGGCATGGCTGATTTTAAAATTCTAGGAAGGGATTCTAATCTTAGAAAATCTATCCTCAAAGCACTTTCTGATGAATATTCTAGATCTATAATGAATTTCACCATTGAACAACCAAAATCTGTAGTAGATATTGTCAAAGGTTGTGATATACCAATGACTACAGCATATAGACGAGTTAATGAACTAGAAGAAAATAAAATTCTCAAAGTTACAGGTTCAGTTGTTACTGATGATGGAAAAAAATATTTTCTTTATCAAAATCGATTAAAATCTATCTATGTGATATTTGGTTTAGAAGAACTAGATGTACAAATTGTTGAAAATGAAGGAATGGGAACTAGTGCTTACTGGTAATTCTTTTCTTGTCTTTTGAGTTTTGAAATCCTGTTTCGTGACTTGGTTCGTAAAATGGTTCTACAACAAGGACATCTAATTCCTCCAAATTTAATAAAAATGCCACAATAACTACAGCGTTTCTGACCTTCCTGATATTTCAGTTTCATTGAAATGTCTGTACTTTTGAACATCTGACAAATTCCTTTGCATGTTACAGCCAATCTACTTCAACTCCCACAAAAATCCACAGCTTCTGCAAAAAATCCCATATTGATTTACACAAGTATTGATACTTCCATATTCTAGACAAATTTTGATTTTTCTCTGATGAACTCTACGTGTACTTGAAAAATTTAGATTTGCTAGTTGTTGTTTCACAATAATTGTTGTGCATTATCATATAATACAAAAGAGACAATTTCCTGAATAGATTTTCATATATGGAAACCAGTATTGAAAGATGTATTCTCCATTTTAATTTAAAATTCAACATAGCATACACATGAAACAAAAATCAATCATGGCACTCTTTTTGGGTGCAGTACTTGTCTTAACTCTCTCAAGTGCACAAGTTGCATTTGCAGATTATGATGAAGAATATGACGAAAAATATGAACGAGATTATGATGATGATAGATATCATGACTCTGAAGAAAGAGAACATGAATCAGAACATGAAAGAAGCGAATCAGAAAGAGATGATGATGACAAGTATGAAAAAGAAAGGAGAAGCTAATCTCCTGGCCTGAAACAAGGCAAAAATTTCTTTTTTTAATTTTGTTTATTCTACTAATACGCCAGCCCTGTGCTGATTTGATTAGTAACTTTTGAAAACTAAATTCTCATACAACTGTTTTCCTCAAAATCTAATGAGGATCCACAATTGTCACAGGATACTCCTAACTCATTTGAAAAAATCTTTGCACTGTCACAAACAAGACATTTTCTTGAAATCTTTGCATAGAATCCTATGTTTTTAGAAAAATTTGGGTTCTTTAATCGTAGTTTCATAGCAGATATCTCTCATAATAATATATTACAAAAGCAGACAATTTCCGAAAACGATTTTCATACTTGAAAGTCAGAAGCGGAAAGTGTCTATGAATGTTATATCGTAAAAATATAGAAATTTTTCATGAACAAACAACTTACAGCAGTAGTATTCAGTATTGTAATACTCCTGACTGTTTCTGTTGTAGCATCAATTGATCTTAGTCAGACTGCTGATGCAACGAAGGCAAAGGGTACAACCACACAAAAGTATGGCTCTGCCACAAAATCCCTAGTTTGCGGAGATAAACTATGTTCTGAAGTAGAACATTCTGAATCCGACAAAGGAAAACACGGTGAATCATCTCACGGTGACAAAGAAAAGATGAAACAAAGACATCTCCAAATGTTGGAAAAAATGAAATCCATGAGCAAGATGAAAATGATTGATTCTATGAAATCTATGATGTCTGAACACCATGATATGAAAATTGAAAAAATGAATCAGATGGATAGACAAGAACTTTTGAAACACATAGAAAAAATGCTTGATAAAATGAGCAAAGATTCACATGATAACAAGGATGATATGCATCATGAAGATTCAGATGAGAAACATAAAACAGCTGAACGTCTTGCAAAACAACATCTTGAAACATTTGATGAATTAGACTTTGATGTGTTTACAAACCAACAATGGAATAGACTCTATGAAAGTCACTCACAGGACATTATTGTTCATTGGCCTGATGGCCGTACAACTGTTGGCATAGAACCTCATATTGAAGATTTGAAAGCAATGTTTGTCTATGCACCAGATACTAGAATAGAACAACATCCTGTCAAAATAGCATCTGGACCGTGGACAAGTGTAATTGGAGAAATTGAGGGAACGTTTACTGAACCAATGCCCTTACCAGATGGAAGTACAATCCAACCCACTGGAAAATCATTCAAACTGATAATGAACACAGTTGGTTATTGGGAAAATGGTGTTATGACAGAAGAATACCTGTTCTGGGATAATTTGGAATTCATGAAACAAATTGGATTAGCCTAGTTTTCTAATCTTTTTTCTTTATTTTTTGTTAATCTGCGTTCATTTTATTCCTAAAAATGGTGGGTGAGTTTTCATATGAACTTCTTATGTTCTTGTTTTAGTGAAGCCAATCTAAAATTTACTCTAAGAATGGTCAGAGCTATGGATTCAACGAAAAATTTTGTACTAAAACACCTATTAAATACAGAATATCATCTTAACTTTACATGACTTTGAAAAAAATAATGGTTTGTTTAGATGGTTCCAAAAATTCCATAAGAGGATTAGATAAGGCAATTTCGTTTGCAAAACAATCTGATACTATGATTATTGGCGTTCATAGCGATACTAGTTTCAGTGCATTTTCTGCTGTTCGTGCACCTATACTTCCAGAGAAAAAATGGAAAAAGAAAGCAAAAGCGTTAATGAGTGTTGCAAAGAAAAAAGTAGAAAAAAATAAAATTGAATTTAAAGGAATTGTTATTGGAGGTCATACTTCGGGTATTGATTTAACCACATTTGCTAACAATCCTGCAAACAAGATTGATCAAATTTTTATAGGATCCAGAGGAATGGGATTTCCAAAAGAACTATTTTTTGGAAGTACATCCAATTTTGTATTACACAAGGCAAAAGCTCCTGTAACTATTATCAAATAACTCCATTTTCATTTCTATCTACCATTTGATAAGCAAGTCCCAGTTATGTTTCAAGAAAAATTTTTGAAAGTACATATTGTCTTGTTTTACTGATGAATGTAGAAAATAAATGACTAAAACTTTTGAGCACATTTTAGTTCCATATAATGGAACAGCAGGTAGTGAAAAAGCATTTAGAAAAGCCATATCTCTGGCATCTACAATTCAGGCAAAGATTACTATTGTTACCTGTTTGGAAGAGCGACCCACATTTGGATTTTTCAAGACAAAAACAAGCAAACAAGAGTTTGAAAAAGAACGTAAATTAGTAGAAAAACAGCATCTAAAATTAGAAAAATTTGCCAAAGAACATGATGTTTCATG
>CAJHYU010000244.1_pt1 | contig 10148 bp, 14 predicted proteins | sample 9198821 | NCBI WGS metagenome assembly CAJHYU01 (sample SAMEA7708373, study PRJEB35096) | sediment metagenome | biome: marine neritic benthic zone biome [ENVO:01000025]; feature: sediment [ENVO:00002007]; material: shallow marine sediment [ENVO:03000034] sea grass bed [ENVO_01000059] ... | reverse complement strand
CAAACTCTTCTTTGACAAAAGCTCTAGCACCTACATGTAAGATATTTTCAGAGCCTCTTTCCTCAACTATTCTTCGAAGATATGATGCATGACTTAGTTTGATATCGGCATATTCATCACGTAAATCATAATGTGCATCAAATACAACATAGCCAGTTTCTTTTGGAAAGCTGCAATAAGTCCCATAAGTTAACGAATGTTCTCCGCCTAAAATGAATAATTGTCTTTGTTTTACAACAAGTTCAGTGGTAATTTTTTTTACCATATCAATCATTTCAGATGCAACAACAGTATGTCGAGTGTTTCCCAAATCCTCAATATTCACAGATTCTAAATCTACTTGAAGTTCTGGATGAAAGACTTCAATATTGTTAAAAGAGTCTCGAATTACATCAGGGCCAAATCTACAACCAGGTTTGTAAGAATGTGTAGCATCAAAAGGAATACCAAAAACAGTTGCTACAGGTTCAGAATCATCATCAGAAGCAGTGATTAGAGGATTTTTGTTCATGTATAAGTCAAGGAAACTCATTTTTTACACCATAAGTTGAGGTCTCTTTGAGAGATGTTTGGGTAAGTTCAAACCTGTAAATGGTTTTCCTTGGGTTTGTTCATTAATCTCGTTTAGAAAATCATCAAATGAAAGTTCTCGAACATTCCCTGTTTGTCTGTCACGAATACTAAGATTCTCAGAATTTATCTCTTTTTCACCAATTACCAAAATATATCGTATCCATTCCTTTTCGGCCTCACGAATCCTCTTTCCAATACTTTCGTTTCTATCATCAATGTCTACACGAATATTGTTAGCAGATATTCTATTAGACAAAGTTTCACAAAAGTCATAAAATTCTTCTTTTAATGGAATTATTCTAACTTGAGAGGGGGCCAACCATAGTGGCAGTTGTGGTTTTTTACCTTCTTTGGAATCCTTTGCTGCCTTTTCTAATAATGCATAAATTATTCTCTCAATTGCACCACTAGGAGAATTGTGTAAAATTATGGGATGTTTTGTATTGTTATTCTCATCGACAAATTCAATTCCATACCTATCTCCATTTTCTACATCAATTTGATCTGTAGAAAGAGCAGATGCCTTGCCCAAATTATCGATAAAATTAAACTCCCATTTTAAAACAAAATAAAAGAATTTTTCTTTCCACATTTCAACCAATACAGGTTTTCCGTGTTTTTTGACTAATTCTTCAATAGATGACTTGTTTTCATTGTAAAAGTCTTCAGTGAATCTAATTGCCATATCATAATCAGAATCATTTATTCCAAGTTCATGAAGTACATTTTGAGATAAATCAAACCTTGTCTTTATCTCGTCTACTGCTTGCCCCATATCCTTGCAAAATGCATGACAATCAGGCATAGTGAATGCACGTAAACGTCTTAGACCTACAAGTTCTCCAGATTGTTCTCGTCTAAAGCTGTATCTTGTTAGCTCATAAAGTCTGTAAGGCAAATTCTTGTATGACATTTGAAATTGATTTGCCATTAGGAATTGGCCAAAGCAAGCAGCAAATCTCAAAAAAAGTTTTTTTCCTTCAGAATCAATATTGTATTGTCGTGCCGGAAATCGATTAAAATAACTCACCATGCTAGGATGCTCTGAGTCATACATGATTGGTGTTTCAACTTCATATCCTCCATAATCCTTTACCCTATCAGTAACATATCGTTCAATCAAGGATTTAATCAGTCTGCCATTAGGGAAAAATCTCATATTACCTGAATCAGAAGCTGGTTCATAGTCTGCAATTGCTAGTTTTTTCATTAATGCAACATGTGGCGGAGGTTCATCAACCTGACGTTGTTTTGCAGATTCATATTTTGCCAAAATTTCTAATTTTTTATAATTTGTAAAATCAAAGTCACCAATATTTACTAGTGTTCCATCAGGAGACATTATCTTCCAATATGAACGAATTTTAGATTCACCCTCTAGAGCATCAGAGGTAATTTCATCATCTTGAGAATCAGCAGAATCTTTGGTAACAACCTTGGAGCTCTCAGCTAACGGGTGTCCCTTTACTTGTATTTTGTATGATTTTGTCCAACCAAATGGTGAATGAGATACATCAAGATCATCGGAATTATTTTCCATTTCCTGAAATAATTCCATGGCAACAGAAGGCTTGGCAAGATTAGAGCTAAGATGAGCATATGGATAAAGCAATAATTTTTTACATCCAATTTTTTCCATGGAGTTTTTAATTTGAGAAATAGCGTTTTGTGCCACTGAAGAATCATCACCGGTTTCTATTGCAACAAATACAACTACAATTTCTTCTAGCCTACGAGTTTGAGGATTTTCAATGTCCTCTGCCATTTTAATCTCCTTTTTTGTTGGAGTATACTCTATACTATCACAATGTAGTTGCAATATTCTCATAATTTCAAACAGAAAACATAATTGAATTAAGTGTTTACAGAATACAAGCAAAATTACTGCTTTTATGCCTAAATTTTATAATTAAAAAAATGATTTATACCCAAATAAAAGAAAATAGAAAGTTTTTCAACTAGAAGTTGATTACTGAATTATTGTCTAAAAGTAACGATACACAAAATCAATGGGAATCAATGATGGCAACATATGTTGCCACACTAGATCATTGGAAAAACTCCTATTTACAATGGCAAGATATGGGGAAGAAAGCATTAGAATCATACACACAGGCCATCCAAAAAGCAAACAAAGAAGGTAACACAGAGATGATTAAAAAATTTACAGATTTGTGGTCAGAAACATGGGATGTTGCAGGTAAAAATAACCCAAATGAATGGTATCTGAAAAGCTGGGAAGAGATATGGAAAAATTCAGGATTTGTAACACCTAATGCATTTAATGACTATTGGCAAAAGATTTGGCATGATAGTTCAGAAGAATTTTTCAAAAGATCAAATGAAGTGATGAAAAAAATGAACAACCTGTAAGAACTCAGGATATTAAAAAAAATCAAAAATAAAAAATCAGATGATATTCAGACTAACTTAATTAAAAGGAATAGAATCTCAAATTTTATGAATTGGAAAAAATCACTTGTTGAGAGATTAGGTAACAAATGTAGAGTTTGTGGTTTAGAAGATATTGAGAGACTAGATATTGATTTTATAAATAATCAAGAATATCTTGAAGAACAATATTTTAAAAACAATGAAGAGATGTGTGTTTGGTTTGTATTGCACTTTAAAGAAGAATCAGAATATTTACAATCAATATGTATTGATTGTAAATCAAAGAAGATAGAAGATAAATCGATACCGCTATCAAAAATAGAAGAATTTTACTTTACACCAAAAGCCATGGATAGTCAAGAAATTATGAGATGGATGGATGAAAAGGCTAAAGAATTACTAACATTCTTGAGAGAGAACAAACAATTCATTCCAATAGAAAAAAGACTAGAAAGACATTATGGAGACTTGAGAGAGAAATTCACAGAGATTGATAGGAATATTGCATTGATAGAATATGAAAAAAAATGGTTGCCAAAGAGATTTGCAAATGTAATTGAACAAGATCTAAATGATAACCCTGAAATCAAAAATCTTGTGTCAAAACATTACCGTCCAAAAATACCAGATACAGGTCATTGAATTTAGAAGATTTTATTCAAATTTTACAAAAAGAATTGATTATTTAGAAAGTAAAATAAACAAAATCTATGAAAAAAGATATTGAGATATCAGAAATATCACCGGTAGAGTGGTTATCACTGAATCAATTTCTTTGTGAAATAAAACAGATTGATGCTAGGTGTGTTTCAGTTTATTATCCATATGGAAAAGGAAAGCAAACAATATCCTTAATGCAAGAAACAAGGAGAAGTGACACACTTGAGAAAGTCGAATCGTTGATTGAAAAGAGAATTTTAAATTTTAGAGAAAATCCTCCCTCAGTAGGCAAGTTTACCAAAACTCTGTGCATATTTGGATGGATCAAAGATGGAAAAATAAAAACTGCAGAGATTGGAACATCAAAAAAACTTCCGTATACTTACATGGTAAGTAAAAGACCGTATATCAAACCATTTCACGATATTCTCAAGATAAACCAAAATGTCTTACTAATTACACTTGACCAGAAAACTGCCAGAATACAAAAATTTCATGGCAACCAAATTGTTCAAGAATCTAAACTTAGAATAGATCTGCAAGGAAGGCATAAAAAAGGTGGTCAAAGTCAGGGCAGATTTTTAAGAGCAAGACAAACCAAAATTCATGTATTTTTCAAAAAAGTTGCAAAAAAAGTTAAAGAGATGGACACAAACTGCAAACTTATTTTATTAGGTGGAATCGGTATGGCAAAAACAGAATTTTATGATGAACTAGATTTGGGGTTATTAGAGAAATGCAGATTTGTAGAAGATATATCATTTTCTACACCAATAAATGAAATTCATAAAAAAATAATTCATCATCTATACCAATATCGAAGAAAGCAGATGGCAGAAACTATCGAAAAATATGAAAAACTGGTAAAGGAAGGATTGACTGCAAAAAATAATTCAATTATTTCTAGAGCATTGCAGATGGGTGCAGTTGACACACTGATAGTTTCTGCAGAATATCATACAAACCCTCAATTCAAAAAAATATTAAAAATGTTAGAAATTGCAAAAAACACAGCATCTAATATTGAATTTGTATCTTCTCCTAAAATTATCAACAAATTGAAAGTTCATGATTCTGTTTTAGCCATACTTCGTTACAAAATAATGTGATAAGTTATCACATAAGGAGGAGTAATTTCAGGTTAATCTCTAATTTTTATTCTATGTTCTCGCGCAATGAAATAATCGAGCGCAGAATCAAACCAGATATTCCTAAATTAGATGTAAGAAACTCAGTTGCTCTCAAAAGAGGGTTATCTCCGCGAAATCCCTCATCATAGATTATCTCAACAGTACCCTTATCAGTCTTAACAAAAGAGGTAATTAAAGAATAAATCCCAAGTTTTTCATCTTTTCTTTCATTGTAAAGACGCAATTCAACTTTAGAAATAATAAAATCATCTTGGATAAATTTACCGGATGAAAATAAAATTGCAATATCATCAGGTGTTTTATTCACTCTTTGTGGATCATGTAAATCAACAATCTTCATTTGACACGTTTAGGATTTATTCATACATAAATGATATTTTGAAATCGAACTATCAAAATTAATCACTACGCAAGCATTATTTATTGCATAAAATTTATTTTTTTTAAAGTGGATCCTCACAAATTTCATGGCAAAGACATACCTCACATAAAACTAGACCCAAAAATGACTATAGAGGATTTGGTTGACGTATTTGCAAATTCAGGGTATAATGGGCGACAGCTTGGGGAAGCAGCAAAATTGTATTCAAAGATGATAAAAGAAAATGCAACGATTTGCCTTACAGTATCAGGTGCAATGACACCAGTCGGGTTTGGAGGAATAATTAAAACATTAATTGAACGAGGATTTGTAGATTGGATTATCACTACAGGAGCAAATGTATATCATGAAGATCATTTTGCATGGGGCTTACCAATCAAACAAGGAAGCTTTGATGTAGATGATATGAAATTATATGAAAAAGAGATTGTCAGGATTAGAGACGTATACATCAAATTCTATGAAACATTAGAAGAGCAAGACCAAGTAATTCAGAAAATGTTTGGAGATAGTTTTCCTGACAAATCATTTACAACAGCTGAGTTTTGTAACTTGATGGGTAAAATTAGTAAAGAGAAGTCAAAACATCCAGAAAAGAGTTTTGTTGTAACGGCATACGAGTATGACGTACCAGTATACATTTCAACAATAAAAGATTCTTCATTGGCACTAAACTTAGCAGTTCACAGACTACGAGGAAAACTATACAACCTAGATTTTGTCAGAGAGATTATTGAACAGGCAGCAATTCTCTATGGTTCAAAAAAATCAGGAATTTTAGAGTTGGGCGGAGGAGTGCCAAAAAATACAGCTCAACAAACAGGTCCATTACTTGATCAAATTCTCAGAAGAAATGATGGAGGGCAAGACTATATTATTCAGATTACGGATGCACGCCCAGACACAGGAGGATTATCAGGTGCAACACTCCAAGAAGGGAAAAGTTGGGGAAAGATACAAGATGCTCATGAGGGAACTGCAACAGTATATGCAGACTCTACAATTGCCTTTCCAATACTTGCACTATACGTTCTTAGCAACCAAAAAACTAGGAAGCCAAAACGACTTTACAAAAAATTGGGAAAATTGTACAACAAGCTTAGTAATGATTATTTTAATACTCCGTCAAAAAATAGGAATTAAAATTTGTCAAATCTAGCACGCTCAAGATCTCGGTCATCTTTGGATTCTTTCTTCCATTCTTTGTAATGTTCTTTGCAAAGAACCGTTTTTTTACCTGTTGAATTCACTCTAAGTCCAGCATTTTCCACTCTGGTGGTATTCAAAGAACGCGCACCATCTTGATCACATCCTTCAACATTACATTTTGCGCCTTTTGATATAATACCCATAGAATTGGGTAATCAAGATGTTATTTATATTTGAAAAAAGAATTTAAAATCTCAATTTTTTCAATGAAAACAAAAAATCAGTTCATCGTTTATAAGAGGAATATTTTTCTCACAGATTATGGGTGGAGCAAAAAAACCAACAACTGCTAAACAGAATACTGGAAATGCTAAAGAATCAAAAAAAAGTAAGAAGGACAAAGGGGAAAGTGGTCCAAAGAAAGCAGAGATTGTGGTTATGGTAAATGAACAACAAGCAATGAAAATCATTCAAAACTCCAAAGTAATTACAGTTCAAGATCTTGCAAGACAAACAGGTGTTAAAATTTCTGCAGCAAATGCATTTTTAAAAGAATCCACTAACAAAGGCACTGTAAAAAGAGTGGGCGGTTATTCAGGACATCATTTGTATCAATCTGTTTCTTCATAGATACTAAACACATCTCCAGATTTTACATCTTTTAATGCATCAATATTACCATTCAATTTTCCAATTGGAGTCATAGTTTTTCCAGAAACAACATTATTGATAAAAAAACAAATACTTCCTGTTGAAGGTAAGAATGCAACATCACCTCTTTTGAATTCAGATCTAGATCTTTCAATTCCAGAATCTAAAGAAGTTTCAAAATAAAAGATACTTTGTCCTAATTGATGGGCATGGCCTTCTATTGGCAAGGATCTCATTATAGTTCCCACAGTTCTTGGAGATAAATGGCGTTTAAGATCACAAGAAATTTTTGCTTTACCACGAATTTCCAAAATTAGTTGTTTTTTAGATACTGAAGATGTGTTCAATTCGTAGTTTAAAATGATTAGATTATATAACGTTTTAAGAAAATTTCCGTACCTTGGCAGATGCTGAAAAGACTGAATTAGTAGAAGCTGCAGAGACCGAAGTAGAAGCAAATGCAGGATTGAATAAAGCACTTGACACATATCGAAAACTAATTGAGAAAAAAGATGGAATAGAACAATTATCAGAAAAAGAACAAGAGGCACTTGAAAAAAAAATTAAAGAAATTGAAGAAAGAGAAGTTGTTGAAAAAATAGAAGAACACGAACCAGTTGGAATTCCATGTGAAAAAGGTAAAATTACAATTGGTCCTCCAACATTAACAAGATTTGAAAAGGCAAGAATTATGGGTGCAAGAGCATTACAATTATCTCTAGGAGCACCACCATTTATCACAATTCCAAAAAGTGCAAGAATTTCATTAGACATATCAATGGAGGAACTTGAACAAAGAGTCATTCCAATTACAATAAGAAGGGTACTGCCAAATGGAGATCATCAAAATATTCCAATCGATTACTTTGATAAATGAATCAATCGTCGACAAAACTTAAAAGAACATAAAATTGCTGATTGTTGAATAATGCTCATGGACGAGACAAGTGAACTGCATGGTCAAGAGCAGACCAAAAAGTCTGAGGATGCCATCATAAATATTGGAAATGATCCTGTAATGCAATCAGCCCTAGATGTATTATCAGTACTGGGAAACAAAAATCAAGTGATACTCAAAGCAAAAGGTAATTCAATTCCAAATGCAGTAGCAGTGGCAAACATCATTACAGAAAAAATGCTAAATGGGAATTCTAAGATTCAAAAAATAAATTTAGATACAGAGTCAGCTGCAGGAATAGGTAAAATGACATCAACTATTGAAATTATTTTAAATAAAATTTAGTAAACACTTCCAGGTCCTTTTAGAAGCATATTTTCACATTCTTTACATACCTGTTCATCAATATCAGATTCTAAGTTATGATGGATTTCGCATATTAGCAAACTAGATTTAATATAATTACATAGACCAATAAATTTTGAGAGACTTGATGGAGTATAAGCCATGTCCGATGAAAGATTTTCACTGAGTTCTTCTATCATAACTGCAACTTGTTTTTCTGCTAAAAGTTTTGCAATCAAGGAAGGGTCACCTCGAGTTCCACGAATGTAATTACTAATTGCTGCTTGAGTTACACCAAGCATTTTAGAAATCTCATCTTCTCTAATATTATGATCTTCTGCAAGTTTTTTGGCAAGAATTGCTCGTAATGCAGGGATTAGAGTTTTAGATTCAATTTCAGCTGGAAGTAGCATTTATTCTCAAGAATTCGATAAAGAATTTAAAGTTTGCAATAGTTGATGAGTTTTTTCAGTGGCATATTATCAGGCATATCTATTTTAATTTCAAATTCAAACATTTTGCGTTGGATAAAATCTCCAAAGAACTTTTTAGAGTTTTAGAAGAATCATGCAATTCATGTACATCAAGATTAATTTCATTATCAGGAGGATTGGATAGTTCTATAATTGCATATTTTATGAAAGAAAGAAAACCAAGAACAATAGCAGTTATTGCAGAAGACTTTGTTTCAACAGATCTTACCTATTGTCAAATGATTTCAAAAGAAATTGGATTACCACTTACAATTCTCAATGTAAACACAGCAACAATTCTGGATGCAATTGAAGAAACAATAAAAATTTTAAAAAATTTTAACGATATTGAAATTCGCAATAATGTTGTAATGTATCTAGCAATAAAATGGGCCAAAGAAAATGGCGAGAAATCAATCATTACAGGAGATGGAGCAGACGAACTATTTGCAGGATATAGTTTTCTGATTCACAAACCAGAAGAAGAATTAGATGCTGAGATCAAAAGAGTCTGCTCTGTTATGCATTTCCCAACACAAAAAATAGGCAAGGCATTAGGAGTAAACATTGAATCCCCATTTCTAAAGGATTCAGTAGTAGAATTTGCAAGTAAAATTCCAGCAAACATGAAAGTTAGAAACGAGAAAGAAAAAAGACATGGAAAATGGATTCTTCGAAAAACATTCGAACAATACCTTCCAGCACAAATTATCTGGAGAGAAAAATCTCCAATGCAAGATGGATCAGGAACTGTGGGTCTTACAAATTTGTTTGAATCAATAATTGATGAAGAAAAATATGTTGAAAAAAAATTAACTGTAGAAAAAGAGGATAATGTGATAATTAGAAGTAGAGAATCAATGCATTATTATGAAATTTTTAAAAAAATATTTGGAAACCCCGGAAGTAATAATGTTAAAAATTCTTGCCCTTATTGCAAACACGAAATCAAAAATTCTAAATTTTGTAGAATGTGTGGAGCTTTTCCGATTTAGACATTATTTTTATATTTTCGGGGTTTTTTGATAAATATTCGTCTACACCCATTACAACAAAAATGGAATTTTTTTCCATCATACTCATGAAGTAAAGCTAGATCTTCATCTAATTCTATTCCACAAACAGGATCTACTGGCACAAATTTTTCACTTTTAATTTCTATTTATAGATACAGTTAGAATTACACACGATAAAGAAAGTTTGTTCTATTATGTATGAAATTTATTTTCTGTAAAATTATACGGTTAATTCTTTGAGAGGGGATTTAATATTGTAGGTTACATCAGAGGTTAATTTCAAAATATGTTCAACATCCTTTGCAGATAATTCATTACTGCCTTCGTCGATAGTTTTTCTAGTAATGGAATTAATTTCGGCAGTTAATTTAGATATTTCCAGATAACGAGAATCTAATTTTCCTTCAGAAACCATGTTAGAAGTATTAAGGTATGATTATTAATTAATAGGATCAT
>CAJHYU010000073.1_pt1 | contig 10293 bp, 12 predicted proteins | sample 9198821 | NCBI WGS metagenome assembly CAJHYU01 (sample SAMEA7708373, study PRJEB35096) | sediment metagenome | biome: marine neritic benthic zone biome [ENVO:01000025]; feature: sediment [ENVO:00002007]; material: shallow marine sediment [ENVO:03000034] sea grass bed [ENVO_01000059] ... | reverse complement strand
TTTGGCATTTATGCCATGTCTAGTGCTCTAGAGTGTTTTCTAGTGTGTGGTCTTTCACCTGCATACTTTCTTCTCATGTGTCCTGATGGTCTTCCATAGATTAGTTCTAGGAACCAAGACTCATGTTCAATCTCTTCAGCTAAGATGTCTTTTGCGATATCGTATGTTGCAGGATCTTTTCCTAATGTCATCTTGCAAATTTTATCCCAGTTTACAATAGCTCCTTGTTCTGCCTTGAGACATTTCTCTAGAATTGCTTTGTGATCTGTTGGATTTGCTGGAAGCTGTAGGAACTCACAACCAGAAATTTTGATAAATTCTGTTGCATCATTTGGAAGAGAACCACCTAATTGATAAATTCTCTCAATACATGATTCAAAGTGGCTAAGATCTTCTAATCTTGCATCCTCAATAATTCCTTTGAGTCCCTCTCCTTCCATGCCTGTACAATGTGCTCTGAGGTTGGTAAAGTAGTAGTATGCTGTAAATTCCACTGCTGCATTTTTTACTAGTTCTTTTACTAGTTCATCAACATCAAGACCATTTTGTTTTAGAACGTTTATTCCAACAACGTTTGGGCCTTTTTCTTCAGACATGTTCCTTTTGATTCCATTGTTGTAATAAAAATATTACATTAATTATTACGTAGATTCATTTCTAAAATCATTTGAACTTAGAGTTTATAATTTTATAAAATTACTGGATTTGTGACTATGATTTTATTTTACTGTTGACTCATGATATGATAAAAAAATTCTGCAACTAGTATGATGCTGGCGTTGCAGTTCCTGAAATATGTTCTATCTCTGTGTCCTTAGAAATCTCCTCAATTGTGTCTACACTCATCTGTCCTACTGCAGTTAATCCTGAAACACTTGTCTGAGTTGGAAATCCAAACTTTTGTCGCATTTCTTCTTGTTTTTTCATTGGATCTACCCTTGGTTTGTACTCTATGTGTAGTTCTACTCTTGGTGAAACATCTGGAAGTCTTCGCTCTAAATACATGATCTTCATTAGCAAGTTGACATCCACATTTACAATTTTCTTACTTATTGAAGATAGGAATTCATCGTATTGAACTTCTATTTGTGACATGACACTCTTCCTTAAAAAATTTATTTAAACAATCAGACTGCAATGCACGGCATTATTTAATTTCGTTTTTTGCAAAACGTATTCTTCTTTAATTATTTTTTAATTTTATTATTCTATAGATATTTGTATTTTTTGTCCATCAATATCATCATCTTTGTAATCTTTACAAGATTTTGTAAAGTTTATCGTCTTCACTCTTACTAAAAATGATAATTCTTTTTCTCTTTGTTTTATCATTTCTAGTGATTCATCATCCAAATCTAGAATTGATGCTATACTTAACACATCAGTTGGATTGTATCCTCTTTCTTTTCTAAGAGTTTGAATTCTTCTTGCTACGTCTTTTACTAATCCCTTTGCCATCATCTCTTTGTTTCTTGATGTTGAAATAAATACAATGTAATTATCCCTTTTAGATGTTGCAAAGCCATCATTTGCATCAAAGCTTACAACAAAGTCTTCATTATCTAATGAAATTTTCTCTCCGTCTACATCAAAATCATATTTTCCATCTTTTTGTAATAATGAAATAATTTTCTCTGGTTCTGTTTCTGAGAATATAGTAACTAGTTTTCCCATGTGTTGTTTTGCTTTGGGGCCTATCCTTTTTCTTTCTAAATCTACTACCACTTTTACAGGCAATCCTTTCTGTTTTAATTCCAGAACCTGCTCTAAACCCAATTCTTTTTCTGTTTCAACAATATGGAATTTTTCAACATTTAGCTGTGATAGCAACAAGTTTGATAGTGATTCTAATTTCGTTTTTTGACCTTTTCTTACACAAATTTGTACTTCGTTTAGAGGCCACCTTCTCTTTAATTTCCCCTTCATTCTTGCTGCAGATGAAACTGATACTACATCCTTCATAATATCAAATGATTCTTCAATTTCTTCATCTACAAGGGATTCTTGGTATTGAGGCCATTTGTCAAGTAAGATGCTTTTCTTTTCATCAAAGACAGATTGATACAGATATTCGCTTGTGAACGGACAAAATGGGTGAATTAAAATATTTAGTGTCTTAAGTACTTCTTTTAGTACTGCATAAATTGCAAGCCTTCTGTCTTTTTTCTCTTCACTTTCATCCCATAATTCTCCTCTTGTAATTGGAATGTAAATTTGACTTAGATTGTTTATGATAAAATCATCAATTGCTTTTGCTCCTTCATGAAATTTGCATATTTGATTTTTCTCCGTAATTTTTTGTATTAGTTTTTGGAGTTTTGAAAGTAACCATATGTCTGGAGATGTTAACAAATTATTTTGTTTTGCCCAATCAATCGTGTTTGTTTTGCCAAAATTATCATATTGACTATTTTGTTTGAAATACAGGTGCAAATTGAATAATGTATTGATCACTTGATATGGTCTTGACATCAATTCATCTGTACTGAAACTTAGTGGCTCTATTGGACTTGCCTTCCACATAAAGTAGAATCGTATCAAATCTACAGGATATTTTTGCAATAATTCTGCACCTTCCAAAACATTTCCTTTACTTTTGCTCATTTTACCTCCTTTTTCATCTAGCACATGTCCTTGGAACAAAAATGATCTGTATGGTGGAATTGGACCGTTGTTTAAGATCACATTTTCAATAAGTAGAGTATATGCCCATCCTCTGGTTTGATCAATTCCTTCAGTAAAAAATGGTGCAGGGATGTCTTTTGAATATTCTTCATCTGTCAATGATGAATATGGGGCAGAACCACTGTTGTGCCAAGTATCTAAAACATATTCTTCTCGCTTTGTGTTAGTACTGCTACAATTTTTTTTTTTTTTTTTTATATTGTCAATCCATGGTCTGTGTAACTCAAAGCTAGGCCCGTCTGGTAAATTATCTGCTGCAGATACGATCTCTTTTCTTGTAAAGAACCAATTTTTCTCATTGCAATCATTACAATGCCATACTGGCAATGGACACCCCCAAATCCTTTCTCGTGAAATGCACCATGGATGTCTCTCCTTTATGATTCCAAGAAATCTATTTTTTGGCTGTTCAAAAAAATACTCGACGCTTTCTGCTGCGTCAATTGCTTTGTTATCCAGCCTATCTAACTTGTAAAACCATCCTTTTCTGGCAAGCCACACAATTGGGTGGTGTGATCTCCAGCAAAGTGGATACTTGTGTTTTATTTTACCAATCTTCACTAATGCGTTACATTCTCTTAGATCTTCTACGATAACTCTGTCTGCATCTCTGACAAACATCCCTTGGTATTTTCCAGCTTTATCTGTGAATTTTACTTCGTCATTTATGGGACTAAATATTTTGACATTTCTTTTATTTGCTATTTTGATATCTTCTTCTCCGTTTGCAGGGGATAGGTGAACTAAGCCACTACCTGTACTTGCGTCAACAAATGTTTCTGATACTGCAATATGGTAGTTGTCTAATTTTGCACATTCATTTAATCCTGGTATTACTTCTAATAATGGATGGATGTATTTTTTACCCTCAAATTCTGATCCCTTTACTGTTTTCTCAATCTTGTATTTTTCTACTTTAATTTCTAACATAAATTCTTCAAGTCTAGCCTTTCCAACAATCCATGTTTCATTTTCTATTTTGACATAAGCATAATCTTCATCAGGTTGTAATCCTACCATTGCATCTGTAACTAGCGTGAATGGCATAGTAGTCCATACTATCAAAAATGCGTCCTCGTCTACTAGTTTTACCTTATAATACAGCGACGGATCTTTTACTTCCTCATATCCTTGGTTTACCTCTGCATGGCTAAGTGATGTTTGGCAACTTGGGCAGTATGCAATTACTGTGAAATCTTCTTCTAAAATTCCGTTCTCATGTGCTTTTTTTAGTACCTGCCATTCTCTTTCAATAAACTCATCTCTGAAAGTCCAATATGCTTTCTCATGGTTAAATGACATTCCAAGTAGATTATCTACTTCTACCCATGCTTTGTTGTATTTCTCTACTACTTTTTTGCATTCTGAGACTATTCTTTCAATTCCAAATTGTTTTATCGCCTCTGTCTTCCCACCTGTCACTCCTAATTCTTTTTCAACTTGTAACTCAACTGGAAGTCCTTGAGTGTCCCAACCACCATTAAATTCGATTTTTTTTCCTTGTAATGTGTTGAATCTATACCACAAGTCTTTGATGACTCTGCCTCTGAGATGCCCTGCATGTGGGATTCCATTCATTGTAGGCGGACCTTCGATAAACCTAATTTTTTCAGGTTTTTCTGATGCAAAAATCTGCCTTTCTAATTCAATTGATTTGATGTATTCTTTAACTTGAGATTCTATTGCTTTTGCATCAAATTTTGAAGAAAGTTCCATCTGGATTTTGGTATGTATGTGACATTATAAAGCTAAATTGATCTTCCAAGATTTGGATTATATTGTTGGATGAAATATAATTTTCATTGACTAATGTTTTGGTAATTGGTTCTGGTGGCAGAGAACACGCATTATCTTGGAAATTGTCTCAAAGTCAAAAAGTTGATATTGTTTTTACTGCTCCCGGAAATGGCGGAACTGAAAATAATGTTCCAATAAATGTAGATGATTTAGATGGCTTGGCAAATTTTGCACGAGACAACAATTGTTTTACAATAGTTGGACCCGAAGATCCATTGGCTGCAGGAATTGTAGATAAATTTACCAAACTTGGTCTCAAAGTCTTTGGTCCCTCAAAACAAGCAGCACAGCTTGAATCAAGTAAGATTTGGGCCAAGGATTTTATGAAAAGAAGTAATATTCAAACAGCACAGTTTGAAATCTTTGATGATGCTCAAAAGGCACAAGAATACGTACGCTCTCTTGATTATAATGTGGTTGTAAAGGCTGATGGTCTTGCTGCTGGAAAAGGTGTTATTGTTTGTAATAGTAACGATGAAGCAATATCTGCAATTCAAACAATTCTAGTCAAAAAAACATTTGGTGATGCAGGAAACCGCATCATTGTTGAGGAACGAATAGATGGAATTGAGGCATCCTATATTGCACTATCTGATGGAAATATTGCAATTCCTATGGCCTCAAGCCAAGATCATAAGAGAATTTTTGATGGAGATAAGGGCCCTAACACTGGTGGTATGGGTGCATATTCTCCAACCCCAATCATAAATGATACACTAGCAAAAAAAATTCAAGAAAAAATTATTGATAAAACAATTCAATCAATGAAAAATGAGGGCATTACTTTCAAGGGATTTTTGTATGCTGGAATAATGATTAGAGATGATGAACCCTATGTTTTAGAATATAATGTAAGGATGGGTGATCCTGAATGCCAACCAATTACAATGCGAATGGATTTTGATTTGTATGATTACCTTCTTGCAAGCGTTGATGGTTCTTTATCTTCGATGGCTCTTCCTTCATGGAAAAATCAGTCTGCAGTTTGTGTTGTTTTGGCATCTGATGGATATCCTGAATCATACCCCAAAGATGAAGAAATTTCTGGATTTGATTTGATTCCAAATAATGCATATGTTTTTCATGCAGGAACTAAAAAACTAAACAAAAAAATTTTTTCAAATGGTGGACGTGTTTTGGGAGTTACAGCATTAGGAGGATCTTTAGAATCTGCAATTACAAATGCATATGATGCAGCCAAGAAAATTACTTGGACTCACAAATACTGCAGACAAGACATTGGAAAAAAGGGACTGGATTATCTCTGAGTTTCTAAAATTCTATCTTCTGTTATGATCCAGTCTATCATAATATCGTGTTCTGATTTTGGAATATTTTTTACAATTTGTTTTTCTAGGGTTAGAGATATTGTGGTGATTTTGTGTTCAGCTAGGAATCTGTCATAATATCCATGACCATATCCTAATCTTACTCCAGTTGGTGAAATTCCTACCGTTGGAACCAACATTACATCTAGGTTGTTGTCTATCTTACAATCTTCTTTTGGCTCCATGATGTCAAAACTACCTTTTTCTAGGCTTGAAAAATCATCAATCCTTCGAAATTCTATGTTATCTCCGATAACTTTTGGTAAAAATACCTCTTTTCCGTTACTTAGTAATTCTTGAATTATGTCTTGAGTCAAAACTTCACTTCCAATCGGAAAATATGCTCCAATTTTTTGGGCCTTTCTAAATGAATATATTTTCTTGAGTCTTTTTTGCATTTTTTGACTTGCTATCTTCATCAAATCAAAAGATGTATTGTCTCTTTTTTCTAATAAGAGATTTCTAAGTGATTTTTTTTCAGAGTTATCTTCCAATTTGGCTACTCAAAGATGCTGCAGTAACTGTATTTTTTAACAACATTGCAACAGTCATTGGTCCAACTCCTCCTGGAACTGGCGTTGCAAATGATGCCTTTTGTATAATTTCCTCATAATCTGAATCCCCTGCTAATTTTTCTTGGAATCTTGATATGGCTACATCAATAACTATTGAATTCTCTTTGATCATATCTGGTGTCAAAGTAAACTTGTTTCTATCCCCTACTGCAGTAATGATGATATCTGCTAACTGACAAAGCTCTCTCAAGTTATTGGTTCTAGAATGACATGTTATTACTGTCGCATTTTTTTCTAACAACAAATGATATAGTGGCTTTCCAACAAGATTGCTTCTATTAATTAGTACGATGTTTTTCCCCTCCAAATCAATTCCGTGATAATCAAACATCTCCATTACTCCTGAAGGAGTGCATGCAACTAACATGGCTTTTTTCATTGCAAGTAATCCTGCATTATGCGGAGTCAATCCGTCTACATCTTTTAGTGGTGATATCCTTGATGTGGTTGCAAACTCGTCTAGATGTTTGGGCAATGGAAGCTGGACTAGAATTCCATGTATTGTAATATCTGAATTTAGATTATCTATAATGCTATTTAGTTCTGGTTGGGTAATGTTTTCATCAAGTTTGTGATCTTTTGTTGCAATTCCTACCTCTTTGCAAGCCTTGTGTTTGTTTCTCACATATGTGGCAGATGCTGGATTTCCCCCAACCAGAATTGTAGCCAAGCAAGGATTGATATTTTGAGATTTTAACTCCTCTACTGCTTTTTTGACTCTATCTTTCACTGTTTGTGCAATGACTTTTCCATCAATTTTTGTGCCTACCATGATCTGTTTTTAATTTGTAGATATTTAATTCTTGGAAATTTCTTTATGAAATTCTTCGAAAAGAAATTAAATGGTTATTTTTACAGTCATGACATGTTTGTAATGATAGCAGACGTTCAACTCAAAGAAGGTGCTGAAGATGAATTCAAAAGTTGGTTTTCAGAATCAAACAAAGTATTGTCAAGCTTTCCTGGATTTGTGTCTAGACGATTCCTAAAATCACCTGATGGAAGTTATAGGATCCTGGTCGAACATGAAAGTAAAGAAACTTTCATCAAGATGCACCAAAGCCCCGAACATGAAAAAATTCATCCAAAAGGACATTCCTTTATGAGTTCAGACCCTGTAAGAAAAACATTCACTGTAGTAGCTGAATGAGTTGAAACATGAATTTGATTTAGACTCATATTTTGAGAAAATCAAAAAAAGCACTTCCTATTTTTCTACTTTTATAAATAAAAACAGTCTAGCTGTGGGTCTTTTGGTACTTAAGCCTGGAGAAGAAGACACTCAAGAACCACATGATAGTGATGAGGTTTACTATGTGATTTCTGGTGATGGATTTTTAAAAATAAAAGATAAAGACTATTCTCTTTGTAAAGACAAAATATTCTTTGTTCCAAAAAATATGCCTCATTATTTTTATGGCAACAAAACTGAACTCAAAGTTTTGTATTTCTTTGGTGGCCCTGACACTTAACTGATTTTAGTTCTTCGTCCGGTAACTTTGATTTTCCCCTCTGCAAACAACTCTACTGCTTTGGGATAAATCCTGTGTTCTTCTCTTAGTATTCTTTTTGATAATGATTCCTCTGTGTCATCTTCTTTGATTTTTACAACTGCCTGGATTATGATTGCTCCTGTATCCATACCTGTATCAACAAAATGCACTGTGCATCCTGAAAATTTTGTACCGTGGTCTAATGCTTGTTTTTGTGAATTTAATCCTGGAAATGCTGGAAGTAATGCTGGATGAATGTTGATGATTCTATTCTTGTATTTTTTTACAAATTCAGGACTAATGATTCTCATAAATCCTGCAAGACATACAAGACCGTTTCTTTGGGTGACTCCATGTTTTGATAAAACCTTCATTATTTTTTTGTCATACTCTGATCTATTTCCTTCAAAATTATTGCTTTCAATAACTTCTGTATTGATCCCCATCTTTTTGGCAACTTTGAGGCCTTTGGCATCTGGTTTGTTAGAAATTACAACTGCTGGATTGATTGGAATTTTCTTTTTCTTAATTGACTTTAAGATAGATTCCATGTTGCTACCACGACCTGAGATTAAAATTCCTAAATTTAGCAACTAGTCAATAGTAGATCAAACCTGCAATTTATATCAAATCCAATTATTTGCAACTTTATTGCCTAGAAAAGTCAGGATGACAAAAAATGGAATCCTGTGTGAAGTTAATGACAAACGTGTTTGTTTAGATCCAAAAAATACTGATGCTACAGGAATCAATTTTGTATCTCATGCCCATGCTGATCATCTTCCTTCCAAAAATGGTGGAACAATTTTGTCATCAATTGAAACAAATGAAATATCTAATCTTAGAGGCTTTAAAATGGAAAATCATGTTGAATCTCTTGATGATTTTTCTCTAATTGACAGCGGACATATTCTTGGTGCAAAGGGACTACTTTTTGATGATATATTCTATACTGGGGATATCTGTACTAGAGACCGTGGGTTTCTTCACGGTGCAAAAATCCCAAAATGTAAAACTCTAATCACTGAGTGTACCTTTGGCTTATCTGAATTTATTTTTCCTAGTCTTGATGACATCCAAAAACAAGTAAATGAATTGATTTCTGATCTATATGGTAGAGGCATTCCTGTTATCTTGATGGGTTATCAATTAGGTAAGGCGCAGACTATAACACAACTTTTTGGTCATTGGGGGCCTCTTTATTTTCATGATTCTGTAAAAGAGATGAATTCACTTCATCAAAAATTTGGAATATCACTAAATGATGGAATTGGTCATTCTGAGGCTGAAAAAAATGGATTATTAGAAAAAAAACCTTGGATTATGGTTTCACCGATGCTGTCTGCAAAAAACAAATTCATTGCTGAAATGAAATCAAAATATGGGGCAGTGACAATTGGATTTAGTGGATGGGCTCAATCAAAAAGATTCTCTTTTGGAAGACGTGCTGATTATTCTATTCCAATGAGTGATCACTGTGACTTTAATGAGCTTGTAGATTTGGTAATACAGTCAGGAGCCGAGCAAGTTTATACCATTCACGGATTTGTTGACGAATTTGCAGAATATTTGCGAAAAATTGGAATTAGTGCTAATCCTTTATTGGAAAACTCTTTAGATGATTTTACTTAGTAAATTCAACGCAAACACAATCTGTAACCAGACATATTTCTGAATTTCTAACATGATCATGAGAGAAATGCTTGCAGTTTTTATTTTTACAAATTCTTCTTTGAGATTCTTTTTGCACCACTGATTGTGCAATTGCATTTGCTTTATCTTTTGAATATCCTTTTTTATCAATATAGTAATGAACAATTCTGTTGTATAGCATGTCTGGGTTGAATTGTTTCTCTAACATGATGTCTATTTTATAATACATTTCATTTTATAAAAATAAGATACAGTTACTTGCTAGTATAGCGTTTTTGCTATTTTGCTCATAGATTAAAATTTCTAATATATTTTTTATTAAAAACTGAACATTTTGATGTGCTGGTTTCAGAAATATTTAGATGCTGACATGGTGCATTTGTATTATGGGATTCTTAAAAAAAATCAAAGACACCGCTGAAAAAGGTGTGGAGAAAGGTGTTGATCTTGGCAAGCAGGGAGTTGAAAAAGGAGCTGAGGTTGGAACTAAAGCATATGATGGCACTAAAGATGCTGCTAAAAAAGGACACGACAAAGCAAAACAGGAATAATTTCCTTTTTTTAAAATACGTGTTAATTCTACTTTGATAAATTTCATCACCTTTCTAAAAAATCGATATTTGACAATGATTATTTTATTTATGATAAATAAAATAAAATTAAGATCTCTTATTTACTAGATTGTAGTTATTCTTTCTTGTATGAGCAAGTGGGCAGATTATCTGATTTCTGAAGTAAGTTATGATGCTAATCGTCAAATCT
>CAJHYU010000086.1_pt1 | contig 11280 bp, 15 predicted proteins | sample 9198821 | NCBI WGS metagenome assembly CAJHYU01 (sample SAMEA7708373, study PRJEB35096) | sediment metagenome | biome: marine neritic benthic zone biome [ENVO:01000025]; feature: sediment [ENVO:00002007]; material: shallow marine sediment [ENVO:03000034] sea grass bed [ENVO_01000059] ... | reverse complement strand
ATCCTATTGTCATAATTCTCTTAGTCTGGAAGTTCTATTAGCGGGAACTTGTTGAACTTTTTTCACCAACAGGCAAATCTCAGATCTTAATTATTTCATCATGTGAACTTTTCTTTAACTTAATTATCTTCCAAAGAATGAATCATTCGAATTTTTTAAATAATCAAATTTGGAAAATATTTTTTCCTAAAATTTTAACTCACATTAATTTCTAAAATTAAATATTCATTTAATTTATTATGATTTAACAAACCCTCTCACAAAAATTTCTGTAAGACACTTCCTTTCTTTGACAGGAATCCATGACCGTAATGGACTAAGTCTTTGATCTAGTGTTAACTGCCACTGATCCATCTCAATGATATAACAAAACCTCTTTTATCTGAACAAGATACAGAAACATTTAAGATTTTTTTTGTTTGTAATGTCAGCTGAAATCTGAATTTGTTGATTCACATTGATATTTTAAGAATAACACTCCAAACGTATTTTCTAATCTTGATTATGATGTTGATGTTCTTTCAAACTCATTTAATGCAAATATTGGGATAAAACTAATTGAAAATACTATAGGCACGTAATTATTTCAATACTCTTGCCTGACACGATGTTTTGGAAATTTTTTTGTTAATGATGCATTTTTACGTAATCTACTGAATTCTTTTTTAGTCTATTTGAAACTCAAATTTTTTGTTATGGTACTTTCTTCTGAAATAATCTTACCTGGATTTAATACATTTTTTGGGTCAAACATTCTCTTGATTTTCATAAATATTTTGTAGTTTTTAATGCCATATTGTTTTTTGATAAATTCTGAACGTGCTAAACCATCTCCATGTTCTGCAGTTATAGTCCCTCCCAGTTTTATTACTTGATTAAAGTAATCTACTGCAATATTTTTAATATTCATATTTTTTTTCTGTTCTGATACTAAGCGAATATGGATATTGCCATTTCCTGCATGTCCATAAGTAATTGATTTGGTATTGTATTTTTCATTTATTTTATGTAAAATAACAAATAATTCTGGAAGTTTTTCTAATGGAACTGCTGCATCTTCAATTACATGTGGTATCATATTTTGTTTTTTTAGTAATTTTAAACTGTAATGTAATGATGAATCTCTATACTTCCACCACCTAGAAATTTCTGAATCTTTTTTTAATTCCTGATTAATCTTTCCTGTAGATATTGATTTTATTTTCTCTTTACTTGATTTAATATTATTATCATATTCTACAAAAAGCAAACATTTTGTTGCTTTATCAAATTTAGTTTTTATTTCATTAAGTGTTACTTTGTCTACAAACTCTATTGCAGATGGATTTGTTTTGTAAATTTCAAGACAATTCTCTGAAAGTTCTTTTGTTGATTTGTATTCTATTACAAAAAGAATCTTGTTTTTTGGTATGTCTTTAATTTTTAATTTTACTGATAAAATAATTCCTAATGTTCCTTCTGAACCTATGATTAGTTTCTGGGATTCTTTAATCCCTCTCACTTTATTTATCATGTATCCTGAGGAATTTTTTGTTACTTTTGGAAACTTTTTCTCATCAATGTTTTCTGAAATTTTTAGAATTTTTTTTGATATTTTTTCATTCTTTGGAAGTGTTATTTTTTCTCCTTTTCCATCAATGAATGTAACCTCTGAAACATTATCAATTACGCTTCCATACTTTAGACTTCTACTACCACTTGAATTGTTTCCCAACATTCCTCCTACTGAACAAAATGAACCAATTGATGGGTTTGGAGGAAAAAATTTACCTTCTTTTTTTAATTCCTTGTCTAGTTTGCCCTTGGATATTCCTGGACCCACTATTGCATGAGTTTTGTGAATTTGACAATAGTTAAAATTCTTCATATCTAGAATTATTCCTTTATTTAATGCACTACCAACCAACCCCGTTCCCGCACCGCGTACTGTAACTGAAGTCTTGAATTTTTTTGCAGTTTTTATTGTGACAATTACATCTAGTTCATTTTGTGGAATTACTACTAATTCTGGAACTATTTGATATGAACTTGCATCTACTGAATAATACCTTGTCATCTCTTTATTCGATAATACCTCTCCTTGAATTGATGCTTGCAATGTAGTCAGGATTGATTTTTTCATGTGATGATTCTATATTTTGATTCTATAGTAATCCCATCGTTCAGGATCAAATAGTGTTACAAACTCTGCTCGCTCTTTGTCGATTCTTGCTCTAATGACATCACGTAATGCAAAACTTGTAAGATATTTGTATTTCATAGAATCTGATTGCATGATGAACAAGTGGCGCATCTCACTTCCACCTTTTAGCCCCCAATATCCCATCTTGAGTGCCAATGGTTCTAGAAATACTGTATTCCCTAAACCATAATTCTCATCTTTGATTTCCTCACGAAGATTATATTTTTCAAGTGGACCTCCTTTTGAAAATCCCACAATTTCTCCCTTTTTATTATTTAACCTTAGTGTGTTGATAATTACTTGAGGATCTTTGACTGATTTTTCAAAATTGTTTTTTTCAAATTGCAGTGGTGTTGGTAACTCTAAAAATATATCATACATAGTCTTAATAAAATTTGGATCTTCTCTTGTTGACATTCCTTCTATGGTTGGAACCAACTTGAGATTCTCATAAGAATAATCAGCTTGTATGGTTATTTCTTGTTGTCTAATTTTCATAAATGATAATACGGTATCGAAAAAATTTTTTCTCATATCTTTTGGAAGTACCTTCAATATTGCCTTCACCATATCTGTTTCTTTGTTTAGCAATTCCTCAAAATATGCCACTGCACTTCTAACAATTAATGAAGGTCTCCATGCAAGAGCATGAGCATTCATCTTTGCCATTTCCATGGCCTTTGAGAAATCCCCTAATGCATAACCACTAACCCTGTCTACCACTGAGAGGTACCATCCCATTTCCATAATGTGTTGTTGGTATTGTTGGTCATTACGTGTTAATTCTGAATTTTGAAAACATTGTTTAATCTGTGTCTCTGCATTTTTTTTCAGTTCTCCACTCCAAGGATATGTTGTTCTTAGAATCATTACTTTGATAATTTCTAAATCAATTTTTGCAATATTGATTAAATCTCGAAGTTTTTTGTCCATTGAAATAAATTTTAACACACTTTCTTCATGTGGTTTGTCTACACTTTTTTGAGGATCAAAGTCATGAAATAGGGCTGCTACATACAGATATTTGAGATCCTCATCTGTAAATTGAAGTTTATCTTGATTTGAAGCTAAAAGTGAAACATATGTTACTTCTAATTCATGGTTGATGTTGTGATATCCATAATAGTCTGTTCCAAGACCTTGACTTTCAAACAAGTCAATTGTGTAGTTTAGCATCTCAACATAACAGTCATCTTCTAAACCCCTTTCTACCATTATACTGAGAATCTCATTTCTCATTGAATGTGTGGTTGCAAATTGTTGCAATAATCATCGATCAAAATTGTTATTTTTAAAGATGATCTTAATACTCTATAATTGACAATTCACTTCTAGCATTTTCTTAAAAACTCCAGACTTCTGAAACTAGATTGATTGATCTGACTAATTTCATTATGGATTAATTTTACAAATCCTAATGGATGCTCCCAACAGAGATATTTTCAAAGTAAATTATGTCAATTCTATGATGCAACTATAAAAGACAAAGTCAGTATACATCTTTTTTTGCATGCTGAGTATTTTTCAGGCATAACAAAAACTGTTTGTTATGTTTTTCATCCAAACACTCAATAGAATTATGATTTGGCTAATTTTGAATGTCAGTAGATACAAAATTGCTTGATATGTTAATGGAATTTAATGACAAAAATTCTCCCGAATATGTGCTTTATCTCAATAATACCTCATATCCAATTTCATCTGTCATAATTGTGAATTCTCCTACGCCTGTTAATGAGCCTACTACTCGTGGAGGTGTCTATTTTTCAGATACATTTGCCTACAAAATGAAGGGAACCCTCAAAGATCTTTCTGTTGTTTCATTACTTACAAAGAAGATGCTTGGACCAAATACCGAGTTTGACGAACTCAAAATCTCCACCCAAATTGAATCTGGTGGAAAAACCATGAATCTTGAGATAATTACAAATCTAACAAACAGTGTTCAGACTCCTGATTCAATTGAACTTAGCATGATTATTGTTAAACTTCATTCTATCTAATCTTTTTTTAGATATCTATCGTATTTTTCTTTACGTTCTTTATCTGAAAGTATCTCATATGCATTGTTTAACTCCATCATTTCTTCTTCTGAGTCATCTTTTGTTTTATCTGGATGTGTTTTCTTTGCAAGCTCCCTAAAATGGTTTTTTATTTCATCTTGTGTTGCATCTTCTGAAACCCCTAAAATTTTATAATAATTTGGAAGCTCATTATTTATGGCAGCATCACGAAATTCTTTGTCTTCTTTAGTATTCTTTCTATTTCCCAAATCTTCATAGTCATCCCCCCAATCAGAATGATATTTTTCATATGTCTTGTCTTTTTTTGATTCAAATTCTTCTTTTTCATATGACGTATTTCTTCTTAGAATGATGTCCCTTGCTAAAAATAAAAAGATTGCAATAACTGCTATTGCAAAACCTGCAAAAAGTATTATTTTTTCCTCATCTGAAACTTCAAGCTCCATATCTAATGTCCCATTTTGTGCATGTGTTGATTGGAATGTTCCTATCATAATTACAAAAATTACAAAAACACTTAATCGATTCAATTTATTTACCTACGTCAATCTAAAATCTTCTTTTGCTGTATTTAGAACTACATGAGTGATTGTATTCTCCACATTTGAAATAGATGCCAAGCCCTTTACAAACTGACTCAATTCGTTTCGTTCTTTGAATTTTGCTATTACTATGGTGTCTGTTGAACCTGTGATGTCGTAGACTCCACATACATTATCAAATCTTGATACCTCTTCTTCAATATCTACTATTTTGTCATTTTTGGCTATGATCTCAATAATTGCAGTAAGTGTGTATCCTAATTTTTCATGGTCAATAATTGCAGTATAACCGTAAATGATCTTCTCTTTTTCAAGCTTCTTTATTCTAGATAATACTGTAACAGTTGACATGCCAAGCTTTAGTGCAAGCTGTCTTGCTGATAATCTTGCATCTACCATTAAATTTTTGAGAATCTTTTCATCTGTTTTATCTAGATTCATACTATACAATATGAAAAAATTTATTTAAATTTTGGGTAAATTATTGTAAATTTGTTTAATTTTTGTGTGTACTTTATATTGTTATTTTTGCAGATTTAATACGCGTGTTTTGCTTTCTAAATTGTGGCCCAAATTGAGGAACTTGTGACAAAGGGTAAATCTTGTTTGGAGGAAGGTCAATTCAATGATGCCCTTGCATTCTTTGAGCAAGCTCTTCTCTTGAATCAAAATAATCCTGATCTTTGGAATTACAAGGGTGCTACACTTAGAAGTTTGGGAAGATATGAAGAAGCCATGGATTGTTTCAATAAATCATTGGAAATAGATCCTAGAGACAAATTTGCTTCATGATTCTATCTTGACTAATTAACCTATAATTCAATTCCTGATATAATGTCCTTTAAAGCAAATTTTGATTATCATAAAATGAAATCAAAAAATAATCAATCATGTTTAAAGGAAAACATCTAGAACCTGGAGCATCAGCGAACCAACGAGTATTTTTTAAAATGACATGTGGATACCATTGTAATGAACAAAGTAAGATTTGCCATCTGGTTAGGTGTTTTTGTTGTAATGGCTGTGATCCTTCTTGTCAACAGCCAGTCTTGAAAACAAATTTAATTGATACTGTAAACACAAGAATTTAGAGTTTTATTGAAAATTGTTTTTAGGTATATCAATAATGATATGAAATAACATTGGATTTTTTTAAAAAACGAATAAGACAGTTTCAAGAGAAAAAACTAGAAGAGATACTATCAAAAATACAATTCCACCAATATATGAAAAAACAGGCAGAATCAAAGCTGGAAGAAATTGTTCATGATAAAGCCAAAGCCAGAGAAGAAATTGAATTCAACAAGAAAATGATAGAAATCTGGCAAAGAAATGAAGTGAAGCTGAGAAAACAAATGAGTGAAATGGAGGACGATAAATTAGAATAATCTCATTCTATACACTTTTCACAAAGTGGAACCATGACAATCCCGATTTCACTATCATCAATTGGAGTCATCATTAGGTTTTCTCCTGATGAATAACAGAGATGGCACATTCCTTTCATCGTTTGTGTCATTTCTTCAACATGACAGAACCTGACAGTGAATTAGAAAAGTTTGTGCCTAATTTCCAATAATCAGAGCCGGTCTCAGTCATGAAATGAAGACTCATTGAAACCCATTTGAAACCTGTTATCGAAATGTTGCTCGATCATGGTCAACGGTTTTTGATGGGATGTCTTGTTAGTCCGATAATCTTTGAAACATAGTTTACACGGCGTCAATCTATATTATTAACAAAATATTATTTCATACAGTGAGTAACGAAATAGATAGAATGCTATTTGAGGCTTATGCATATGTAGAGGATGGAAATTTTGATGATGCACTACATCTCTATGATTTAGTACTAAAGAAAGAACCTAGTAATGTTACTGCACTAATTGACAAGGGTGTAACACTACAAAACTTAGGTAGAAGCAAACTTGCCATCCGTTTTTATGACAAAGCACTTGCTATTTCCAGTAATAATCTTGATGCATTACTAAACAAGGGCTCTGCATTGCATTCAGAACAAAAATACCTTCAGGCAATAGAGTGCTATGATCTTGCGTTGAAGATTGATAAAAATTGTACTATGGCATTTGCATACAAGGGCTTATCATTAGGTGAAATGGGTCAGTTACAAGATGCAATAAAACATTTCAAAAAAGCATTATCTATTGATCAACATTATGATCTGGCCCATATCTCAAAAGAAATTGCTCAAGACTTACTAAAATCAATCAAAGAAAAAGAATCTAAAACACTGTAACGTCGCCAGGTGCTGGCTCTCTGGTTGTCTGTTTTTCATGTGATTCAAAAAAATCCTTATGTGCAGTATTTTGGTGATTTCTGAGATTTTCTATATCCTCAAAACCCTCGTGACACAAATAGCATTTTGGTTTGTGTTCATCAATTAAGGGTAACACCATGATTACTATGGTTCATTTGGGTACTTATTTCTTGAGACTATAAGGAATATATCATGATGAGAATGTGGTATTGCGTGTTAGAACAACTAGTTGGTGATTCTCAAGCATTAGATCGGGCAATATCTGGAGAGGAATTGTCCTATAAAGATGGCCTTGAATTGATGAATTATGACAATTTGCATCTTCTTGGGGCAGTTGCAGATACTACAAGAAAGAAACTAGTTGGAGATACTGTAACTTTTGCCGCATCATACTACATGAACTATACTAATGTCTGCGCCGCAAGCTGCCAAATGTGTGCATTTTATCGTAAGGAAGGTGCAGATGATGCATACACTCTAACTCCACAAGAAATTGAACAACGAGTTGGAATCGCAAAACAAATGGGCGCAACTGAGGTTCATATTGTTGGCGGGTTTCATCCAAAACTGCCATTAGAATATTATGAAGATATGATGCGAGCAATCAAAAAGAGTCATCCTCAACTAAACATCAAAGCATTAACTGCAGCTGAAATTTTCTACCTGTCAAAATTAACAAAAAATTCTACTAAAGAAATTTTATCTCGTTTAAAAGATGCCGGCTTGGATTCCATGCCAGGTGGCGGAGCTGAATTGTTTCATCCTGATATTCGCGATAAAATTGTTAGAGGAAAATGTACCGGGCAACAATGGCTTGACGTGATTGAAGAAGCACATAACCTGGGAATTCAAAGTAATGTGACTATGCTTTATGGTCATATTGAAAAACCAGAACATATAGTTGATCATTTAATAAAAATTCGTGAATTACAAAAAAAGACTAAAGGATTCCTTACGTTAATTCCACTGAAATTTAGTTTGGATAATACGGAATTAGAACAAGAACACTTGGTAAACAATGAATGCTCATCTGTATATGATTTACGAATAATTGCATTGTCCAGACTGATGCTTGCAAATGTTCTAAACAACATTTCTGTTTATTGGGTAGCATATGGCAAAAAACTGGCACAAGTTGCATTATCTAATGGAGGCAGCGATTTGGTTGGAACTGCATTCTCTGAAGAAATTTATCGTGCAGCAGGAAAACCAACTGCATCCTCTGTTGAGGAACTAGCAACAATGGTAAAAGAAATTGACCGTTCCCCTGCCCAGAGAAACACTCATTTTGGAATTTTGAAACAGTTTTAGTTTAATTGCTTTTTAATAGAGTTTATTTTTTCTTCCATCTTGACATCTTTGTCTCTCCTTGAATCTATCTTGATTATTACCTCTACCCTACTAACCCCCAAATTATGAACAGTCTCTGTCATCTTTTTTGTTGCATCATAAATTACATCCATTTCATCTGATTCTAACACAGTTCCCATAGAATTTATTTCATATCTGAGATTTTTCATATTATGAATTGATTCAATTGCCTTTGCAATGTAAAAACTAGCACTTGTCGTCTTTGTGGCTATTGGATATATGCTAATTTCTGCTTGAATCAAGTTAAACACACACCTGTTCTTTTTCTTTAATAATAACTTTGGAACTAATTATAGTAAGTTATAGTACCCTGATAAAATTACAAAAGAAGGTTTCTTTGATATAATTTCAGAAAATCAATGATGATATATTATTAGATGATTTCAGATATTTTCTTATCATCTCTAAATCCTGAATTGTTGGTAATACTTTGAAAATCTATATGGTCTTCATAGTTGATAGAAACAGAAAATTCTCATAATTGACTCTGTTTAATAGTGAGACAAAAAAGAATTATTCAGATAGTCGTTGAGCAACGATCCTTCCGAAGACAAAAAAAGAGCAAACTGGGCAGTAAAAATAGTTGCAATATCCATAGGTGCAGGTATTGCGTTGACATTTCTTATTGGGTATATTCTCAATAAGGGATGGACATGATGATCTGAAATTTGATTAAATGATGTTTTACATGAGGGATTTTTTTAAGAAAAATAAATCGTATTGATCTTGATGACATTCACTGCAAAGAATGTGCCGCCCTCTGCAGTTTCAATTATGTCTCTTTGATTTTATTTACTTGAACTATTCTGCAGCTGGTTTTTTTTCTTCTTTTTTTGCATCGCCCTTTCTTCTTCTGACACCAAAACTTATCAACACTAACAAGAATCCTACTCCAATCAAAATTCCTGATAATGTGGTATAATCTTCATTTTCTTGTTGTGCTATCATCAAATCAATTGCCTCCTCTTCTGTCATTCCTGCTTGACCTGCAGGCATTGTATTGCTAATACCAACAGTAAGTATGATGCCTACAACTAACATTGCAAGACCCCCTGATAGCATTCTTTTATCAATTAGAGTCATATGATTTTCCTTGGATTTTATCATATATTAGGTATTTTCTTCACTCGGAATTTTTATTCTTAAATGATATTTTTTGACATTTATCGAAGAAAAATTATTTCAAATAATCATTTATGACATTCACACATGCAATTAGACGTACATCTGTTATTGAGGCAATCTTTACATCCTTTACTTCGGCCACTTTTTACTCTGAGAAATTCTTTGTCCATGTCTAGTATGATGCTATCATTGTTTTTGTTTAAATCTACATAATCTAAAAAACATATTTCAAATTGTACCTACTTTTAGATATAAATCAGTAAGAGTAACCATACTCAGTTTAAATTAGCGAAAAAAGTTAACCTTGCATGTTAAGCGGCATTAACGAATTTTCATCGTTTGATATTTTGACAAAAAGGATGTATGTATAAGGTAATTTTTATGGTTACACAAAATTCTAACTCTAGTTGTTTACGATGTGGAAAAAACTCTCTGCTAACTGATGAGGTTACAGGAGAACAATTTTGTGAAAAATGTGGATATGTTATATCTGAAAAATCACAAGAGTCTGGACCTGAATGGAGATCATTTCAGAAAGATAGCGGGTCAAACCCTGCAAGAACTGGAGCTCCTTCATCTTTAACAATACATGACATGGGACTATCAACTGTCATCAATCCATTAAACAAAGACGCATCAGGAAAACCACTTTCAACTTCTATGAAAAGCACCATTGAAAGACTCAGAACTTGGGACAGTAGAAGTCAAGTCCATGAGCCTGTTGATAGGAACCTAAGACAAGCATTAAGTGAGTTAAACAAACTAAAAGACAAGGTCGCAATTTCCTCAAATGTTCTTGAAAAAGCAGCTTATATCTACAGAAAGGCATTAGAGAAAAAATTGGTTCGTGGCAGATCAATTTCTGCAATGATTGCTGCATCTCTTTATGCTGCATGTAGAGATACTGAAACTCCAAGGACTCTCAAAGATGTTGCTGATGCTGCCAATGTCAAAAGAAAAGATATCGCAAGATGCTACAGATTATTGCATCATGAATTAGAACTAAAAATGCCTGTTGTGGATTCTATTCAGTGTATTGCAAGAATTTCAAGTAAACTAGACATTACAGAAAAAACAAAACGATATGCAATCAAAGTGCTCCAAGAGGCACAAGAACGTAAAGAATCAGCTGGAAAAGATCCAATGGGTCTTGCAGCATCTGCACTGTATTTATCATGTGTTAAAAATGGAGTATCTGTAACACAACGAGATATTGCCGAAGCTGCAGGTGTTACAGAAGTTACCATAAGAAATAGGTATAAGGGATTAAAAGCAGATCAAGCAAATTCTGAGTCTTGATGTTTGTAATATTTTAAATTTATAATTTAAACAAACCCTTCTGGTGGTTTTTGAACAAAAACATTGCAAACTAGTGCATCTGTTTTTGAATCTCTGTACTGAACATTGCATGAAACAAATTTTCCTTTTAGTGCTTGCTCTAGCTGAACTTTTGTTGTTTCTGCATATTGTGGTTCATCAGGATTGTCTACTTTTGCAATGATTATTTTTTCAGTTTTACCGTATTCTTCTTTGTTATCTTTTCGTGTATGACTTACAAGTAACTCAAATGCATTGTTTGTTAGTATGCCCATAACTGGACCTCCAATTCCATCTCCCATTGTTTTTAAAATTTTTTTGTAGTATAATTACTTGATGGCTATGCTCAACTCAAAGTCTGGAACAAGATTTTTTTCTTTTGCCATCTCAAAGAGTTTCCTGATTGATTCTTCACCGGGGTCTCCCATGTTAACAGTTACTT
>CAJHYU010000063.1_pt1 | contig 11453 bp, 14 predicted proteins | sample 9198821 | NCBI WGS metagenome assembly CAJHYU01 (sample SAMEA7708373, study PRJEB35096) | sediment metagenome | biome: marine neritic benthic zone biome [ENVO:01000025]; feature: sediment [ENVO:00002007]; material: shallow marine sediment [ENVO:03000034] sea grass bed [ENVO_01000059] ... | reverse complement strand
TACAAAGTTACCAAATCTCCCTTCGTTTCAAAACTTTCTTGAATTCTGAAATCTTTTGACATTCTGTACAAAGACAAAATCTGATTTTTGATCCTAACCAATCAAAAACAAGAAATTCTTGTTGATTTGAATGAGGACAAACATAATCTTTAATGTGTTGTTCATGTTTTATCTCAGATTTTTTAATTTCTGACATGAAAATATTGTAAAAATTTACCGCATTTATTGAAGATTATTGCTTAAAATTTCTGTCAAGTAATCTTCTTTTTTATCTGATCTTGAAAATATGAGGTAAAATTGTTTCATTTTAGGTTGAAAAATACTGTTGCCCTATTTGCACTTAATTGATGCCTATGAATTCTTAGAATATTTCAAAATATTTTGTCATTATTTCTTCAATTTGGAGAATGATTCCTTTTTCTCTTGTTTTTTCTATGTGTAATGTATTATGCTGTATCTGTACCTAGTATTGTAGGCAAAAACGTTCCTTTATTCTCTTATGCTTTCTAATTTGGATACTGCTTGCCACAATTGGGTCCTTACATATGATGGCATATTAGGATCTTGTGTTACATCATCTAGAAGACTAATTGTATTTGCAGCTCTCACCGAAAGTGAGTATTCGTCATTATTCAAGTCTGTAATCAAGTCAGTAATTGCTTTCTTTATTGTCTTTGGGGTAGAATTGCTTGAAGTAATTTGGTTTAGTGTTTCAATTGCTTCCTTCATTGATTCTTTATTCTGAGCTTCATCTACCATTTTTTACATCTTTTGTTAAAAATTAGCAGTATATAGTTACATCTCTACAAATACGCTGTCTGATTCTACTATGACATTGTATGATGTTAGATCTCTAATTTTTGCCGGAAATTTTACTAATTTTCCAGTTTTACAATCAAACTGTGCAGCATGCCAACCACAGGTAATTATACATCCGTCTAATTTTCCCTCAGATAGACTAGAGCCTGAATGCGTACATGAGTCATCTGTTGCACAATACTCTCCATCAATGTTTGCAACTAAAATATCCCTTCCATCAATAGATACTTTGATCATCTTTCCTGGAGGAATATCATCTATTTTGCCTGCTATGATTTTACCCATTGTAGTTTTTATCTAATCATTCTTCATATTTTATCGTATATCCTGATGATTAGAGAGGCAGATTCTTTCGATAAAACTTCAATTCTGAAATTTTGTAAAAATACTTTTTCCTGGGGTGATTATATAGACCAAGTTTGGGATTTTTGGATATCTGAAGGAAATCTATTCTTATTTGAGAATCCTACTCCCGTTGGAATATGTCATGCATTTTATTCAAATGATCAGATCTGGATTGAAGGTATACGAGTAGATCCTAGTTCTCATAGACAAAAAATTGCATCTAATTTAATAGCCCATGCTGAATCAATAGGTAAAGAAAAAAACATTCGACAATCTTACATGTTAATTGACACTAAAAATACTGCATCTCTTTCTATGGCAAGCTCTTTAGATTATGATGTATTTCAAACTTGGCATTTTTATTCACTTACACCAAAAATAAATCATAATCATAATGTCTCTTTTGAAAAATCACTAAATCTTCAATCTTATCCATCCTATGTAAAATCTTGGAGGTGGTTCCCAATTGATGATACAGCTTTATCCATATTTTATAAACAAAATAAAATTGTTAAATCAACTATGAATTATAAAAATTCAATTGCAATCCTTACTGATTCTGAGCATTTTGAAAAAACTCTAATTGTTACATTATTTTCTGGTTCTCAAAATACTACATTAGAAATAATTTCTTTTTTACAGAATTATGCTATACAAAATAATTATACACGAATACAGATTTTGAGTAAAGAACAAATTCCATCTTTTGATTCTTTAGAATTAAGGATTTCATTTTATTTGGTAAAAAAACTACTAATCTAACTTTACAAATTTTATTGCATTCTTTAAAATTCCAAGATTCTCTATTTCCATTTCAACCTTATCTCCATCTTTTAGAAATACTGCATTTGGTTTGTTTAGCATTACTCCTGCAGGAGTTCCAGTGGAAATTATGTCTCCTTTTTCCAAAGTCATGACTCTGGAAATTTTTGAAATTATTTCAGGGATTTTGATAAACATGTTGCTTGTAGAAGAATTCTGTCTTATTTCTCCATTAATTTTGGTTGTCATCTTTAGATTTTGTGCATCTTGAATTTCGTCAAATGTTGTGATCCAAGGGCCACATGGCGCAAATGAATCAAAACTTTTTCCTCTGGTGAATTGTTTATCTTTGAATTGAATGTCTCTAGCTGAAACATCATTGAAAACCATGTATCCAAATACTGCACTTGATGCATCTTCTATACTGATATTCTTGCAGTTTTTTCCAATTATCAAGGCTAGTTCAACTTCATAGTCTAATTGTGATACAAAATCTGGACAGACTATATCTGACTCTGTACTGTTTAGTGTTGTTCGTGGTTTTATTACAATTGATGGGTCCTCTGGTGCCTGTAATCCCTGTTCTTTTGCATGATCTACATAGTTGAATGCCAGACAAATAATCTTGTTTGGATTTGGTATGGGTGTTAGTAGTTTAAATTTTGAAATATCTTCTTCATATGGTAAATCCTTGATTTTGTTTTTGATTTCATCATACCAGCCATCAAATAAAAAATCTTTTACATTTTGTGGGATTGGAACTCCTGTAAGATATGTTATCTCATCTTTTGTTGCTACTTTGTTTCCTTTAATGAAACCATATGTTTCATTATTTTCATAAGATAATCTGGCTATTTTCATTGTTTATCACTTGTGTGTAAAAATTGCTTGATTCTTTGAGTCTTTTCTGCAGTATCCAAATCTAACAAATTGAATTTCTTTTCCTTCTTTTATTTGTACATAATGTGGTTCTGTATAAACGTCTAATTCTTCAAGACTTTCTTCATTAAACTTATCTCCATTGAATAATATTTTTGGAATGATCATTTTAATTTCATGTGCTGTTTTTTGTGGTACCCATTGGATTTTTGGGATATTTGTTGTATCTCCCTCCCCAATAAAATCTCCTTCATACTCTGCTCCGTCTTTTTTAATTATAACATTACCTAATCCTAAAAGCTTAATCTGCATACCTTCTTTGATACTTTCTGCATCATCTCCTGAAATATAGAAATTCCCATCAATCTCAATTTTTCTTTTACCCATATTATTGATTGGATGATTAGAAATTTCAACTGAAGACATTGTCAGATTATTTACTGTTAGTTTTTTTGCATTCTTAACCATGAATAATCTTATACTATTTGCATCTACAAATTTTCGATTAAATGCTTCTAGCGCATCAAATGGTGCAAGAGTATTTGCTTTGGTTAGTCCCAATGACATTATGAATTTTTTAATTGCTTCTGGTTTTATTCCTCTTCTTCTAAGTGCCTCTAATGTTGGTAGCCTTGGATCATCATACCAAGAAACTTTACCTTCTTCGATTAATGGTTTGATTATTCTTTTTGAAATTGGCATCCCTTTAAATTCTAATCTTGAGAAAAACCCTTGGTATGGTTTTCTCATATTCAACGCATCTAAAATTGCATCAATTAGCTCTTTTCTCAATTCAAATTCTTTTGAACGAAAAGCGTGTGTAATTCCATCAATACTGTCCTCTATGGCCACTGCTAAATCATAACTGGGCCAAATTCTATACTTTTCACCTAACATGTAATGCTTCTCATCTATTATTCTAAACAATACTGGATCTCTCATAACTGCATTGTCTGCCTTCATATCTCCCCGAAATCTCATAATGGCCTCTCCAGGTTTGAATTTCTCTTTCATTTTTGTCCAATTTTTATTATTTTTATCAATGTCTCCCATACTGCATTTACATGATTTTCTCTCCCTCCTATTCTTACTGATTTTCTCTCTTTTACAAGTACAAATGTACGCTCTTCCTGAATGGATTAATTCTATACCTTTTTCATAAAATAATTCTATATCGTCTGAGGTATTCTTTACTATGTCGAATTCTATTCCTAACCACTCTAGGCCCACCTTGATGGCTGCATGATATTCCATTCTTTCAGCTTCTGGATTTGTATCATCCATTCTCAGAATAAATTTTCCACCATACATTTTTGCATATTCTGAATTAATGATAGCAGCTTTTGCATGCCCTATGTGTGGATATCCATTTGGTTCAGGAGGAAATCTTGTAATTACTTTTCCTTGTTCTGCATACTTTAATTCTGGAAGGCCTTCTCGTTCTTCGATTTTTTCTTTAGGTGTTAAAATTTCTGGAAATTCATTATCAATTACTTTTCCTTGCTCTTCTGTTGACATCTGGTTTACATTAGAAACAATTTTTGAAATATCTTCTGTAATCTCTTTTACTTTATTTCGAAATTCAGGCTTTGTTCCAAGTATTTTTCCTAAAACAATTTTATCCTGAGTTTGTCCTCCATGTTCAAAAGCATTTTGCAGCGCTAATTTTCTAATCTCTTTTTTTAGTTCTTCATCCATATTGTTCCTCTACCTGAAATTACACACTTCTTTTAACTACAAAATCTAACAAAGCAACTAGTTCCGATTTTGGAGAACCCGAGTATACTCCTAATGATTTTTCTGCTCTATCTGCATATTTTAGAGCCTGTTTTCTAACATTTTCTTCAATTCCTAATGATCTAATTACTGAAATTGCTTTGTTTAGATCCTGTTTGGTAGATTTTGAATTTCCAAACACCTTTAGAATTATTTTTTTATTTTTACCTTTTGCTGATTTTATTGCCATTAAAATTGGAAGTGATTTTTTACCTTCTCTAAGATCGTTTCCTACAGGTTTTTTTGTAACTTTAGGATCTCCCATAACCCCAATAAGATCATCTGTTATTTGAAATGCAATTCCTAAATTCCTTCCAAATGATGAGAGATTTGAAATATCTTTAGTTTTATTAGATGAACAAATTGCGCCCATTGCACATGATACATCAAATAATGCAGCAGTTTTTTTACCAATCATTGTGATGTATTCTTTCTGTGTTGGAATTTCCCCCCCTTCTGCCATCTTTATGTCTAATAATTGTCCTTCACAAACATCTACACATGCCTTTGCTAGTCTAGAAACCAATTGAATCGTAGCATTTGGTGATATTTTTGATTCTATAATTACTTGATATGCTTTTGAAAATAAAACGTCACCAGCCAAAATTGCCAATGGCATGCCAAATTTTTTATGTACTGTTGGGACTCCGTGACGCATTTCATCATTATCCATAATATCATCATGAACTAAAGTAAAATTGTGAACCATTTCAACTGCAGATGCAGCTGGCATTGCATTTTGTGCTTTTCCTCCTAAAATTTGACAACTTTTGATTACCATGTATGGTCTGAGTCTTTTTCCTCCATGTGTGATCAAATGATCTGCTGCGTCATAGAGTTTTTTTGGATTACCTTTTAGTTTGGAATTTAGATATTTGTTTATATTTTTTGCATTTTTTTCGATTGGGTTAATTTTTTTCATTTAATAATCTCCACTTGTCTTTGGGTAGATGAGTTTTAATTGCTTCTTGCAATATCTCATGGGTTTGATTATCTATCCACGTAGATAAAATACTTGCATATTTTTCAAGCATTGATTGTTTTGATTTATCAAGTAATTTTAATGCAATAAGCATCCATGGACAATAAATTTGAGGATTTACCTTCAATTCTAAAAGTAATTCTTTTGCAGAAATTGTCTTTGTTTCATCTATCTCTCCTTCAATTTCTTTTAGTTCTGTAGGGTTATCTACAATTCCAATTAGTGTTCCACATATTTCATTTTCTGAACCCACATCTTTGTAATTTACATGATATTCAAATTTGTGCAAATAATCTAATTTCCCTTCAATACCTAATTCTTCAGGCATTCTTCTCTCACCTGATGATACATAGGTCTCATTTTCTCTTGGATGACTTGCAAATGTCCCATCCCAATCCCCAGGCCACAGCATTTTTTCTTTTGCTCGTTTTGTAATTACTAATCTCCCATCTTTATCAAATAACAAGGCCGTAAATGCTCTATGTAATTTACCGTTTGGCAAATGACACTTTACTTTTTCTTCGGTACCGATTTGATTATCATTTTCATCTACTAAAATCACTAATTCTTCAGACATCTTATTTTCCTCTAAACAATGTTCCTTCAAATTTCCTATTTTTAATCGCTTTTACAATTCTATCTGGTTTATTCCCATTTACAAAAAATACATTCGTTCCTTTTTTTGAAATTTTTGCTGCTTCCTCTACCTTCCTTGTCATTCCTCCAGTGACATCCATCTTGTTTTCTGAAATTGAATGATGCTGGTCTTTTAGTTCATAGATTAATTCTTTTGATCTTAAGTCCGAATATAGTCCGTCTTCATTCAAGGCAAAAATACAAAGCTTGGGTTTTAGAACTTTTGCAAGATGAGTCATAATTTTATCACCTGACAAAATGTATGTTTTCCTTTCTCCATACCATAATGCATCTCCATACGTAACTGGTATTAATCCTGATTTTGCAATTCTTTCAATTTCTTTAATTTTTCTTGTAATTGGTTTATTCCCTGACATAAAGTCTGTTGGTGGAAGACAATATGGATTCAATTTGTTTTTTAGTAATGAATCCAAAATTATTTTGTTTAATTCAATCATTGAATTTTTTACAGTTGCAACTCCTCTGAGATTATATTTTTTTTCTTTAGTGTGCATATCAAATTTTACAGACCAATAGTGTCCATAAGAACCTCCTCCGTGAACAATAACAATTGGTTCATTAATTTTCTTCAAATTTTTAGAAAGTTCATCAATCGTTTTTCTTCTAGGTGATAGTGGTTTTTCTTTATTTGTGATGATTGAACCTCCTAATTTAATGAGAATCATGTTGTTTCAAATTATCCAGTCAATTAAAAAGTATCCAGTCCTTTGAAATCAATTTTTACTGAAAAACATTCATAATTTTTCTCTTTGAATTCATTGATAGTGCTATCCAAATTTGAATCATCTGTCAAGGAAAAAACACATCCTCCACCCCCTGCCCCTGTAATTTTTGTTCCATATGATGACTTTAGTCCAACATGAATCATATCTCTTAATTTTTTATTTGATACTCCAATTTTTTCTAAGTATTCTTGATTTTGAATCATTTTTTGTCCTAACTCCTTGATCTTATTTTTTTTTAATATTTTTAAGACATCTTCAATTAATTGTGATTCTTTGTCACACAGCAAAGAGAATTCCTTCTTATTTTCTTCTTTGAATTGTTTTACTTCTGATACTACTGATTCTGTAGAGTGTTCTATGTTTGAATTTGCAATAACTAAATGGAAATTTGATCTAGATTCTATTTTTGTGAAACCTTTTTTTTTATCATATTTCATAATTCCTCCATATGTACAAACAGTGCAATCTGCTCCTGAAGTATTTTCAAAAATTGTTTTTTCTGCTTCTATTGCAAGCTCAAGAATTTCCTCATTGGACTTATTTGTAAATAATCTAGATATTGCTGCAGCACCAGCAACACAACACGCAGACGATGATCCTAAACCTACTCCTAATGGAATATCTGATTCAACAACAATTTTAATTCCTCTGGTTTGTTCTTGTGTGTGTAATATTTTATTTGCTAAATAATAAAATGGCTTTAATGGAGAATCTATTCCTGAAATGTTTTTGTTTGGTTCTAATTTTAAATTACCGATATTTGAAATAATGATAATCTTACTTTCTTTGCTTTTTTCTGCAGTAACTGTAACTCTCTTGTTAATTGCACAAAGAATCGCTTTTATTCCATATACTACAAAATGTTCTCCAAATAAAATCACTTTTCCAGGTGCGGAGGCTTTAGATTTCAAATAAACACTTTGATTTTGATTGATTTATTCAATTTCCTCTTCGGTAATCTTTGTTTCAAAATCATCTATTTCATATTTCATTGATTCATCTTCTTTTAATTCTCCTCTCTCAATGAGAATTTGACGCACCAATAACCAGTAAACTGTAGCTAGAGCTTTTCTTCCTCTATTATTTGCTGGAATAATCACATCCAAATTTGATGTAATATTGTCCGTATTTGCAATTCCTATGACTGGAATACCTGCATTAGTTGCCTCTGTAATTGCTTGTTCATCTACTTGTGGATCTGAAATTAAGACTAATTTTGGTTCAATGTAATATGGTAATGTTGGATTTGTTAGGGTGCCTGGCATAAACCTGCCAAGGAGTTTTTTGGAACCTAAAACTTCACAAAATTTTTCAATTGGTGTTTCTGCATATTGTCTTCCTGAACATACAATGAGTTTGTCTGTCCCTAATCTGTTGATAAATTTGGCTGCCGTTTGAATTTTCTCTAACGTGATATCTAGATCAAGCATGTAAAGTCCTTCAGGGCTTGCTTTAGTGATAAATGGTTTCATAAATTTTGTTTTAACTTGAGTTCCTACTCTGATTCCTGTAGTTAGGATTTTCTTTTTGATGTCTGTTGTTTCAGCTTGTTGACTCATGATGATTTTAAATCTCTGCCATACCGCGTATTAAATCATGCTCTGATAAGCGTAATAATTCATTGAGTTTGGCTACCCTTTCTCCACCTACTACTCCTACTTTGAGCATTTTTGATTTTGTTGCCAGACCAATATGTGAAATCTGTGAATCTACAGATTCTCCTGATCTATGTGATGTGATTAATCTAATATTGTTGGAATTAGCTACATTTGCAAATTCAAGAGCATCAAAAAGACTTCCTGCTTGGTTAACTTTTAGAATTGCCGCGTTACATGATTTTAAATCAACTGCCTTTGTTAGGATGTCTTTGTTTGTTACTGTCAAATCATCTCCTGTAACCAAAGTATTTGGAAATTTGGCAGTTAACTCTGCCATATCTGCAAATGCTTCTTCATGTACTGCATCTTCTGCATAAATTAATTTGTATTTTTCAATAATTTCTGCTGCAAAATCAATTTGTTCTCCTGTAGAGTTTTCAAATCCAGCTCTATCATAAACATATTTTTCTTTTTCTTCATTCCATTGTGTTGATGATGCAAAATCAACTCCAAGTGATACTTCTTTTCCTAAAGTAAATCCTAAATTTTCACATGCTCTTACTGATACTTCTAGTGCTTGTTGATTTTCCAATTTTGGTGCCCATCCCCCTTCATCACCTCTACCATTTGTAAAATTAGGATCTTCTTTTTCTAAAACCCGACGTAATTCCTTGTGTACTGTTAAGTTGGTTTCAATAGCGTCCTCTATAGTTTTTGAACCTGTTGCACAAATTAAAATTTCCTGAATATCTGGCGTTCCAGGTCCTGCATGTGCTCCACCACCTAAAATATTTCCTAATGGGAATGGGAATCTAAATGATGATTCTGATGAGAGTGTTTTAAACAATGGTTCTCCTGCTGCTTTAGCTGCTGATTCCATTGATGCAATTGTTACTGCAAAAGCTAATGCCCCACCAATTCCTGAATAATTTGTAGTACCATCCAAATTTTTCAATAATTCATGAATTCCTTTAAGATCTGATGATTCTAGTCCGATAAATTTCTGAGAATTTTCTTTTAAAATTTTAAGACTTTCTTCAGGTTTTCCATTTGTAAAACTGACTGCTTCATACTTTCCTACACTTGCACCCGAAGGTGCACAGACTCTACCTAGAAATCCACCATCAGATTTAACATCTACTTCAATTGTTTTACTTCCTCTACTGTTGTATAGAATACGTCCTTCAATAGAAGTGATTTTGGACAAATTACTCTAATTCCGATTGGACTTCTTGTTTTCTTCTCTGAATTGCTTCATAAAATGGAATTACTTGTTGGATTGTTTCAACAGTAGTCAATAACATTCTTCTGCAACAATATCTCTCAATTCCAAAAGAATCTAGAGTTTTTACTGGATCCTCTCCAGCTTTAATCTTATTTTGATAATCATCATATTTATCGGCAATCAAATTTCCACACGTAAAACATCTCACAGGAATTAACATACGAACGAAAAAGTAACCAAGGATTATAAAAACCATACAAGAAAATTTGAATGCGGGCGTCGCCCAGCCTGGCCAAAGGCGCTAGCTTGAGGGGCTAGTCTCTCAGGAGTTCGTGGGTTCAAATCCCATCGCCCGCATATGATTCTTAAAAATTATTTCTGTAGTTTTTGTAATATTTTTATTAATTCTGTTCGTCTTTTTTCTTCTGTAATTGCAGATCTTACGTCATCTACCAGAATTCTATTGACATCTATTTTTCTCCTTGCTTCTTTTACTACTTTGTCATACATTGAAAAAGTATATAGCTGAAGATACAAATTTTCCATTATTTCAAAAATTCTTATCGCTTCATCAATATCTCCTATCCTGATTTTATCAAATACCATTCTTTTCAATTCTCCTACACAATCTAATAATCCTAAAACATATGATTCTGGCATTACTGATAATTTTTTGTTTGAAGGGATTTCTTTTCTTTCAACAATTGAAATTAGACTTGCAGCTTCTACAAATTCCTGTTCAGGTGTTATTAGATATCGTCTAAGTTCAACTGTAGCTTTTTTCTTATATTTTTTTAAGAGTGTCTCAGCTTGTTGTAGATTACTTTTTCCTGTTTTTAGTTCTCCTTTATGTACTGCAATAATTGATCTGCTACAGAGAATAATTATCTCTCTAGAGTTTTTTAATAGAAATTCTCTTTTATCTTGAATATCACTCAAAGATTTTGCAATTTTACTTAATGCTGGTTTGGTGTTCTTTAATGTCATGCATGATGATACTTAAAAACCAGGATAAAGGCGTTTGCTCAATTACTTGTAAATATTGACAAACTCTTATTTTGGAATGGTTTTCTTGTAAATCATGGAAATTACTGTAGATCAAATGTATCAAATTGAAAATAAAGGTCATGATATGGGATTTTTAAAAAAATTCATGATGGAAAATGCGGGTGCTGCATCAGTTAGACGATTAGTGGATAAATTTGGAAGTGTAGACTCTAAAAATATTGTAATCTTTGTTGGATTGGGAAATAATGGTGGTGATGGATTGGTTATGGCAAGACACTTGGCTGGTTATCATGCTAATGTCACAGTAATACTTCTTGGCACATCTGATAAAATCAAAACTGAGGAAAGTAGTTGGAATTGGTCAATTTTACAAAAAATGCCTTCTGTAAAATTGATGTCTGGAGATTCTTTTGATTTTGATTCCAAATATGATATAATAGTGGATGCCATTTTAGGTACTGGGATATCTGGTGATATTAGAGAGCCATATGCATCTGCTATAGATTATATCAATAATTCAAATTGTTACAAATTTGCAGTAGATGTACCGTCTGGTTTAGATCCACAAACCGGTCAAACTGCAAACATATTCACAAAATGTAACATGACTGTTACATTTCATAAGATGAAACAAGGAATACCCAAAAGAAAAGATTTGACAGGGGAATTATATGCAG
>CAJHYU010000116.1_pt1 | contig 12106 bp, 10 predicted proteins | sample 9198821 | NCBI WGS metagenome assembly CAJHYU01 (sample SAMEA7708373, study PRJEB35096) | sediment metagenome | biome: marine neritic benthic zone biome [ENVO:01000025]; feature: sediment [ENVO:00002007]; material: shallow marine sediment [ENVO:03000034] sea grass bed [ENVO_01000059] ... | reverse complement strand
TTACTATGGAATCTGAAATTAAATCCATTAACTGTAAATCATGATCAATAATTATTGCTGATTTTCCAAAAGAACGAACAAATTTCTGTAAAAATTTTGCAACTGCAATTCTGTCTTCTACATCTAAAAATGCTGATGGTTCATCTAATGCATACAAATCTACTTTTTGTAATAAACAAGACGCAACTGCAACCTTCTGCAATTCCCCCCCAGAAAGATTTTTGATAGATTTGTTGTATAGTTTTTTAATTTTTAATGGTTCAAGTATTTGTTCTTCTTCCATACTTCCTTCTACTGGATTGCCATTTGCTCTATCTAATATTGATATGACTTCTATGTCCATATCATTTTGAAGATATTGGGGTTTGTATGCAATCTTGATCTTTTTATCAATACTACCTGAATCTGGTTTTTCAACACCTGCAATCATCTTCATCATGGTTGTTTTTCCAAGAGCATTTGCTCCCATTATGCCAAGAACTTCGCCTTTTCTTACTTCTCCCGCTTCAACTGTTACTGAAAATGTCGGATATTTTTTTACTAATTTTGGATATGTGACTATTGTACTTCCTTCTTCAAAAATGTCTGTAGTAGATGATGATACATCAAAAGAAAATTTTTTATCTCTAAATCTTACATTTTCATTTGGCAAATAACCGTCAAGGAAAACATTGATTCCAATTTTTGTAGATAGTATAGTTGAAACGATTCCATATGCTCCAGGTTCCCCATATAGAACTTCGATATAGTCACTAAGAAAATCAAGTAATGTTAGATCATGTTCTACAACCATCACACTCTTTCCAATTTTTGCCAAGTTTTGAATTACGCGAGCAACACCTGTTCTTTGAAAAACATCATTGTAAGATGATGGCTCATCAAAAAAGTAAAACTCTGTATCCTTTGATGCAGCTACTGCCACTGCAACTCTTTGCAATTCTCCACCACTAAGTTCCTTTAAACTCTGTTCCATGGAATTTTCTAATCCTAATTCTTTGATTAATTCTCTTGATACTCCTCTTTCATCATATTTTTCAATAAGCTCTTTCCCTGTTCCCTCAAAGGCTTGTGCAACATGATGAACCTGTTGTGGTTTTATTGATGCTCTAATTTGTTTTTGTTCAATTTTTTCAAAATGTCGTTTAAGTTCTGTTCCACTATAATATTTCAAAATCTCATCCCATTCTGGAGGATTTTCATATCTGCCTAGATTTGGTTTTAAATTTCCTGATAATATGTTAACTACAGTACTTTTCCCCATCCCATTTCTACCTAGTAATCCTACAACCTCCCCTTTTTTTGGAGTAGGTAATTTGTATAGTCTAAATGAATTTGGACCATATTGGTGAATTTTGTCTGTAGCTAGTTCACTTGCTAAATTTACAATAGTTATTGCATCAAATGGACATACTTTGACACATATTCCACAACCATTACAAATATCTTCATCAATCTGAGCTTTTTTTGACTCTTCATTTAATACAATACAGTCTGCTCCTGATTTGTTCACTGGACAGTATTTTATACACTCTAAACCACACTTTTTTGGTTGACATAACTCCTTATCTAAAACTGCGACTCTATGTGTCATGTCGTAATCCGGTATTTTCTTTGCTTTATACCTATTTTGAGTATTTTGAAACTGGCGTTACGTTAATAGATGAGAATTTATCAACAATGTTCAAGCCGGCCATAGCGTTAGGGTGCGACCCAATCCCTTTCCGAACTTGGAAGTCAAACCTAACGTCGCTGTTGTGCTACTAAGATGCGAGAGCCCTTGGGAAGCAACAGTGCTGGCATTTTATCATCTTAATCAATCTTTTAATATCGTGTTTATTGGATTGATTTTGGTTTATGTCTAATTGTACTGTATGTGGTGAATTTTTTTCTGATGACATTAGGTTTTTAAATCATATGATGGAAAAACATGGTTTTAGAAATCCAAATGTTGGTAAGCCCGATAGAAATAGCAGAGGATATTAGTTTTAGAGATTTTGCAAATAATCCAGAATTAATCTTACTCCAAATCCCGTGGCGCCTTTTGGATTGTATGGTTTTTCTTTTGTGGCAACTTGTGTCCATGCAACCCCTGCAATATCAATATGAGTCCATGGTGTATTTTCAATAGCATTTCTCAAAAATGCAGCAGCAGTAATAGTTCCTGCAGCTCTACCAATTCCTATATTTCTCATATCTGCAACATCTGATTTTATCATGTCCATGTAGTCTTGAGTTAGCGGTAATTCCCATACTTCTTCTGTTGTATTTTTTGATGATTCGTTAATTTTTTTTGTTAGTTTTTCATTATTTGATACAATTCCTGCTACGTTGGTACCTAATGCTATGATGCATGCACCAGTGAGTGTTGCAAAATCAATAATTACTTTTGGTGAATAATGTTTTTCTCCATATGATAATGCGTCAGCTAAAATTAGTCTACCTTCTGCATCTGTATTCAAAATCTCTGCAGTTTTTCCACTATACAACTTTATGATATCCCCTGGCCTATATGATTCTCCTCCTGGCATATTTTCAACAGATGGAATAATCCCAACAACATTAATTGGTAATTTTAATTCTGAAACAGCTTTCATTATTCCGAGAACTGTACATCCCCCACATTTATCAAATTTCATTTCATCCATTTTTTCTCCAGGTTTTAATGAAATTCCTCCTGTGTCAAATGTTACTGCTTTACCAACCAATACAATTGGTTTATCCTTTTTTGAGCCATGATTATGTTCTAAAATAATTAATTTAGGTTCATTTTTACTTCCTTGACCGACCGCAGAAATTCCTCCAAACCCTCTCTTCTTTAACTCCGATTTAGAAATTATATTGCATTTCATTTTGTTTTTTTTGGAAATTATTCTTGCAAAATTTGCTAAAGTACTTGGAGTGCATTCATTGGGAGGCAGATTTGCAATACTTTTTGTAAATATTGCACCTTCAGCAATAATCTCAGCTGTTTTAATTGTCTTTGAGACTTTATTTGACTTGGATACTATTATTGTGAGATTTGGTGCATTTTCTGCATTTTCTGCCTTAAATTTGTCAAATTTGTAAAGAGCCATTTTGGAACCTTCTACAATTTGAGATACTGATGAACTTTGTTCAACAACAAAACTTGGAGGTGTTATTATTGAAAATTCTTTTAGTCTAAGTTCTCTTGCTTTTTGTGCAATTTTGCCAGAAACAAATCTGATGGTATCTCTGGTCAAGTTTTCTTTTTCTCCTATACCTGCAAGTAGAATTCTCTCAGTCAATCTATTACTTGGTGTTGGAATTATGATTAATTTCCCTAATTTTCCATCAATATCTTTTAAAGATTGATTAATTGCCAATGATATTTTGGTGTCAAATTTACCTAATCCTAGTACCTTGTTTGAATTTTTTAGTACAAAACCGCAAAGAAGGTTTGTTTTCTTTTTTGTAGAACTTTCTATTTTTATTTTCATTCTACTAGTCTAAATTTTCAAGTCTTATTTAGATTTACTAGAGATCTATTTTCTTACTGTTTGTTAGAAGGCTTGACGATCTTACAAAAACTGCTTTTATTGTTTTACAATCCTGTTGACACTCTTCATTAATTTTTATAATTGATGATTTTTTTTTTTTATTTGAGAATATGGATTTTACCAATGGAAATAATGCTGCTCTTCCACCAAATGCCATTTTTTTATCAATAAACCAAAACATGTCCAAAGCAGTTTCATCAAGAATCTCATTTCTTATCTTTTCTCCAAATTTTGAATAATGACCTATCATCGTTATTTTATCTCTTGCAAAAAAATCCACAATTTTTGCAAATTTTACACACAAGTAACATTGATTATCAAAAAGCACAATTGGCATATTTTCCCTAATTTCCATAATGTTGTTTAGTAGCGATCAAATTAAAATTTTCTAGAAGTAGATTTTTATTAAATTTACAAAGAAAACGGTCAAGTTGGGGCTCAATTATTATCAAATTAAGAAAAATGTTCTCAAAGCTCGTAAATTGGTAATTAAAGGAACCAATATTGCTGGTTCAGGTCATCCTGGAGGATCTTTTTCTATGGCTGAAATTTTAGGTTGCTTATTTAATAAACATCTAAAATTTGATCCTAAAAATCCACAATGGGAAGATCGAGATCGTTTAGTTTTATCTAAAGGACACGCTGCTCCTGGATTATTTTCAAATATGGCAGTTGCAGGGTATTTTCCAGAATCTGAACTTGAAACTCTGCGAAAATTTGGTAGTAAATTACAGGGACATCCTGACTTGAAATGCCCTGGTGTAGAATTCTGTGGAGGATCTCTGGGTACTGGATTGTCTTATTCTGTTGGAATTGCACTTGCTGCAAAAATTGATTCCAAAGACTATCATGTTTATACAATAATTGGAGATGGAGAATCTGACGAAGGTCAAATTTGGGAAGCTGCGATGACTGCTGCTAAATACAAAATTGATAATCTCACTGTATTTCTTGACAGAAACTTCATTCAACAAGATTCCTATACTGAACGAATAATGCCACTTGATAAAAAATTAGAAGGTGATGATATTTCTGAAATGTGGAGGGATGCATCACGTTGGAAAACTGGTGATAAATGGAGATCCTTTGGTTGGAATGTAATTGAAATTGAAGGACATAGAATTGAACAAATTGATGCTGCCATTATAAAAGCAAACACAACAAAAGGAGTCCCCACTATAATAATTTCTAGAACAGTTAAAGGAAGAGCAGTTGAACATATGGAAGATAATCCTCAGTGGCATGGAAAAGCTCCTGATTCTGATATTGTTCCCATGATTAATGATGAATTAGATTCACAATTTATGATTGCTCCATCAATCATTGCAGGCGATATGACAAATCTTGAAAATGAAATTAAAAGATGTATTTCTGGGAGATCTGATTATATTCATCTTGATGTAATGGATGGTAATTTTGTTCCAAACAAAACTTTTGATCATACCAAAATTAAAGAACTTAGACCACTAACTGTAATCCCATTTGATTCACACTTGATGATAAATGAACCTGTAAAACATGTTCGTAATTATATTGATGCGGGTAGTGATATAATTACCGTACATGCAGAAGTTACTGATGAATCTAGTTTTGGAGAAATTTATGATCAACTTAAACAAAATCAAGTTGGTGTAGGTTTTGCAATAAATCCTGACACTGAATTACCTGAATGGTCTTATCGATTCTTATCTTCTCTTGATCAACTTATTGTAATGTCTGTAGTACCTGGAAAATCTGGTCAAAAATATATTGAAGAAACACACACAAAGATGGCTAGATTAAACTCTATTCTAAAAGAACATAATTTTTCTGGATACATTGAAGCAGACGGAGGCGTAAATCTTGAAAATATTGGCTCTGTATTTGCAGATGGTGCCAGAATTTTTGTTGGAGGTGGTGCTGTTATTGGACAACAAGATGTAGGAACAGCAATTAGAGACTTTCGAAATGAGGCTTTAAAGTCAAGAAGACGTATTTTACTTGATAAGGCTCAGAAGCTAGGAGGAACTGATTTAGTAAATAAATGGATTGGATTGCATGTTGTAGGGGAAAGACAAGAACAAATTAAAAAAATTGCACATGAGGAGGGTTATCTTTGAATGAACCTGTAATGACTGATATGCGTTCAGAATATTCTAAATCTTTGATTCAGGTTGGAAAAGAGAATTCGAATGTTGTAGTTTTGGGTGCAGATACATCTGATTCATTAAAAACTTCTAGCTTTGGAAAAGAATTCCCTGAAAGATTTTTCAACGTGGGTATTGCTGAAGGTAATCTTGTTACTGTTTCAGCTGGATTGTCCACATCTGGAAAAATTCCTTTTGCTAGTACTTATGCCATATTTTTACCGGGAAGGGCAGTAGATCAAATTAGAAATAATATTGCATACCCTTCACCACCGGGTAAACAAGGTCTTAATGTTAAACTGGTCGTGTCTCATGGTGGATTATCTGTTGGTCCTGATGGTGGATCACATCAACAAATTGAGGATATTGCTATTATGAGAGTTATTCCAAATTTCAGAGTTTTCATTCCTGCTGATACTATTGCAGTTTCTAAATTGACTTATTTAATGGCAAATGAGTATGGTCCATTTTATATGAGAATGGCAAGATCAAAAACCCCCCTGATTCATTCAGAATCACAAGATTTCAAAGTTGGAAAAGGAATTACTTTAAGAGATGGTAATGATTGTACTATTGCAGCATGTGGAATAACTGTTAGAATGGCATTAGAAGCTGCTGAATCATTACAACAAAAAGGAATTTCTTGTAGGGTCTTGGATATGTTTTCAATAAAACCAATTGATAATGAACTTTTAGAAAAAGCAGCACGTGAGACAGGATGTATTGTTACTACTGAAGAACACAATATTTTTGGTGGAATGGGTTCTGCAGTTGCAGAGTCTGTCTCTGAATCATATCCCGTACCAATAAAGCGAATTGGAGCTCAAGACATGTTTGGTGAATCTGCTAGAGATAATGAAGTTCCTTTACTTTTTGAAAAACATGGAATAACATCTTTTAATATGGTAAAACAAGTTGAAGAATTAAGGAGCAAAAAATTATGAAAATTTTTCTTGATACTGCTAATCTAGAATCCATCAAAAAATTCAATGATATGGGATTATTGGATGGAATTACCACTAATCCTTCTCTAATGTCAAAAGAAGGTGGAAATCCCAAGAATGCAATGGAGGAGATTACTAAAATAATCAAAGGTGATGTGAGTCTTGAAGTTGTTAGTACAGAATATTCTGGAATGCTAGAAGAAGGTAAGCGTCTTCGTGACTATGGTGATAATGTTGTAGTTAAGGTTCCTATGACTTCTGACGGTCTAAAAGCATGCAAATCCCTTTCATCAGAAGGAATTCCCGTTAATGTTACCCTGATATTTTCTCCAAATCAAGCTCTACTTGCTGCAAAATCTGGTGCAAAATATGTTAGTCCCTTTATTGGAAGACTAGATGATATTGGTCAGGATGGCATGCAACTGATTAGAGAAATCAAAGAAATATTCTCAAATTACAATTTTGGTACTGAAATTCTTGTTGCAAGTATTCGTCATCCATTACATGTAGTTGATGCTGCAAAGATTGGAGCAGATGTTGTAACTTTACCCCCAACTGTTTTAGATAAAATGCTACAACATCCATTGACAAAAATTGGGTTAGAAAATTTTCTTGCAGATTGGGAAAAACTCAAGGATGGAAATCCTGATATCAAAATATAAAATTACAAACAGCAGTGCAAACTAGGAATAAAATTATAAAAATGAAAAACTGATGTTTTTATTTTGAACCTGTATTTTTACTCTTTCTTGAACCTGTTCCTCTACCTGTAATTCTAGTCATACCTTTTGTTGAAGGTCTTGGTTTTGCATCAGGCATATCTCCTAGCTTTCTTGAACCTGTTCCTCTACCTGTGTGAACCATTCTATTCGCTGCTGCTTTTTTCCTTACTTCTTGGATTTTTCTAAATTCATCTCCAGACCATTTTTTAGGATCATCATCAACTTCAATAGTACCTGTTCCTCTTCCAGTTCGTATTCTAATTTTCCCCATGTTTTTAGGTAAAATTATCTCGTATTTATTTAAGCTCATTATTCTCAGTTAAGTAATTTATCTAAATGTAAAAAAATTAAATTTTGATCTGTGAAATCAAAAATTTAATTATTGATCCAGCCTAGTTTTTTGAAATATGTGAACATTAGGATAGCTGGAATTGCTGATGCAAGAATGATGATCATAAAAGTTGTAAATGGTCCTAAGATCATTGAATTATCTCCAATCCCTCCTGGTAAATTAATATTCATTCCATAAAATGTGCCAATAACTGTTGATGGAATTGCTAATGTAAAAATAATAGTTAACATTGCAAGCACCTTGTTTGTCTTTTCTGTACTCAACACAAAATCTGTGTCTTTGTAAATTTCCATTGTTTCTCTTGATTCCTCTAATGTTTCAATTACTTTGTCTATATGATCAATTACATCATCAAAATATAATGTAAGTTCTTCATCTTCTCTTTCTGAAAATTTTTTGATATTGTCTGCAATTTCTAATACAAATCTCTTTAATGGATTAGCTATTCTTCTTAATCTGTTAATTTCTCTTCTTAAAAGAGCAATACTTCTTGCTACTGGTTTTGTTTCATCAAATACTCTATCTTCTATTTCATCTAAATTTGCAATAATTTTCCTAGAAGTATGTAAAAGATCATCTACCAACACATCAATAATCTCGTGAAGCAGTAATCCTGAAGACTTTCCTAATAATCTCTCTTTTCTTTGTTGATCTGAATCTGTTTTACAAATTTCAACTAATTCTACTAAAGGTCTAAGATCTCCTTGATGAACTGTAACTAGAAAATTATTTCCTAAGAATACTGATAGTTGACTATTTCTTGATATTGTCACTTTTTGTGAAAGTGGTGGGAAATGTAAAATTACAAAGAAATGATCTTCATATTTATCTAATTTTGGAAGTTCAAATTTTGTCATACAATCTTCTATGTTTAATGCATTGAAATTATATTCCTCCGCTAATTTTTCAACATCTTTTCTATCTGGATTTTGCAAATCAATCCAAACAAATTTTTCTCCTTGCATGGTCTCTATTTTGCTTTCAATAGAATTCTCTATCGTTTTTCTACCAGAACGTAATCTATTAGCTATGAATCCTCTTCTCAAGTCGCAAAATACCCTAATACAACAAATTTAAAGCGATCGTTGATAAATAATGCAAAAAATACTAAATATATTATAAAATTGAAAGTGATTTTCAAATATAAGGCTCTACTTGAATGGCATTAAAGAAATAGCTCCAACATATGATAGCCCAATTGTAATTCCCATTGCAATCCACCATAACCGCATATATCAGATCTAACTTGGTCAATAATAAATCTACAGTCTAATTTTCAGTAAAAAATCAAAGATTATTACAGGATAGCCCATTTTTCTTTTTTGTGGCCTTCGTAGTACAGTGGTTAGTATAGAGGATTGTGGATCCTCGGACAGGAGTTCGATTCCCCTCGAGGGCCCTTCATTTTTGTATTAAATATTAAAAAATATTCAAATTGTATCATTTTTATGAATACTTTCTGATATCCAAATTGTTTTAGAAGAAATATCTATTGACTATTTAGAAAATACCAAATTTACTTGATTCCATTTCTTCTTTAATAGCCAGCTTAAATCTAGGAGATTTACTTTCAATATTTTTTGTTAACCATGTGAGAAACTTTTTTTCCATTCCTTTTCCTTTTAGTTTCTCAAAATCTGGCCCCATCATTTCTGACAATTGCTGAACAAGTGATTTATTTACACTTAGCACAAAAAAATGCCATCCAAAGGCAAATTCTGAATCTGTCATTACAAAATCTTCTTGACCATGTACCATTTCTTCTAGTATTGATAGTTGATGGGTTAATGCTTTGTTTGTTTTATCATAGTCTACTGCAGAAACATTGATGTTGATTTTACTTTCCATGTATTTTTAATATCAAAACAAAATAAAAGGCTTGCATCGATTATTCATTTAAAAGATATTCAAAATCAATATCAAAATTCATTTTCATGATATTAATGTAAGTTTGAATGGATTCTGGAATATCTTCACCACATGCAACTCCTATTTTTTTTGCATTTATCCAAATTACTAATGTTTGGATTATTGTCAAAAATCTGTCATTTTTAACTTCAGGAGAACCAATTGATTTGGTATACCTTTCTGCAAATTCCCAAGCTGTTACAAAATCTACACATTTAACACCAAAAATTGCTAATAATTGCTCTTGTATACTATGAGCTTTTTTGAATGGAACTTTATTCATAATATATGGAAAATTGACTTTATCTGGAAGACAATCTGGTAATGGGCCCCAAATTGTTATAATTTTTGTTCCAGGTTTTAATTTTTCAAACTTTTCTAACATTTGTTGAATTATCTCTTCATCTGTGAACCAGAATAATACTACTGAAGCATCTGAAATGTCTGATTCCTGTATATTTTTACAAATTAATTGTGCTTGAATATTTTTTTCTTTCATAATCTCTTTTGCATGTTGGATTTTTTCAAGATTATTGTCTATCCCAATTGCTTTTTTTACTTTAAATTCCTTTATTGCTATACTGATCCCTTTTTCATTATTACAGCCTAAATGATAAAAAATATCATCTTCTCCTAAATCCACAAGTCTGTAAATTTCCCTAAATGATTTTTCTGTAAGCTGAACATCTTCACCACTAAGTACGTTTTCTGGTAGTGTTTCTAGATATTCTTCAATTTTCAATAGTATTATTTCTACTATCAGGAATTTATTCTCTTTTGCTTTACCTATTTCACCTATACAATTCACCATAAATACGGTAAATTCTAAACATTATGCTATGAATGGTAAAACAATCAATCTTTTCTCAAGACAGGATTATTTTGATAAAGTATTTCGCAAAAGTGGTTCATACAACAGTCTCAACGGTGCAAAGAGTGCCATTAGTAATCTAGATCAATTTTGTTTGCAGACATATCAAAAAGAAACTGATGTTGTACTATCTGACATCAGAGGAATCATGGCAGAAAATCCTAATGATGTAACTCCCATGATACTTTTAGACAAGTTTTCTAGTTATCTGCAAAACAAGAAGAGAAGTGTAAGCACTATCAAGAGTGCAATTAATTTCTCTAAAAAATACATGAGACAGTGTGGTGGAATTAGAGTTTCATCTGAAGATATGCAGGACTATGTTACAATTCCTGTAGATGAAGAGGATGATGAGGATCTGGAACCATTAGCTCATGATGAATTGCGACAAATACTAGATAACACCCCAAACCAGAGACGAAAGGCACTATATATGGTGCTAAAGGATTCTGGATGTAGAATTGCTGAAGCACTACAATTACAAAAAAAGTATTTTGATCTATCTAGAAACCCAGCTACAATATATCTGCCAAAACGTATCACAAAGGGTAAGAAAAGAAAGAGAGTTCAGAGATTAACAAATGAAACTGTAAAGATTCTCAAGCCAATTCTTAACAAATTACACGATGATGATTATCTTTCACAATCTAATAATGGCAATGTAAAACATGCTTACAAAACAGAACGGGATGCATTTGTCAGAATTATTGAAAAAATTGGATTTACTGAAAAATATGAATACAATAGACGATACAAGAAAAATATTCACAGTATCCGATCATTTTGTTATACTCAATCCAAATTAGCCACAGGTGATGCAGACTATGCACATGGGTATGTTGGACATGATAGATACTTGATAGTCTACGAACGAATTGAAGACAAAGAACAAGATGAACTGTTTAATCGATGTGCTCCAAGATTATCAATTTATGATGATGTAGTAATTCTATCAAATGATGAATTAAAGGAGAAATATGACAAAAATATAGATGCAATGAAAAATCAAATAGCGTTACAAGGAAGAATGATAGAACAGTTACAACAAAATCAACATGGAACTTTTTAGATTTATTAGAAGTTAAGAGTTATTTCATAATCCTAATGGAGATTATAAAACAGTAGTTTATTTGGATTTAATAATGTCATTCATGTTTTAAATGTCTAATAAAAAACTCAGCTGCACCATGTTGTTCGTTATTTGGAGTATTCAGATTGTTTAGTACACATTCTAATTCATATCTATCGCATAGATCCTTTAGGTATAATGCATGTCTTGGATTATGGATAATTGCATCCATAGAATCAAATGAATCTTTTTCATAATTTTCCAAAAATATCGGAGGATCTGTTTTATCTATAAAACTAGTCATGTTAACCATACTGCGAACTTTGATTATTTCAGGATCAGAGAATTGTTCTTCTGAATCAATATGATAAAGATAAAAAGCTTCTTGTGTGGATACATCAATATACTGTTCCAGAATATATGGCCACTGTAATACGTCAAGAGTTGCTTGAGATCTTAGATGACCAATTACTTTTACTCGGGTTGATTCTTTTTCTATATCTTCTATTGCTTTTGGTTCTGCCATATCGTCTGAAAGACCAAGAAATAATGATATTAAACCTCCCGATGAATTACCAAAAACACCACTTTTTTTT
>CAJHYU010000106.1_pt1 | contig 12599 bp, 12 predicted proteins | sample 9198821 | NCBI WGS metagenome assembly CAJHYU01 (sample SAMEA7708373, study PRJEB35096) | sediment metagenome | biome: marine neritic benthic zone biome [ENVO:01000025]; feature: sediment [ENVO:00002007]; material: shallow marine sediment [ENVO:03000034] sea grass bed [ENVO_01000059] ... | reverse complement strand
TCCATCAACAATAATTGTTGGATGAACATCTTGATCAATTAATGACTCTGCATTCTCAAGTAAAGCTCCTGCCAAAACTACAGCAGAAGTTGTTCCGTCACCAACTTCATTATCAGTTGTTTTGGAAATTTCAACAAGCATTTTTGCTGCTGGGTGTTGAACATCAATTTCTTTGAGAATTGTTGCTCCATCATTTGTAATAGTAACATCGCCTAATGAATCGACTAGCATTTTATCCATGCCTCTAGGACCTAGGCTGGTATGAACAATTTCGGCAATAATTTTTGATGCAGTAATGTTATTCTTTTGTGCATCTCGACCTTTGGTTTCTGAACCGCCCTCTTTTAGTAATACAACAGGCATATTTCCTTTTGAAGTAGCTTGCATACCCATAAATGCAAAATCTCTAGATTCCCCTTTTATACCTTCCAGATCAAAATTTACAAATTTAATGCAACATCGGTGTTTTTAAATTGGGAAAATTAGGTTGCCAAATATGGCCAAATCACAGAACAAAGAGGCTTACAATAATATTTTTGCAAAATTAAAGGAACACCACAAATGGTTTGAGAATTCCATCCCACTAATTGCAAGTGAGAATGTTCCCAGTCCGGCCGTACGAGAAGCAATAATTTCTGATTTTGGAAACAGGTATGCCGAGGGGTGGCCTGGTGAGAGAGTCTATGCTGGCTGTGTCTACATAGACGATGTAGAGTTTGAATGCATGAAACTTGCCAAAAAACTATACAAAGCAAAGTTTGCAGACGTGCGACCTATTTCAGGAGTAGTTGCCAATTTGGCAATCTATTCTGCTTTTACTAATCCAGGAGATATAATGCTGGCACCATCAATTCCTGCTGGCGGACACATATCACACGGCAAGAAAGAACATTCTGGAACTGCCGGTCTGGTTCATGGATTAGAAATTGAATTTTATCCATTTAATGCCGAAGAGATGACAATTGATGTTGACAAGACAAAACAGAAGGTAAAGGATCTTAAAAAAGATGGCCGTCTTCCAAAGATGGCAATGTTTGGCGGCTCGCTTTTCTTGTTTCCACATCCAGTCAAGGAACTCTCAGACTTTTTGAAGAGTTATGATATGCACATTAACTATGATGCAGCACATGTTGCAGGACTAATTGCTGGCGGAAAATTCCAGGATCCTCTACGTGAAGGTGCAGATACAATGACTATGAGTACTCACAAGACCTTGTTTGGACCTCAAGGAGGACTTGTTTTAGGTTCAGAAGAACATGAAGAGGTAATTAAGAAAGCAACATTTCCTGGCCTGACAAGTAGTCATCACATTCATCATATGGCTGCAAAGGCAGTAGCATTTGCTGAGGCCTTGGAGTTTGGAAAAGACTATGCAGACCAAATTATAAAAAATGCAAAATCGTTTGCCGATGCCCTAAGTGATGTAGGATTCAAGGTGTTAGGAGAGAGTAGGGGATTTACACAATCACATCAGATTGCAGTAAATGTTCTTGATTATTCTGATGGCGGAAAAGTGGAGGCGGATTTGGAGAAAGCTAACATCATAGTAAACAGACAACTTATTCCAGGGGATATCAAAGCAGGAAGAAACTATTTCCATCCAGGTGGAATCAGATTAGGCGTTTCTGAAATTACACGACTTGGAATGAAAAAGAACGAGATGCAGGAAATTGCGACATTTATCAAGCAGGTAGTAATTGAGAAGAAGGGTCCAAAAAAGATACTCTCCAAAGTAAAGTCTTTTAGAAAGGACTTTCAGAAAGTCAAGTTTTGTTTTGACAACAAGCTTGGCGCTTACGAATATGTAAAACTGAGATAAGTTTATGCATAGTCAGTTAGAAGTGACTGATCTCCCTGACTCTTACCAAATACCAGTTCAATCTCATCAGAGAGTGCATGAATTCTACCCCTTTGATATGCGCCTACATCATATTTGTCGACAAGTCTCTTTGCAAGTTTTAGATATTTTTCAACAGAGCCTCTTGTAATTGTGGGGATTAGTTTGTGTCCGCAGACGCATGTTTGAATCAGAGGCATCCTACGATACGACTTTCCACAGCCAGTACACCTAAAGTTTTGTCTTGCATATGCCCTCAGATTTCCCATGATATCTGGCACAAGATGTGTAGAAATAACATTTGAAACAATTTCAGATGTGTTTACTACATCAATTAGTTCTGCATTTTTAACTTGCATGTCAAACTTGTCAAGCATAGAGCCAAGTGTGGAATATGCACTGCGTGATTTTGAAGTGGTTAATGACGAGGTAGGATGGGTAAAGAAATAATCATAAAACTGCCTCTCAGTTTCCAGTCTAGATTTTATAATTTCCACAGACGTAATGTCTGGTGCCTTGATTTGTTTGAGTGTTGATTCAAAGAATTCCAAGGGAAGTGACTTTGTAACTTCTAGGTTGTGTGCCTGTGGCTGGGATTCATGTGGCAAGACTAGTGGCTGTACAAGTAACGGTGCATCCATTAGTCCGCCTATTCTATCTGACAGAAATTGTCTTGAGAAATTAAGGAGACTGTCCATTAAAAGCATGATAGAGTCAGCATCGCCATCAGCATCCCTTCTTTTTGCAGAATGCCAGTTTGGAGTTCCAAAACAAACGTGGGTCTCTGTATACCCAATGATTCGTCCAACGATTCCGACAGAAGTATGTGGTGCTAATCCAATTATGAGATGTCCAATCAGTTCCTTGGAATTTTTTACATTATAAAATGAAGTTGTCCGATAAAATTTCTCTAATAAGGTATCAATATATTTGCAGGTGGCAACAAGATAGTTTCCGCTCTCATAGGGAATTACCACATCCTGCATTCTAAGCTCAACTGTTTGATCTGGTGTCTCAAGCGGCTTTCCCTCCATGTCATGAGTATAGCCTAGCTCCCTTAGCTTTTCAATTGATGTCCCAATCCAGGATGGTTTGAATTGAGTCAGTGGAGAATTTGTAGCATCAAATCTAACGGTTCCGTCTTTGAAGGTTGTCAGTCCAAAGTTTTGGCGGACCAGTCCCTTTTCAATGGGTTCGGCAATCCTGTCTTGGTTGATCAGCTCCTTTACGCCCTTGAATGGTTCTTTTGCGCGGAGTCCCATTTTTTCTTGTGCAGTAAGCAGTCTTGCTTTGAGTGGAAATTCCTTGTGTGAATGAGCTGGCGCTTTTCGTTTACACTTTTCGCAAAATGGCTCAGTTAGCGTATCTCTGCAGTTACTGCATCTGTAGGTAACTATTGTTTTTGTATCACAGATGGAGCATTTTATGCCAATGGATGGCTGATTACATTGACTGCAAGATCTATTGAAAATATTGGTAAAAAAGTGCTCATTTCTAGACGCCTTTAGAAGATCCCGTGTGGGTCCTCCCTTATCGCTGATAGGAAACAGCACATGGGTTGGAGGCTTCATTTGCCTGGCTGCTGCTTTTTCAGGCCTTCCTATTCGGACTCCGATAGAAGTAGAAAACTTGTTTCTAATTTGAATTCCTGATGACTCTGTTATGATTTTTGGAACAGACAGGTCACTGATTACTGGTCTTTCTCTAAATAACAGATTAAAGAAAATTTTTGCCTCTTGGTTTTCTAGAATTATTGACTCGTCCTCTACCCTATGTGGAGCCCCCAAGTTCTCAAGAATCTTCTTTGTTTCAGTCGGGTATTGAATTGATGTCTCACCAACTTTTTTTGGTTCTAAAAGTTGGGTCAGCTCCTCTGATGAGATTTTATCCCAAAAGTACAGATAGTGTGGATGTAGTGAAATTTGAAAGTCAAGGGAAAGTTTTAGCGCCTCATCAATTGAGGGAATTTTTTCAAGGAATTGATTTAGGTATTTATCATCTGGTTCATATTTGCCAAGTTTTTGTTTTAGTTCCTCAATCCAAAACTCCTCAACATATCCAGAAGGTACTAGTTGAGAGTTATTTTCAAGAAAGTCTCCAAATGAGATGAGGATGTCTCCAAGATGGAGGATTTTTTCAATGTTGTTTTTAATTTCCAGTCCATGTTTTACGTCTCTGATTTTTACCACATCGCCGTTTGTCAGTCTAACAGTCGGGGTATCAATAGAGTCAACAAAAGCTATAGTTGCACCTTTACCTGGAATGTCAATTTTGATTTGCGTGCCTACTGCAACTGTATGATCTAGTATCTCTGCAATTACAGGATGAATTCCAACTGCTGCAAAGCCTGTATTGCATGCTCTTCCATATCTTAATCGAAACCCACCCAATTTGTTGGGCATTGACAATACTGATCTTCCCGTAATGACCTCACGCATTCTCTTGGCTGCTGCATCTTCTTGATTATCACCAGTCTGGACTGCGCCTTTTAGATCATTGAGCCATTCCCAGCCGTCTAGATTATACAGTTCAATTCTTTTCAAAAGTTTTTTCGATCTTCCAATCAATCCATCATTTAAGACACGCAGTGCGCCACCTCTAACCCGATCAGTTTTGATACGAGTCATGGACTTGTGGTTTACTACCTCATAGGGATCCGTATCCACGCCGTCTAACTCCACAGGAAGATTTGAAATCACATGTTCAATGTCTTCATCCAGAATATGAAATTGAAAGCTGCTAGCTTCTCTTTCATAGATTCGCAGCTCCTCAACAAATCTGCCAGTTTCATCATCAAAAGAATTTGCTATGAATTTTGATAATCCAACGGTCTTTCTGACATGATCTGCAATCAACATTGTAACTGCAGACTCTGTTCCTCCTGCAGAACGCATAGGTCCTGCTATTGAAACTGAGAGATAGTCTGTGCCGTCTTTGTTTTTCTTTATCTTTACCTCGCTAATTCCCTGCAATGGTGCAATTGTTACTCCTTCAGTTACAATTGCCAATCCCACACGAACTGCAAGATCCAGTTTTTCTTCCAGAGAAGCATCAGGAAGAGAATATTTTCCAAGAGCAATCTGCTTTGAAAGGATTAATGCGGACAGTTCTTTTCCATTTGTTTTTAATAATTCCCTGAGCGGTTCTGCGATATCAATTTCGTGCATTTTTGCAACTCTGTCAGCTAGATCAAATGCGATTTTCGGCTCAATGATTCCTGAAGAGTCAACCAGGCTTGACTTTGCCTTTGCTGCATGCTCAAAAATAGAATATGTGTCAGTCGAGAGATGAGAATAGTAATCAAGATAATAATCAGGCATCTTAATGCCGCTAATACGAGATACTGCGTCATTTTCAGACATGGTATTTTTTCTACTTGCTTCTTTGAATTGCTTTTGCTATCTCTTCAAGTTTTTTTAGACTGCCGCCCTTTTCAAGAAACGTTCCAATTACCAAAGCATCAGCTCCTGCCTTAACCAGACTTTGAGCAGTTTTGACATCCTTTATTCCTCCCCCTACAATCAAAAATCCATTAAATGCATGCCTGACTGTTTGAACCATTTCAGGAGTTACGTTTGATTTTGCTCCAGATCCTGCTTCCAGATATACAAATCTCATACCAAGAAATTGGGCAGCAAGGGCATATGCGGCTGCAATTTTTGGTTTTTCAAATGGAATTCCTCTGGCAGAGCCTACAAACCAGGCAGATGTTCCATCACCTATAACCAAATAAGCAGTTGGAAGTGGCTCCAAACCAAATTTGAGAACACTTGGTGCCCCCAAAGCCTGTGCCTGAGTGATAAAGTATGGATTCTCCGAGTTCATCAAGGAGCTAAACAAAATTGCATCAGCATCTGGCACAACACCAGTAACATTGCCTGGAAACAAGATGATTGGAATCTTTATTCCTTTTTTGATTCCTTTGACAACTTGGGCCATCTCTATCTGATCAGTTGCAGATGAGCCTCCAACAAGGATTGCAGAGGCGCCAATTTTTTCAACATCTTTGGCAAGCTTGCTTGATGCTTCTAGATTTGATACCTCTGAATCAATTAGTACAAACAATAACGCATTTTTCTTTTTTAATTCTGATTTTAGGAATGTTTCAACTTTATTTGTAGTCATAAAGATGGTTTGTAGATGACTCTTTAAAGTTTAATTGGAATGTAGTATACAGATTTGTATAGCTATGGAGGAGTCTAGAGAATCCAATTTTAACAATATTATACGTAAAATTATCAAAAAATCACTGTTTACAGAGAGACAAATTGAAATTATTTTAAATCAGAAGGATCTTCTAGAATCCAATTTTTTTATAACCAAAGGTGCCTACTATAGGCAGGTCGGGCAGTCAAGAGAGAAACTAATTGGATTATTCTATTCAATCATAGTTTTACGCGGTTTAGGCATACTTCTGCCTGATGATATTGATGTGATATCAAAACTTTCAGAGCAGATTAGTGTGATAAATGATAGTGATGTATTCCCTGAAAGAGAAGATGAGGTGATTAGTGTGATAGATAGGCTCATTCGTCAGGCATGTAGTATGTGATAATGTGATTTTATTTGTTAATAAAATGAAGGATTGTTTGTGACAATATGTGTGAGTTTGTTAATCTAAAGTGTAAAATAATGTTGGTCAATCACGATAAATCACAATACAGGCGTAAAACTTGTGATGTTAGTGGAAATTCCTGAGCCAGAAGTGATTTTAGGCGTGATTTTAGCATTTATTGTTGGTTTGGGTGGGTTGTATGCTTACTACAAGATACGCCCATTTGTAAAATCAAGTAGTGAAATGGCTGACACATCACAAACTGAGCGCTTAGAGTATTATGAAAGACAGTTAATTGACATGAAAATACGCCTAGATGCCTTAGAAATACAGGGAATTGAGCAAAAAACAGAGGATCCTAATTTGGAATTAAAGCAATTCTTGGAGAAACTGGCAAAAAATGAGGTTGGAGAAAAAGAGTTGGAAGAAACCGTAGAGCCTGTAACTATACCAGAAAAAGCAGCAGCCTCTACGCCTAATATTGTCAATATTGAGCATACAAATCCAACAGATTATGTGTTGCACCTAATCACAAACAAAGCTATGACATCACGTGACATACAAATCACATTAAAGAGAAGTAGAGAACATACTTCTAGACTAATGAAGAAATTATTTGAAGATGGTTATGTTCAAAGAAACACAGAGTCCAAACCATATACATATTCAATTACTGAAAAAGGAATTGCAAAGGTTGAAGAGATTCAACCCAGTTCCACAATAGCATAGCAAAGTTACAATAGTTTTCTCTAGGTTGTTTTGAAGTATTTTTTGGTAAATTTGAACAAAATACTTCAATTTTATAATAAAATATTAATTATATATTTTAATAAATTATATATATTATTAATTTATAGAAATAATATGTCGGTGCAAGAAAATGAAGTTTTAGTAAAAATCACATCTGCTGGCACAATTTCTATTCCAAAGCAATTCAGAAAATACATGGACATTCAAAAAGGTGAATATGTCAAGGTAATTCTTGGAAAGGATAGATTATTGGTTAGAAAAGTCACCATTTCTTGATGGATTATTGTTGTTTTTGCCCCACCTTAATGGTCTGATATGTCCATTCTCTGCCTGTTCTAATTCTATCTATTTTACCTTTGGATGAGTATCGTGACAAATAGGTGGATATTATACTGAGTTTAATTGGTTCATTGTATTCATCTTCATATTTTTCAAGAATATTTGTGGAGGTAAATTTACCCATAGGGAAGAATTTGTCCACAATATGCCAAATTTTAGAGCCTATTGAATCCATATTTGTGGGTTCTTGCTCTTCTTCAATATTCATCAAGTCCATCATTTCAAAAATTTTTAGGACCTTTTCCCGAGTTACATTACCTTCTAGTTTAATATCATATCGTGCTCCATCAGAGTCTTCCATATCAATTCGAATACGTTTTTTTGCCATCTTTGAGATCTAAACGATCGAATGTTAACAGTTGAATTGATCCACGAATGTTTGTTAACTAAATAGTTTGTTAACATTGACTGCCTAAGCCATGCCTGGTCAGTTTTTTGTTATTAACAATATACTAGTAACTATACCGCCTAAATTAGATAATTTTCATGCCTGGAGTGGAAATAAGGGGGTTAGATTTGTGCTGTTCACAGTGTTAATGTCTATCTTAACGCCTGGAATGGAAATTAAGGGGTCAAAATAACCTTTTTTAGAAATTCCTTAACAGGAAATTAACATTTTGTTAATCTATTCAGAAATCTGAATCAACCCACACACCAATCTTTCCACTCTAGTTTTTTATTTTTTTATTTTTTTTTTTGAAAATCTAAAACTAACTAAAAATAATTAATTACAAACTTAACTAGAGTTACTATTCTATTCTATACTCTCTTAATTCAGATATGATTATGATATTATTGAGAGGAAACAAAGGTGTGTGAGATGTCTGATCCGATAGATAAATTACTTGATGCAGCAGAATCTGGAAAATCCATTATTAAAAATAGAGACATTCTTCACTTTACATACATTCCAGAAATTATCTTACACAGAAATTCGGAACAAGAACAGGTAACTCAATCATTATTGCCTATTCTAAAACAATCCAGACCGTCAAATCTTTTAGTATATGGTAAACCTGGTACTGGCAAGACATTAGTAGTCAAAAAAGTGATTTCTAAAATCCAAGAACGGGTTGAAAAATCTAATTTTCCAATTAAACTTGTATATTCTAATTCAAAAGAAGAAACAACACTTTATGGATTACTAGTTAGTTTAGGCAGACAATTAAGTCTAAATGAGAAAGAATTACCTATAACAGGTCTAGCAATAAGTGAAGTCTTCAAAAGACTCCTCAATAAAATAGATGAAGGTAAACTTAATGCGATTTTCGTTATTGATGAAATTGATTATCTTGCCCAACTAGTATCAAAAACTGGTAAGGATATACTATACCAACTTACTAGAGCAAATGAACGTCTCAAACATGGTTCTCTAACCCTAGTTGGAATCTCAAATGATCTAACATTTAAAGAAAAATTGGATCCAAGAGTAATTAGCAGTCTTGGTGAGGAGGAGATAGTTTTTACTAACTATGATGTTCAACAAATAAAAAAAATTCTAGAGGAAAGAATCAATGAATCTTTTGTAGAAAATTCTGTAGAGGGTCCCGCCCTAAATTTATGCGCTGCACTGGCAGGAGGAGAACATGGCGATGCTCGTAGAGCAATCGACTTAATTCGTGTGGCAGGTGAACTTGCAGAACGCCAGCAATCAGAAAAAGTCACAATTGACCATGTTAGAGAAGCTTCTCAAAAAATTGAAGAAAATAAAGAAGAAACTTCCCTTAAATCATACCCTCTTCATGAAAAATTGGTTATTCTTGCTATAATGAAGGCAAACGGTTCCTCTACTGGAGAAATTTACTCGTCATACAAAAATCTCTGTAAAGTGGTTGGACGAGATGAGCTTACACAAAGGAGAATTACACAAATGTTAAGTGAAATTGAATTATCTGGAATTATCACCGGACGATTAATACATCAAGGAATACATGGCAGAACAAAAAAATACAAACTCACAATATCCTCTGAAATGATAAAAAAGACGTTTAAAGACGATCTAACTTTGCAGGATATTGTCTAAATTTGAACTATAATTTTCATGGAATACTTGAAAAGTTTTTAGATTTACCATAATAGCAATTCCTGGATTTGGAGTCATACCAACACTAGCTTGAAAGGGTGTCTGTTTTTGCCAAGAACCTGAATTGACCAATAAGATTCCCTTGTACATATCAAGTTCTGCTCTGTGAACATGACCTACATGAAAGATATCTGGAATGTCGTCAATTACTAAAAGATCCTCCATTTCAGGCGCTATTGGTGTTTGGCTACCGTATATTGGACTTAGATGTCGTGCTCTAAGAAGATGTTTCATCACGTTTGTTGGTTTGTCATAGCTTAAACCAGGAGTAGTCTTTACAATATCATCAATACTCTGTCCATGAAACATCATTATCTTTACACCATTTAATGAGACTAGGGCTGGATTTCCAACCATAACAACATTCTCTCTTTCCCACAATCCCGAATTGTATTTTTTTGGAATAGCAGGTTGTGGGAGTGCCCTTCTTCCAGGATCATGGTTTCCTGGCATTATGATAATTTTTACATTTTTTGGGATCTTGTCTAGTAAATCCTCAACCTTTTTTAGCTGTTCTTCAATAGTCTGACAAACTAATTCTTTGTTCTGATTTGGGTATATTCCAACCCCATCTACTACGTCTCCACCAATCAGAACAAATCGAATTTTTCTTGCAACTGGATCAGGACTGGATAGCCATGAAACAAATTCAGAGAATTCTTTTTCCATAAAGTACTTACTTCCAATATGTAGATCTGAAAGAAATACGGCAAACACTTCAGATTCTGATTTATTTGTAGCCTGCTCTGGAATATCAGGTAAAATAAGATCTTTAATAATAAACCCTGAATTTTTCCCTAAACTTACTCTTGCCATAACAAATTGGTCTGTTAGAAGGGTATCTGCTGTTTTTTGTAATTCATTATCAAAAACAATCCCTTCAAATGATCCTGAGGGATCCTCTAGAATCAACTTTGTGATATTTCTTTCAGTACTTCTTGTAGTGACAAGACCACACACATACATATCATCTTCTGACTTTGTTGTTTTGAGAGAAGCTGTAGACTTAAGCATTCTTGATTCTGGCCTATCTGAAATTATTCGTTTGAGTTTGTTAAAACGACTAGAAAATAAGGCATTATAGCCCTTAACCCCCTCACCTGATGTTATTTTGTTCGTAGGTTCAGATAATATCTTAATTTCACTCTGTAGTGTTGCATCTTCCTTGATTCCTAGATATGTTTCTAAATCGTCTTGACTAATCTGAAATAACTTCTGTCTTGTCTTTTCTCTAACAATTTCTTTGATAATTTTCTCTAATTTTTTAACATCTACATTTTCTAAAATTTTAAATGCATCTGGATGAATTTGGAATCCTTTGTTTAATGCATAGTTTAACGCAAAGGACAGCTCCTTTTTCATATCAAAAAATATCATATGGTTTAATTAAATCTGCGCCTACCACCTAACCCTCAAATATTGTTCAAAAAGACAAGTAATGTGAATAAAATTAGAATTGTAATGTTTTTTGTATTTTTAGGAATTTTTGCTACAACATATCAAATTGGTTCAATGTCCATGGTAAGCGAGGAAGAGGCAAACATCTTCATGGAAGAGTTTGAGAAACTTGTTTTGGATATTGATGCATTTGGAATATTCACACATAATACAACTATAGCATTACCAATGTTTATTCCTGGATTTGGGGTGGCATGGGGTCTTTTCTCTGCTTGGTCTACAGGCTTTGCATTTGCTTCCATAGTTGTTTCTGCACCACAACTAGGAGATATCCCACCCCTTTCCATTCTATTCTTGTCTCCATTTGGACTGATGGAACTTGTTGCATATTCGTTGGGAATATCTAGAAGTTTTATTCTGATTCGAGCAATAAGCAAAAAAATTAACATTGTATCATTTATCAAACCAACAGTTATAGAAATTGGAATTGTGATTATCCTCCTTTTGGCAGGTGGATATCTTGAATTCTACATGATAGAATTGGCTCAACAAGAAAGGCTTGAAATGCCTGGATTGTAATTTAAATCATCTATGGATTTGCCTAATCTGTCTAAAATAATTCAGTAGCAAATTATAAACCAAATTAGATGACAAGTTTATTGTGAAGACAGCTTTAACACTATTGTCATTACTTGTTATTTTATCAGGATATTTTGTCAATGAATCATTTGCCGAGATTTCTGAGAATCAAGCGTTTCTCTTGGAAGGTTCTGGATTTGCCGTAACTGAAGATTCCATCAGAATTTCTGAAATTGATTTGGGTTTGTCTTCTCAACAACAAAGTGGGAGTTCTATTGATTTTCTGACAGAAGACGGGTTTATTACATTAGATGATGAAGAGTTTGTTATTTCCGAATTGGAAGGAAAATTTTTGCGTGAGGGACGTTACATCAGAATTAATGGAAACATTGAAAGCTCAACTGGAGATAATACTTCAATTAGCTTCTTTGGTAGATTAGTTGAAGAAAGCAAAAATGCAACAGTATATGGTTTTACTGGCAGAATTACAACACCAGATGATTCCTACAAAATAATCTACACAACAAAATTATCACCACTAACCAAAATTGATACTATATCATCTGAAAAATCAGACGATCTAACAATCTATATTCTCAAAGGTTCCTCATTACAAGGAATTGCAAGTAGCTATATTGATGCTGGTTCTGTTAGAGATGAAGTACTTGCAACACAAAATACAAGTGAACCATTACGACTAGGATATTTTTCTATTGATAGAATTTCAGTAGAGCCTGGTACTACCATTACTATAACCAATAATGATATAACATCTCATAGAATTCTTAGTGGACTAGAAAACTATAACTCTCGTAATAATCCGTTTACACCTGATGGGAGAATAGCTACCGATGAAATCCCACCTGGTGAGTCAATCAACATAACATTTGATGATGCAGGATTCTACAGATTGTATGATCCTGATTATACATGGATGAAAATTGTAGCATATGTCTTCCCAAATTCAGATAATTTGATTTTAGGTGAAGGTAAAAACTTGGGCAATTAATTTTCCCACTGCCATCTATAATTCATATAGGAATCTAAACTTGCTTGGT
>CAJHYU010000232.1_pt1 | contig 13374 bp, 14 predicted proteins | sample 9198821 | NCBI WGS metagenome assembly CAJHYU01 (sample SAMEA7708373, study PRJEB35096) | sediment metagenome | biome: marine neritic benthic zone biome [ENVO:01000025]; feature: sediment [ENVO:00002007]; material: shallow marine sediment [ENVO:03000034] sea grass bed [ENVO_01000059] ... | reverse complement strand
CGCCTCCACCGAGCAGCCCGAGAAAAACCCCAATGAGAATTGCTGAAAAATAGCCGATAATTTCCATTTTAAAACAGATAACTTTTTGTAAGTTTGTAAAAAGAATTTTATTTACATCGATACAATAGATTCACATCTTATAAAAAAGGTAGACTTTCAATGGATTTTAGAGAAATGAAATACAAGACTTGTGTATCTGTTGCAGAAAAATCACCACGCATGATACAGCAGACATTAAAAATTGCATTAAAGAAATCAGATTATGTTGAACTAAGGTTTGATTTTTTAAAGATTGAGCAAATTCCTGAAACACTAGAATTGGTAAAAAAAGATCTAAACAAAATAGTATGCACATTAAGACCAAAAAATGAAGGTGGCAAATTCTCAGGAAATGAAAAAGAAAGAATTGCAATTATAAAATTAATTGCAGAGTACAATCCATTTTTATTGGATGTAGAATTCAATACACTGAAGAAAAATTCAGCATTATTAAAATATCTAAAATCAACAAAAACAAAATTGCTTGTATCATGGCATGACTTTAAGAAAACACCAAAATCTACAGAACTAAGAAAAAAGATGAGTCAGATGAGTAAATTTTCATCCAATGTGAAAATTGTAAGTACTGCAAAATCAACAGATGACGCAAGCAGAATGCTAGAGTTGTATAAAAAAAAGGGAAAAAATAGTTTAATATCATTTTCAATGGGCGATTATGGCAGAATATCAAGGATCTTGTGCCTGTATTTGGGCAGTCCCTACACATATGTCTCGTTAGGAAAGGCAGTAGCTCCAGGCCAATTCAGTGTAGATGAAGTAAAAAAAATTACAAACTTGAAAAAATAAAAATCAATAATTGAGAGTTTAAATCAATCATATAACTCACAAAAACAAGATGTCAAAAACATTTGCAGTGATAGGAGATCCAATTGATCATTCGTTGTCACCAAATATTCACAGTGCAGTATTCAGAGAACAAAATTTGGATTGCTCATACATTGGATATAGAATTCCAAAATCAGAATTAAAGGAAGGAATAGAGGGATTAAAAAAAATAAAGATAGACGGATTTAATGTCACCATTCCTCACAAAGTAGAGATGATGAAGTATCTAGATAGAATTGACGAATCATGCAGTTTAATCGGTGCAGTAAACACAGTTGTCAACAAAAATGGAATTCTCAAGGGATACAATACGGACATGGATGGATTTCTAGAACCATTTAAAAAAAAGAATATATGCATTGCAGGTACCAAAGTACTTCTTCTTGGTGCAGGAGGAGCAGCAAGGGCAATAGTTGCAGGATTTGCAAAAGAAAAAGCAAAAAGCATTACTATTGCAAACAGGACATTAGAGAATGCAAATAATCTTGTAGAGTTTGCAAAGAAAGTAGGACTACATGCAAATGCAATAAAAATTGAAGATGTAAAGGATTCAAAAGGGTACGACATTATTGTCAATGCAACATCAGTGGGCCTAAACAATGAACCAAGCCCAATTTCACTAGAAGGTATCAATGAAAAAACAATCGTTTATGATATTGTGTATATGCCAATAAATACAGATTTTATCAAAAAAGCAAAAGCAAAAAATGCAATTGTAATTTTCGGTTATGAAATGTTATTAGGGCAAGCAGTAAGAGCGTTTGAAATTTGGCATGGTGTGAAAGCACCTTATAATACCATGAAAAAAGCATTGTTAGGAGGATTTTGATGGCAAAAGCAAAGGCTGTTGTACATGGAGCAGTTTCTCTTGTAAATGCAATTGCAACACAAAAGGGAGCAACTTTAGGAATTGCATTAAAGGTGGAGGCAACAGTAGAGACCAGTCCTGGCAAGGGAATAATTCTAAAATCAGAAAATAAAAGTCTCAGTTCTCGTTTAATCAACAAAACAATAGAAAAGATTGTTTCAAAAAGAGATTTAGAGCACAACAAAATCACAATTACGCTTGATTCAGAAATTCCTACAGGATACGGATTGAAAAGCTCAAGTGCTATTTCATCAGCAGTGGCATTAGCATGTGCAAATATCTTCAAACCAAAATTGAATGATAAACAAATTTTGATTGCAGGAGTAGATGCCTCAATTGAATCAAAGGTAAGCATCACGGGAGCATATGATGATGCATGTTCATGTTATTATGGAGGATTCAATGTTACTGACAATGCAAAGAGAAAAAGAATACATTTTGAAAAAGGCCCAAACAATCTTGTTGCAGTAATATTCATACCAAAGAATAGAAAAAGGGGAAATCTGAAAAATCTCAAAGTTCTTTCATCAGTTTTTGAGAATGCATGGGAAGTTGCAAAGAAAGGGAACTATTGGGAGGCAATGATAATTAACGGATTAGCAACAGCATCAATTCTAAATTTAGATCCTAAAATCATTACAAGTTTGATTGAGAAAAAAGCAATGGCGGCATCAATTTCAGGAAATGGTCCTGCTATTGCAGCAATAGCAAAAAAGGAAAATGAATCAGCGATAAAGAAAGTGTTCTCGACATTAGAAGGAAACATAATTGTTTCAAAAATTAACAACAAAAAGGCTGAAGTTTATGAGTTGTAAAATTGAAAAATCAAAAATCTCAGGGGAAATAGTGTGTCCTCCAAACAAAAGCTATACACACAGAGCAATTTTTCTCGCATCACTTGCAGGAGATAATAGTAGAGTAGATAATGTATTGCTATCGGCAGATACAATAGCCACTATTAATGCATGCAACAAATTTGGCGCAAAGATAGAAACTCAAAATTCATCAATTATAGTGAAAGATTCCATCAAATTAGATACAAATGTGCCTGAAATAAACACAGAAAACTCTGGAACAACAATTAGAATTGCAGCAGGAATTGCCAGTTTATTTTCACAAGAAATTCGACTAACAGGGGATGCTAGTTTACAAAAAAGGCCCATGCAATACCTATTAGATGCATTATCAACAATTGGTGCGCAATGTAGTTCAACAAATGGAAAACCGCCAATTACAATCAAAGGAAAGATTTCCGGAGGAAGTGTAACAATTCCAGGAAATTTTTCGAGCCAGTTTATTTCATCATTATTAATCAGTGCGCCATTAACAGAAAAAGGGATTAATCTAACAATTGAAGGAAACTTGGTTTCAAAACCATATTTGGATGCAACAATTGCAACTATGAGAAAATTTGGTGTGTCAGTTCAAACATTGATTCCTTACAAAAAATATAACATCACACCACAGATTTACAAAAGTACCACATTTACAATTCCAATGGATTTTTCAAGTCTTGCGTTGCTGCTTTCATCCACAGTACTTAATGGAAACAAGATATCAATCAAAGGAAGTATGGGAGATTTGCCACAAGGAGATGAATTTTTTATTGATATTTTAGAGCAATTAGGAGTCAAGATAATTATCAACAATGATGAAATTCAAATAGAATCACCTGAAAAACTAAATGGAGGTAAATTTGATTTGAGTAATTCTCCAGATCTTCTTCCTCCGCTTGCAATCCTAGTATTAAAAACATCAAATCCAATTGAGATAACTAATGTCAAACATGCAAGATTAAAAGAGACAGATAGGATTGCCATAATATCAAGAGAATTAGCAAAATTAGGAATAAAAATTCAAGAGAAAGAAGATGGATTAGTTTTAGAGTCAACAAAAAACATAGTGGGTACAGAATTAAATTCTGAGAATGACCACAGATTGTTTATGGCATTTTGTATAGCGGGTATGCATATAGGGAATTGTACAGTAACAGATCCAGAATCAGTCAAGGTTTCATATCCAAATTTTATCGAGGAGATGAATCGCCTTGGAGCTAGGATTCAAATTCAGTAAATCAATAGTTATAGTGAATTAAAAGGGGGATAGGCACGACCCTGTATAGAGTGAAAAGCATTCTCTTCGCCCTCAACGCCTTTGCGTAGATAACATGTATTTTTCACAGAGTCGTGCAAATTATGCGTTAAAATTTGCATCTTTTGCCATATATGATATATGTTATTATAATATTTAAAAATATATAGAAATTATTTCATATAATCAACAATAATTTTAGAATTTTTAATCATGCCTAACAAATTATTAAAAAAATTGAAAAGACAATGAAAAAAATAGAAGTTTTTGGGATGAGGAATTATAAGCATCATTTAGCTTTGATAGTATGTTGCCGGGAAGTTCTATTGGTCAGCGTCTTGTTTTAACAAGTTTTGGTGAAAGTCATGGAAGAGCCATAGGAGCTGTATTGGATGGTTGTCCTGCAGGACTAGAAATTGATGAAAAAGAAATTCAAAAAATGTTAGACCTGAGAAAACCAGGTCAAAATTTAATCTCGACTCAAAGAAAAGAAGGAGACATAGTTGAGATTATTTCAGGAGTTTTTAGAGGCCACACAACAGGTGCACCAATTACAATGCTCATTTGGAATAGTGATCAAAAATCAAAAGACTATGAGAATTTAAAAACAAAACTAAGACCAGGTCATTCTGATTATCCTGCCATGATAAAATATAATCAAAATAATGATCACCGAGGAGGGGGAAGATTTTCAGGAAGATTAACTGCAACACATGTGATGGGAGGAGCCATTGCAAGAAAATTACTCAAAGTAACATTAGGTGTTGAAACAAACTCATACACATCACAAATTGGAAAAATAAAGATGCAGAGAGAATTTAATGAAAAAATGATCAAGTCAATTTATAAAAATGAAGTAAGATGCCCAGAAGATGCAACTGCAAAGAAAATGAGAGTAAGTATTTTGGATGCAAGAAACAAAGGTGATTCATTAGGTGGGATTATCGAATCAATCACAACAAACATCCCAGTTGGATTGGGAGAACCTATTTTTAATTCACTAGAATCGGACTTAAGCAAAGCAATTTTTTCAATACCATCTGTAAAAGGTATTGAATTTGGATCAGGGTTCAAAGGTTCAGAGATGCATGGTTCTGAAAATAATGACTTGTATACCATTAAAAAAGGAGAAATAATAACAAAGACAAATAATTCAGGAGGAATTCTCGGAGGAATTTCAAATGGAATGCCAATAACAATAAGAATTGCATTCAAACCAGCATCATCAATTGCACAAAAACAAAGTACAGTGGACATAAAAACGAAAAAAGAAGCAATCCTCCAAGTAAAAGGGAGACATGATCCATGCGTAGTACCAAGAGCACCACCTGTAGTAGATTCACTCGTAGCATTAACATTAGCAGATCATGCACTAATTGCAGGTACAATCAAACCTGTTTTATAAGAAAATGGCCAATATTGACGAACTCCGAAACAAAATGGATGAAGTCACTCTAGAAATGATAGAGTTGTTAAAAACTAGAACAGATATCGCAAAAGAAATTGGAGAAATTAAGAAAAGCATTGGCAAGAGTGTTACAGATGAATCACGTGAAAATAATTTACGTGAAAAAGTGATCTCGTTAGGAAACAATATAGGACTTGATGAAACAATTGCAACAAAATTTTTTAATTTTTTATTAAACGAGTCAATTAAAGTTCAATCAAATAACAAACAAACACATCTTTCCATTTTCTTAAAAGCAAAAGAACTAGAACAGCAAGGCAAAAAAATCATACACATGGAAGTTGGAGAGCCAGATTTTTTACCACCACCTATTGTAAAGAATGCATTAGAAGAAGTATTTGATAAAGGATTTCTAAGGTACGGACAGGCAAAAGGAATGCCCACATTTAGAGAAGCACTTGCAAAATACATCTCCAATAAATTCAATGTGAATATCACACAAGACAATATCATTGTTAGTCCAGGGGCAAGATTTTCAATTTTTACTGCAATTACAACACTTCTCAATCCAGGAGATGAAATGATTGTAATTGAGCCAGCATGGCCAGCATACAAGGATTGTGCATTAAATTCTGGAATCAAAGTAAGAACAATCAATACAACTTTGGAAGAAAAATGGGAACCATCATTAGAGCAAATTGAAAATACAATTAATTCAAATACAAAAATGATCGTTCTTAACTATCCAAACAATCCAACAGGCAAAATTCTTCCTGAAAAATTACAAGATAGTATCATGAACTTGATTAGAAAAAACAATCTCTATGTACTAAGTGACGAAATTTATTCTCAATATGCAAAAGAGAATTGGAAAAGCATTCTAAGCTATAATTATGAAAAAAGTATTGTAACTCAATCATTTTCAAAATCTCATGCTATGACAGGATTTAGAATAGGATATGGAATAGGAGATACAGCAATTATTGAAAAAATGGCAAAATTGGAGGCATTATGTCTTACAAATGTCTCAGAACCCATTCAATATGTAGCTATGAAAGCACTAGAGGCAGATACAACCAACAATACTAATACAGTACAAAATAGATTAGATATATTGGCAGAAAAAGCAGACACAATTGGATTAGATTTTATGATTCCAGATGGAGCAATGTATCTTTTTGCAAGGGTTAATCATCAAGGGTTTGACGGAGTCCAATTTGCCAATAGTGCACTTGAAAAGGGTTTAGCGGTTGCTCCAGGAGAAGGATTTGGAAATTATAAAAACTTCATTAGAATATCTGCATGTCAAGACGAAAAAATACTAATTGAGGGAATGGATATACTCAATAATATCATGAGTGAGAGACAATGAAAAAAGTCACAGTAATTGGTGCTGGGGGTCAAATGGGTCAATGGTTTACAAAATATTTTGCAGGAATGGATTTTGAAGTAACAGGTTATGATTCAGAAAACAAAATTACTGGAAAAGACATCATAGTATCAGATTCACTAGTGGGGGCAATTCTAAAATCAGATTATGTTGTGTTATGTACTCCAACAAGACGTACACCAGAAATTATTAGATTAATTGCAAAAGAGATGAAAAGAGGTACATACTTAATTGAAATTTCATCTGAAAAATCCAAGGTAGTTTCATCTTTATCAAAAATGCCAGCAAAGATCAATCCAATTTGTATACATCCAATGTTCGGACCAGGAATAAAAACAATAAAAGGTCAAAACATAATTTCAGTCCCAATTAAAGATGCCAAGAAAGAATTGACTATTGCAAAATCATTATTCGAAGGGGCAAACTTTGTTACAATTGATGCAATTGAACATGACAAAAAAATTGCAGTTATTTTAGGATTAACTCATTTAATGAATTTAGTTTTTGCAAATATTGTTTCAAAGGATGAAAAAATGCTTTTAACAGAAAAAATGTCTGGAACTACTTTCAGAGTACAAAAAACACTAGCTGAAAGTATCATGACAGAATCCCCAGAACTAATTGAAACTATTATTGCAAACCCAGAAATCCGAAGAGTTGCAGAAGAGTTATGGAAAGACATAGGAAGACTCCTCACTGCAGTTCAAGAGTCAAAAACAGAAGAGGTGGTAAACTACATCAAAGATTGCCAAGATAGGCTTGCCAAACACACGGATATTAATGAATCATATAAAAAACTGACAAAAATGGTAAAATCTGTTGAAAAATAAAAGATATGCGTTCAACAAAAATAGTCACATCCTTCATTAGAGACAATGGTAAATTATTGATTCTAAAGAGAAGTGAGAAAGTAAAATCAATGAGAGGATTATGGGCAGGAGTCAGTGGAATTATAGAAAAAAATGAAGAACCACTAAAAAGAGCAAAAATTGAAATTTTTGAAGAGGTTGGAATTACAGAAGATAACATTACACTTGTAAAAACTGCAAAAGAGATCAGAGTAAATTCACCACAATATGAAAATCATGAATGGAAAATATTTCCATTTTTATTTGAAACAAAAAATACTACAATAAAACTAAACTGGGAAAACTCAGAATTCAAATGGATTAATGTGGAAGAGTTAAAAGATTACAAAACAGTTCCCAGTCTTCAAAAAGTATTATTTAATTTGCTGTAAATCTGTATTTTCTTTTTCATAGGTTTTTTGTTGTGGTAACATCATGTAGACACATGCTCCGCCACACATAGTACAAGGCACATTATTTCCAGGATGTTGTCCAGTTCTGCTATGGATATTAGCTGCGGCTTCAGGATCAATAGACAATGCAAGTTGTTTTTCCCAATCCAGAGTACGTCTAGCTTCAGTCATTTCCATATCCCATTTTATCGCCTTGTCGCGGATTTTTACAAGATCACCTGCATGAGCTGCAATTCTATATGCGATTAATCCTGCTTTAACTTCTTCTGCATTAGGTAGCGCTAAATGTTCAGAAGGAGTAAGATAGCATAAAAGATCAACACCCTCACTAGCTGAAACTGCAGCTCCAATAGCACTTGCAATATGATCATGACCAGATGCAATATCAGTGACTAATGGGCCAAGAACATAATATGGAACATCACCAATTAGAGATTTAGCTAATCTAACATTTGCTGCAACTTCATTTAATGGAACATGTCCGGGACCTTCTACCATCACTTGAATATCTTGTTCATGAGCACGTTTGGTAAGTTGAGAGATATTGATCATTTCCTGAACTTGTAATTCATCATGAGAGTCCAAAATCGAGCCGGGTCTAAGTGCATCTCCAAGACTAAAAGTAACATCGTATTTTTTTGCAATTTCAATAAGATAATCATAATGAGTCAAATAGGGATTTTCCTTATCATGTTTTAACATCCATGCAGCAGTAATTGTACCGCCCTTACTTACAACACCACCATATCTCTGAACTTTTAAAATTCTTTTTGCAATATCTTTTGTAATACCACAATGAATCGTGGTGTAATCAACACCATCTTTTGCATTATTTTCAAATGCGTTCAGATAATCATCTTCAGTAAGATTAAGGGGATTTTTGTGAACTTCTACACCATAATTGTATGCCTCATATATTGGAACAGTTCCAAAAGTTATAGGGGCAGCATCTAAAAGTGTCTGTCTTATTTTTTGAACATCACCGCCATCACTAAGATCCATCATTGTGTCTGCATGATATTTCACTGCAACTTTGGCTTTTTCAATTTCTTCATCCAAGTCAACATTAAGGGTAGAAGTTCCAATGTTGACATTTACTTTAGTTTTAAGACCTTTTCCAATCCCAACATTGTGAATTTTTTGCGGTCTAGTATTATTACTGGGAATTATAACAGAACCTTTTGCAATTTTTGGAATTAACCAACCAAGTGAAACATCTTCATCTTTTGCCACTTGTTTCATTTCATCAGTAGCAACACCTCTTCGTGCACTTGTCATTTGAGTTGCCATAAAATAGTCTAGGCTTTTGCCTGATTTAAACAATCGTGAAAAATATAAAAAATTCTTGATCGCAAAATTATTTCACGGCACTATATTAAGAGAATTGATCGATCTTATATGGCATAATTCACTAACATCATTATGAGAACCATCAGAGAATGCAGACATTGTGGAAAGGAATTTTACAGTATGAAAGAAGAGTTTTGTTCTTTTGATTGTGTAACTCAAGTTTCAGGATAATAATTAAAATTAATTCAAATTCAATTCTTGTTCCAATAAGTGCATCTCATGTTTAATTTTAGAAATTCTTTGTAAAATAGGCGCAATTATATGCTCAGAATCAGATAAATTTGAAAAATTTTGCTTAATCTCAGAGACTCTTTTTGTAAATTCAATTTCAGCAGAAATCAGAGCAATGTAATTACGAAGTTTTTGGTTTTCTAATTTTAAGAATTCAGTTTCAGACATACCTATTATCTAGGCGGACTCCAACTTTCCTCAATATTATCATCAGTATTTTCAGAGACAAGGTATTGTTTTCCACATTTGAAACATTGCCAAAGAAATTTTCCATCTTTTTTTGTTTGATATTGCATAGGCAGTAAACAAACAGTGCATATCAATTCTTCAGATGAAGAATCGTCAATTACGGGTATTTTGTTCATTACAATAAATCAAAACATCAAAGTATAAAATAGATGTTGCAAAAGTAAGTACTCATAAAAATTTTAAATGAAGAAAAATAAATTAATACTTAAAATAAAAAACCATTATGAATTTACTCTCAATTGGAGGATCTGATCCATCAACAGGAGCAGGAATTCAAAGTGATATCAAAACTTTCTCATCACTAAATGTACACAGTTTAACAGCAGTCACTGCAATTACAAGTCAAAATACCTCAAATTTTGGCATGATAGAACCAGTATCACAAAAAATTCTAAAAAATCAGATAGAACTAGTCATGTCAGATTTTAAAATTGATGGAATAAAAATTGGAATGGTATACAATTCTGAAATTATCAAGTTACTGCATCAAAAACTAAAAAAACTAAAAGTTCCAATAATTATTGATCCGGTAATCAAATCAACTACAGGGGGAATGTTAATTGAAAAATCAGCAATGGATGATTTTCAAAAATTTCTAATTCCACTTGCCACAGTAATCACACCAAACAAATTTGAAGCAGAAATCATAACAAAAACTAAGATTAATTCAAAGAAGACAATTGAAACAATTGCAAAAAAAATTCAAAAGATGGGAGCAAAAAATGTCATAATTACAGGAATAGAGATAAAAAATGATCAAGTTGCAGATTTCATTTTAGAAAAAAATAAAAAATATTTTGTGTCTAGTACCAAGATATCTAAAATTAATCATGGAAGTGGAGGTAACCATTCGGCAGCCCTTGTTTTTTCGTTAGCAAATAATAAAAATATCAGAGAATCAGCAGCATTTGCCAAAGAATTTACTCACAATGCAATTAAAAATGCAAAAAAAAATGGAAAAGGCATTTCAATAACAGAAACTCAAGTACAAGACAATATTAATTCAGAATTATCAGAAGCAATTAGTAAATTCATCAAAATTAAAAATATTTATAAAAATATTCCAGAGTGTCAAACAAATTTTGTGTACTCAAAACCAAAACCAAAAACAACAAAAGATATTCTAGGCATTTCTGGCAGAATTGTCAAAGCAGATAAACAAGTTATTGTTGCAGGGGATTTAAAATATGGAGGCTCAAAACATGTTGCAACAGCAATACTTACAATAAACAAAAAGTTTCCACAAATTAATTCAGCAATTAATTTAAAATATCAAATGTCAACCATATCAAAAATTAAAAGATCAAAACTGAAAAATTTTAGTTATGATAGGAAACAAGAGCCTAAAAATGTAAAATCAGAAGGATCCACAATAAAATGGGGCATTAGAAATACAATTAAAAACTTGTCAAAACCTCCAGATATAATTTATCATGAAGGTGATTTTGGAAAAGAGCCAATGATCATAATATTTGGAGAAAATCCGAATGATGTAATAAAAAAAATTTTAAAAATTGTGTAATACAATTTACTTGGATATTCAAATTATTTTATATTAAAAGAAGTATGAAAGTAAACACAATACAAAAAAGTATATCAGGATCAATTTTTAAAATTAATTATGGATGATATAATAGTCAGGGAACTAGTAAAAGAAGATCTATGGAATGGGTTTTTAACAACACTTGACTCATTAAAAGAAGCAAGCAAAATAGAAAAAGATAAAGCTCAAAAACTTTTTGAAAAAATTAATTCAAATCCAGATCATATAATAGCAGTTGCAGAACTAAATGGAAAAATTGTTGGAGCGACAACACTCCTAATTGAATCAAAATTTATCCACAATGGAGGAATTGTAGGCCATATCGAAGACGTTGTAGTTGATAAAAACTTCCAAGGTAAAAAAATTGGTGAGAAAATTATGAATTATCTTCTGGAGGTAGCAAAAAAAAGAGGCTGTTATAAAACAATTTTAGATTGTACAGATGATGTAAAACGATTTTATGAAAAATTAGGATTCAAACATACTGCAAATGAATTAAGATTTGATCATGTTTAGAAGTATTCTTTTTTGGGACGTCTCTTTTTGAGTTTTGTCAAATAAGCCCCAACAACAATAACAGGAATAGACAACATCATAAACAGTATTGGTAAGTATCGTACAGCATCAGTAATGTAAACATCATTCATCTCAGATAACATTGAATTGCAAACAAACATTCCAATGAACAAAATAATCCCACCTACAATAATCATGCGACCAATTGGTTTTGAACCATAATGCTTTGACATAATAAAAGCAACTCCTGCTAAAACACCAGCAGGGGCAACACCAATAGAAATAAACTGAAGGATTTTTGGATCAGCTGCAAACGATTCACCATAAATAAAATCATCAGGAACATTTATCATAAAATTATAAATTGAAATCATTTCACCTACAAACATTGCAAATAAAGCAATACTTGTAATTGCAAGCCATTTTTCAATTGCCATAATTTTAACAGATTCGGGTTAATAAATAAACCATTCAATAAATTATATAATTCCAACTAAATTTGCTAATTCTTTCCTACATGCTGCACCAAGTTTTTCTGCAGCCTGTTCAGGAGAGACATCATTTAAGAAAATACCATAGCCACGCTCCAATCCAGACCAAGACTTTGTAATTGGATAAATTTCGATATGCCAGTGGATTTGTCTACTGTTTTTCTTTTCAGGAGAAAGATGAAATACCAGATTGTATGAAACATTCTTTATTGTTTTTGAAAGGCCGCCCAATGTAGCTCTTAAAATTAATGACAAATCATTGATTTCTTTTTGAGTGATTTTTGAAAAACTAGTAGTATGTTTTTTTGGAGAAATCCAAAATTCATACGGATATGAAGGAGACCAAGGACAAAATGCAATAAAACCCTCTGTTTGAAGTACCTGTCTAGGACCACCAATTTCTTCATTTACTGTTTGACACATAGGACAAACGCCTTTTTCATTTAGGATTTTATGGGAAGCTTCAGCTTCTTCCTCAATAACAGGAGGAATTGTAGAAAAAGTCAGTATGTTAAGATGAGGATGAGGGTTATTACTACCGGCTAGTTCACCTTGATCAGCATAAATTGAAACATAGGTAACGCCTTTTTGCGTGTAAAGCCACCTCAATCTATCCTGAATAACAACTAGAACATTTGACCATTGTTCAGAATCAATTGTTGCAAATGTATCTTTTTGATTTGGAGATGCAACTACAATGTAATGATAACCGTATGCAGGTTCACTGTAAAATGGTCTATCACTATAAGAATTTTCAGTGTTTATTGAAACAATAGGATTCTTACTTTCAAAAACTCTAATTGACCAATCTTCCACATATTCATCTTCATTGTCTTGAAGTCGTTGCAGCATACCGCCTTTTGCAACAAGTGAGAGAACAGAAGGATTTGTCATAGATTCATTTCCAGGTAGATACGGAGATTTCTTTGGATCAATTACTTTATCATTTTTTTTTGAGACGATCATAAAACGCTCAGAAACATAATCTTTACGCATATCCCCCATAATTGTTAATGAGAATAAGTGTATGTTAAAATGTTTACTTAGATCTAAAAAATAAAAAATAATTTCTATTAGAATTTCAAAATCAT
>CAJHYU010000254.1_pt1 | contig 13861 bp, 19 predicted proteins | sample 9198821 | NCBI WGS metagenome assembly CAJHYU01 (sample SAMEA7708373, study PRJEB35096) | sediment metagenome | biome: marine neritic benthic zone biome [ENVO:01000025]; feature: sediment [ENVO:00002007]; material: shallow marine sediment [ENVO:03000034] sea grass bed [ENVO_01000059] ... | reverse complement strand
CATTCCCATAAATCCACTTAATTTTTCAATTATTAATTTGGTGTCATCTGCATCAATTTTTAGAATATGTCCATCTCTCCAACCAAGTTGTGACACATACTCTTCTGGAATTTCAATTCGATATATTCCGTCATCTTGTTTTAGGAGTTTAGTTGTTTTTGTCATTTCATAATTATTATCAATCATCATATGTAAAAATTACTACATGTAATTTCAATTTTAAGTCATTAACCGTTAATCAAAAAACTAAACAAATTCAGATATTTCTAAAATACTCTGATTTCACAATAATATTAATAGATTTTATGCATATTAGGAGCCCATCATACCAACCATCTTTGGCATTTCACGATATGCTTTGTTTACAAATACTTCATTGTCAGCTGTAATCATCACAAATTCCATTGGATTATCAGGCGGAGGAGATACAATAATTTTCTGTCCAACCTTTAGCGTACCAAGTTCCAGCGTATCTCCTGCTCCAAAATTCACATGAACGTTAGTCAGGGGTTGAGAGCCAGTATTTTGAATAGCAACTCTTCCCATAACAAATAGACTCTGCTTGTCAAGTATTGGATCAACAAAAATATCGTGGTCCTGTGTAGACACTGAGAGTTTCAGAATATCTGCACCAAAAATTACACTCATTACTGCAATTCCTCCAATACCAATGCCAAGAAGTACAGTGTACTGATTCACAAAATCTATGTTGTTTTTCTAATACTTATGAGATTACATCAACGCCATTCCAAAACGCCACCATTCCCTTTATTTTGGAGGCAGCATCATTTGGTTCTGCATAATACCAAGCACAGTCCTTGTTAGTTTTTCCATTAATGGTTACAGAATAATAATTTGCCATTCCTTTCCATCCACAGAAGGATGTAAGGTCAGTTTTCTCAAAATATTCCTCCTTTATGGAATCAATTGGAAAGTAATGATTCCCTTCGACTATTACTGTATCATTGCTTTCAGCAATTACTGTTCCATTCCACATTGCCTGCATAAAAGATATCCAAAATTATTCTATTTAAAAAAATTTCCAATTATTCGCCTTTCATTTCTTGACGAGTCTTAAATTCTGGAGTAATTCCCAAAGATTCGTAATTACCTGATGAACATGTAAAACACATGGAATCCTTTGGAATACCTACAGCATCAGCTAGATTTTTCGAGTCATTGTATCCCAAAAAATCAGCGCCAATACTTTTGCGAACCATCTCTGTAATTTCTTCTTGATCCATTTCTTTACCATCTGAGAATGTTGCAAGTTCCTCTTGTGATGGAAAATCAATTCCAGCATAGCAAGGATATTTTATTGGAGGATACGTAATTACCATACTGATTTTTCTAGCACCAGCTCGACGAAGTGCCTTGATTATAGCCTTGGAGCTCGTACCTCTAACTAAACTATCATCAATTACTACCACATGTTTTCCTTCAATAATTTCTCTAATTGGAATGATCCATCTATTAATTTCAATTCTATCTGTCTGGTGTGGTTCAATGAAGCTTCGTAGTGGCCCTTTCTTGGAATATCTATCCTTTAGTAATCCTTCATCAAAAGATACACCAAGTTCTTGTGCATATCCTAGTGCTGCAGGTCTTGCAGAATCTGGAACGGGTATCACTAAGTCAGCATCTTTAATTGGGAATTTTTTTGCCAAAAATCTGCCAATGTTTTTTCTTGCAACATAGATGTTGGTTCCCTCCATGTTGCTTGATGGATGTGCAAAATAAGTAAATTCAAAAGAGCAGTGCGCACGTTGAGGATCATCTGAAAACATTTCAGTTTCTAATCCATTTTTAGAGAGTCGAATCAATTCACCAGGATTTACATTTCGTTGCAATTTTGCACCAACTGCGGATACTGCAGCAGATTCAGATGCAACAATATAGGTATCATCAACTTCCTTGTGACCTAACACCATAGGACGGAATCCCTTTGGGTCACGTGCTGCATAAACTGAATTATCATCAGAGATGAATGTGAAGCAATAAGACCCAACCATCTCATTTTTCAAAATTGACAGTGCTTTTCCCATTTGACCATTCTCTGAAATCAAAGATACCAATCTTTGTGCTGCAACCAAAGTGTCACTTGCATTTTGGGGGGTAAATGAACATCCTCCAACCAGATTAGATAATTCTTGAACATTAGCTATGGTTCCATTATGAGCAATACAAAGATCCTTAACTTTCAATGGTTGTGCATTTTCAAGTGAGCTTCTACCCATGGTAGAATACCTAACATGACCAATTACACAAGGAGATGCGTATTCTTCTGTAATTGTTTTAAATTCCGACGATGATGCTGAGACCAATCCTATTCTTTTGAGTGGAGGTTTGTTTGGGATTGCAAGGCCCCAGGCTTCCTGACCTCTATGCTGTAATGCACGTAGTGCATCAATTACCATTGGTACAACGTTGGTTCCACTAAGACTGTAAATCCCAACTACACCACAATTTTCCTTAACCAATAATTTCACTCCCTATATGGACGTAAACCACTAATTTCAAAACAGACACTGAAATTTCAGTAATCAACAAAAGACGGTGCTACTTTAAACAATAAAAACGCTAATCAGGATTAGCGATCAGAATTTTAAAGCCTCTTTGTCTCAGTCTTGTATTTTTTGGTTTTTTATTGGTCTTTAGGTAATATTTCAATGAGGCAATCATCTTAATTTACAAAAAGAACAGGGTCTACAATATTTCTAACCATTTGCATATCTAGAGCGACTGTTGACTTGTGGACCTTGTAGTGATAATATTGATCGATATTTCATATGTATGAATCACTATCCAGAGTTGAAATAGGTCCTGATAGCCAAAAATCAATTATTCTCTTAATGTAAAATTTTATTACTTTTGATGTCGTATATTATCACAAAAAAATGTGATATGTTGGGCAGGCTGGGATTGTCTTGTCCCTGAGGAATATCCTCTCAATAATCTTCAGTGACATTGTGAGTAATAGAGTAATCATTCTAATGGGAAATCAATTTTGCAAACGGTACAACGTCCGCGTAGTCCATGATAACTTACATTATAGTACAGAAAAATTCTAGACTTACATGTCCAACATAAAATTCCTCGTTGTACCACAATACCATATAGTAATTATTGTATTTAATTACATTATACCATCAAAATAATAAATCCATGTTATAACTTGCAGTGTAATAATTTTGTTAGATCTGAAATGAAGAAATAGTTTTACAGTTAACTGTGAAGTACTAAATCACTTAATGAATTCAACCATGTTTTCTCAGCTTTGTTTACTGAGATATTGATGATTGGTTCTTTTTTATTTGAAAACACAATAGAATCACCACCAAATGTACCAATTATTCCATAGGATACTTTAAGTGATTTTTCTAGTTTCTTAAGATTTTTCTTTTCTACTACTAGTAAGTATCTAGAGTGACTCTCAGAGAACAAAATTCTGTCAACATCTATTTTTTCTCCAGGTATCTTATCTAGTGAGATATTACATCCGATTTTGTTTGTTATAGATAATTCTGCTGCTGCAATTGCTAGTCCACCCTTTGAGCAATCATGGACATTTTTTACCAATTTTTTGGATACTATGTCCAGTACTGTTTCCATGTTTTTCTTTGATACATCAAAGTCAACTGTAGGGCATTTACCTCCAATAAACTTGTGAACATACTCAAAGTATTCAGAGCCACCAAGTTCGTCTTTGGTGTCTCCAATAATTACAAGACAATCACCATTTGTAATTTTTTGAGGAACAAGTGGCGTTTCATCAATAATTCCAATGATCCCAATTAGAGGGGTTGGTTTTATTGGACCAGATGGAGTTTCATTGTATAAGCTAACTTTCCCTCCAACACAAGGAATCTCAAAGTGTTTCGCATAATCGGTTAATCCCTTTAAGGATTCTAAGAATGTCCAGAATATTTCAGGATTTTTTGGGTTTCCAAATTGCAGATGATCAAGCATTCCAATTGGTTTTGCACCAGTACAAACAACGTTTCTGCAAGCCTCCTCAAAGCAGCCTATTGCACCTTCTCTTGGATTAATGTAACAGTGTTTTGGGTTTCCATCAATTTTAGCAGAGAGGAATTTTCCATTATCTAATCGCAAGACAGGCGCATCTCCACCTGGTTTTATAACGGTTCTAATTCCAACCTCATGATCATACTGCCCATATACCCAAATCTTACTTGCAATATTTGGACAGCCAAGTAATTTCATTATTAGTTTAGAATAATTTGAGATTTTCTTGAATTTTTTCTCCTTTGTGATTGTTTTTAGGTATGCAGGTTTTTTTGAGGGCAAGTCAAGCAAGGTGGCATTTGCAACAACATCTGTGGGCAAATTGGCACAGGTCTTATTACCTTTTTTCACATGCATTTTTTTGTCAAATTTTACCTTGCCAATAACAGAGCAGTCAATTCTAAATTTATTACAGATTGCTTGTAATTTTTTTAATTTAGACTTTGATGTAACAATTAGCATTCTTTCTTGTGATTCAGATACCATAATTTCTTCAGGATACATATCTGATTCTCTTGCATGAACCTTTTCAACATCCATTTCTATTCCAATCTCTAGTGCATCAGCAGTTTCAGATACTGCACAAGATAATCCTCCCCCACCAAGATCTTTCATTGCATGAATTAGTTTTTGATTTCTTGCTTCAAGTATTGCCTCTATGATCAGTTTTTCAATAAAGGGATCTGGTATTTGTACTGCAGAACGGTCTTCAGATTCTAGGGCATCAGATGCAAATTGTGAACCACCAATACCATCTCTACCTGTAGAACCACCAAGTAAAACAACAATGTCATCTTTTTTTGCATGATTTTTTATCAAGTTTTCTTTTTTGCCAAATCCAATTGCTGCTACATCAACTAGTGCATAATTCTCATAACAATCATCAAACTCTACTTCTCCACCAATAGTTGGGATTCCCAGACAGTTTCCATAGTCTGCAATTCCTGTAACTGCATTCTTGAAGAGCCATCTTGCCTGGTTATCAGTTTCAATATTTCCAAAACGCAATCCATCAAAGATAGCAATTGGTCTAGTGCCAGCTGATAAAATATCTCTAATTACACCACCAACTCCAGTTGCAGCACCGCCATAAGGCTCCACTGCAGATGGATGGTTATGGCTTTCAATGTGTGCAGTTACAACATAACCATCACCCACATCAAGTACACCAGAATCATATCCTTTCTCATTGATTACAAGCGGCCCTTTCATAGGGAGCATCTTTAGATGTCTCTTTGAGGATTTGTAAGAGCAATGCTCAGACCATTCAGCTGCAACTATTTGCAACTCAGTTGACGTTGGGTCTCTGCCAATCTTTTCTTTTAAATCAGATAGTTCTTGTGGTTCTAGACTCAATTACTCACACCCATTTTTGTCAATAATGATTCAAAGATTAAAGATGATGGTTTGCTGTCAACAGGATTTATTTCAGACTCCACTGCTCTTTCTGGATGTGGCATCATGCCTACAACATTTCCATCTTCATTACAAACACCTGCAATTCTGTTTGAAGAGCCGTTAACTGTCTTAGAATATCTAAATACAATTTGATTTTTCTTTTTTAATTGTTTTAGTGTATCATCATCAACATAATAGCGTCCTTCTCCATTTGCAATAGGAATTGGTATTTGTTCATTTAGTTTGAATTGATTTGTAAACGGAGTAGTATTGTTTTCTACAATCAAGTTAGTCCATTCACACATAAAATTAAGAGAATCATTTTTGAGTAAAACCCCTGGAAGTAATCCAGATTCCACAAGTATTTGAAATCCATTGCACACTCCTAAAATAGGAATTCCTTTTTTTGCCATCTTTTGAACATCAGAAATTATTGGACTGTGAGCTGCAATAACTCCAGCTCGTAATCTATCACCATAAGAAAATCCACCTGGAAGAATTACGGCGTCAATATTTTTTGGTAATCCTTTTTCATGCCAATAGTATTGCGTATCAAGATGAAACACATCAGTTAGCACATGATACATATCACGATCGCAATTACTACCAGGAAAAACTACAATCCCAACCTTCACAATTAATTTAGAATTATGAGATATTTAATTGGAGTCTAGTAAGACAAATTTTTATGTGCACAAACGACTGTGATCGCCATGACGCTAGCAAGAGACATAATGGAAAAAAATGTCATTACTATTAACCATGACAAAACGGCACGTGAGGCAGCTCAAATTTTAAAAGAAAAAGAGATTAGTTTTCTTGTCATCATTAAAGATGGAAAACCATCAGGTATTGTCTCAGAGAGAGATATCGTAAGAAAGATTGCAGCAGAGAATAAAGTTGCATCAGATATCCCCCTAGAGAAAATAATGTCAAAAAAATTCAGGTGGGTAAAACCCAATACTACAATTGAGGATGCAGTACAAAAGATGTTAAACAACAACATCAGACGGCTAGTTGTATTAGATGATGAGGATTTAGCAGGAGTAATCACTCAGACAAACATGACAGAATTTCTCAGGAGTAAGCTTTTGATTAGCGGAACAATAGATAATATCGAATCAGAAAACTAGGCCTTAAAAACGTCAATTGTCACTTTACTTACCATAGGATTGTAAATTCGCAACTCATCACAAATTTCATGAATCTTGCTTTGAGCAGTTGCAGAATCTTTTTCTGTAATGGTAAATTTGAGCATCTTTGCTGTTTTTATTTTAGATACTGTAGTATGGGTTCCCTTTAGCACCAAGTCATTTAGAATTGTTTCACCTTCAGGATCACTTATTCCAGACTTATTTTCAATAGTTACATGAACATCAAAAACTACCATAAATTAAAAAATAGGTTTGCAGTTAATCTATCTTCCGAAAAAATTTGTGCTTTTATACTTATTTTGAAATATACATCAAGGTAATCTGATTCTGAGGACTTGTATTGTTGTAAATATTTAGCCCAGAATCAGTTACTTTGTTTTTTGACATACTCTGTATATTTTCTGTAAAGTCCTGGAGAATACTGTGGATTTTTTATGATTAGTGATTTGTTTTTCAAGTCTTCTTTTGATTGATACATTTCTTTTTCAACAATTCCCCGCTTATCAAGTGTAATACAGATATCCTGCCACAAAAAAACTTCTTGCACATTTCTGTTTGCAGTAGAATAATACACATAAAGTAATCGAAGTTTATTGTATTCATCTTGAGTCATATCTTGTCCCAAAATGTATCTTCTTTTTAGGGTCTGAAAATATACTAGTCCTGATGTAGTTAAGACATAATCAAAAAGTTTTGGGTAATCATCAATTGAAATGGGATAAAGTGGATTGTTTTTCATTTGAAATAAATACGATTCTTGGATATTTTTTGATTGTTAATCATGTCCTGTAGTTGAATCATTCATGAATTATTAAATTCACCATGTGTGATAAGACGGCTAAGTAGAACAGTGTCTTTATTATTTTGTATGAATACTGCAAAGTTTTTCAATATTTGATTATCCCAATACACGGAAAATTCTGTCTTCCACACAAAAATTACATCAATTTGTTATAAAAACAAGTATTCACTCTCATTTCTCAGATATTGGAATTTATAGCAGAATAAATGACACTTACATAATGGCAAGATCAAGATACTGGAAAATTACACCTGATGAAATGGACGGTTTTAGATATGATGAAAGTAAACTGCTAAACTGGGAGATAAAATGTATCAGAGAACCAGAAGACGAGGCTCATTTTATTGGAGTATTCATGTATAGACATGGCACTGCATATGATTATGAATCAGTAAGAGGGATATGTTATTTTTACAACAATATTGATAGAAAGGAACTTCCAGAAATTACAGGATTCCTCCAAAAAAAATACAATGGTAAAGAGATGGAAAAAGGAGACAGAGTAATTCTCAAAGATTCAAAAGAAATTTTCTCAAGTAAGGACATTGGAGACTTAGCAAAAGAGATGGAGACTAAATTCAACACAAAGGCCATCATATCTCTAGAGTTTGAGGACTTGACACAAGAGCAGCTCAAAGAGGCAGGAATGCCTGAGGCAAAGCTGTTACCAATTCCCGGCAAATAGATATAGCTTAGGACCCAAAGATATCTGATGTCTGAATTGGAAGGATTCAATCGTCATCTTGAGGAGCTACGAAAAAGACTATTACGAATTGTATTAGTGATTGGAGTTATTACAGTATTTCTCTTAACGTTTCATGCAGAACCAATCCAAGTAGGACAGTTTACTTTGTACTATCCAATCCCCGAACCACTAGATAACATTGCGGCGCAGATTTCAACTCACATGAAAGAAAATCTAGTTCCAGAAGATGTTCAGTTAATTCAGACAGCCCCAGGACAAGCATTCTTTGCCCAAGTGTATATTGCAGCACTTGTAGGATTGGTAGCTGGAATGCCAGTAATCATTAAAGAATTAGTAGAGTTTATCAAACCAGCACTAAAAGAAAATGAAATTCATGTTAGTAGAAGTATTTCACTTCCATCACTAGGACTATTCATTATTGGTTGTGTATTTTCCTACAACCTAGTCATCCCATATATTTTGGAATTTTTGTATAGGTATGGTGAATCAGCAGGAGTTGCAACATTTCTTAACGTTATTGACTTTGTGACTTTTATTTTGCAATTTTTGTTGGCATTTGGATTTTCATTTCAGCTTCCACTTGTAATGTATGCAATTTCGGCAGCAGGAATGGTGGATGCAGATTTTTGGAGAAAAAATATCAGATATGCAATAGTCGTGATCGTAATATTTGGTGCAGTGATCACACCAGACGGAAGTGGCGTTACAATGTGGTTTATTGCAGGACCTATGATTGCTCTATACACTACAGGCATGATACTCATTGAGCGTAAGGAACGTAAAAAGTTGAACACTTAAATCTAAATTTGTTCAAATAGATGCATAATGTTTGGAATGGATTTGGCCAATTTCATAGCAGGTCAAGAATGGATCTTTATCATAATCATTGCAGTAGTATTCATCTTTGGTGCAAAGAAAATCCCAGAACTTGCAAAGACATTTGGTAAGGCCAAGGGAGAATTCGAGAAAGGTAAAATCGAAGGAGATAAAGAGCTCAAGGACTTTAAAGATGAAAAAGCAAAATCAGACTAATTTTCTGCAACTTTAGCAAAATCATCTAAAATTTTACCATAATCATCCTTGAACTTATTTTTCCCAAACAAACCAGACATCTTCATCGTTCCTTTGAATTTCAAATCCACATCAACTATTACTTTGGTTCCACCAGTCATTGAAATGAATTGTTCCTTGATATGACTCCCTTTTGCATCACCGCCAATTACAAAAATATCATGCAATACTGGTTCTTCAGAGACATGTTTTGCCATGATTAGTAATTCCATATCTCCAAGATTCATGTGTTCTTCTACCACTGCAGTATTTCCACGAACAGAACGTATTCTAATTGATGGAAAATGTTGGGGGACTAACTTGTCATAATTTTCAAAGTTTGAGAATATTTCAAAGAGTGTTTCTCTTTTTACATTAATTATTTTTTCTAAAGAGAATTTTGGCAATTATAATTTAGATAGTTCCCCATCGAGGGTATAAATCGTGCTCTATGTCAAACTGATCAAGACATTTTCCCACACCATGATTAACTATATCATCAATAGATTTTGGTTTTGTATAAAATTCTGTTACAGGTGGCAAAATTACAATTCCCAATCTAGATAACTTTAACATGTTCTCTAAATGAATTGCAGAAAATGGAGTTTCTCGTGCCATAAGAATCAATTTTCTTGATTCCTTTATTGTCACACCAGCTGCTCTTGCAATCAAAGTATCATCGTATCCGTTTGCAATTGCAGATAATGTCTTCATACTACATGGGGCCACAATCATTCCATCAATTCTATGGGTTCCACTTGAAACACTTGATGCCATGTTTTTTTCATCAGAGGCATTGGTTGCAAGGGACATTACATAATCAACAGTGTATTCTGTTTCCATTGGAATACATTTACTTGCCCATTCAGAGAGTATCAAATGAGTCTCAATGTTTAATTTTTTTAGTATCTCAAGCAATCTTATCCCATAGATTACACCAGTGCTTCCTGTAATTCCAACTACTAGTCTCAACAATTATTGTTGCATGCAACAGTATTTCTACCATTCTGAAATGTTAATTCTTTAGTTTGTCCATCTTCGTACAAAAAAGATAGACACCATAAAAGGAATGACCGTCCCGCCAAACAAAAAAATAAGATTAATTGCATAATAGTCTCTATTTTCATTGACACATTTTGATTGCAAGGATTCATCCAAATCCCCACACTTAGGGAGATAGTCATTTGCCATAAACCACAAAGCATCACCAAGATAGCCACCTCCAAAAAAACCTGCAATACCAATTCCTATAGAAATCAGTACACCGATTCCTAGCTTATTCATAGAACTATTCCATATTATCTATGAAAAAATCTTCGTATAATCTAGATATTTTGTGTATCATCATGTTTTGCAGATTCTAATTGTATTCTCTCTTTTCGACGCTTGAGCCACAGCGATATTCCACCTGCTGCCATTGCAGTAAGTAGTATAACTCCTACCATTTGTAGTTCAAAATAATACAGCATTCAACTTAGATACATTCGTCAATTAAGAAAAATCTTCTGTTCTACTCCGATCTGTCAAGTTGAAAATTAGCTATATTAGCTCCCTAGCTCTAGGCATGATGTGATTAAAAGTTCTGAGATAAAAAAAATAGTAAATGACTATTCAGATGTAAGAATAGGCGTTCTTGGAAGCCATTCAGCATTAGAGATTATGGATGGTGCAAAAGATGAGGGCTTTCAAACAAGAGTATTTTGTCAGAAAGGAAGAGAGGGACCATATCAAAGATTTGGAAGAATAGCAGATGAGATCACAGTAATTGACAAATTCAAGGACATGGCATCAGCCAAAATTCAAAAGGAACTTAGAGAATCAAACACAATCATAGTTCCACACCGTTCACTTACAGTTTATCTGGGATACAAAACAATTGAGGATTCATTCAAGGTACCAATATTTGGAAACAGAAAACTATTCCAAGCAGAGGAGAGAACTGCAAAGAAAGGGCAATACTACCTATTAGAGAAAGCCAGAATAAAATATCCCAAATTATTCAAAGATCCTAAACGAATCAACAAGCCCTGCATTGTAAAGGTTCAAGAAAAAAACAGGCCATTAGAAAGAGCATTCTTTACAGTATCATCATACAAAGATTACAAAGAAAAGTCTGAAGCCAAAATAAAACAAGGAGTAATTGCCAAAAAAGACTTGGAAAAAGCAAGTATTGAGGAGTTGGCAATAGGAACTTACATGAACTTTAATTTCTTTCACACACCAATATCAAAACAAGTTGATTTTATCGGAATAGAAAGAAGACTACAAACAAACATTCATGATTACAATGCTTTGCCTGCAAAGCAGCAATTAGACATTGATGTTGATTTACAAAATATTGAGGTAGGACATACTCCTGCAAGTATCAGGGAATCACTACTTGAGAAAGTAATTAAGATGGGTGACAAATTTGTAGCAGCAGTCAAAAAAGAATATGCGCCAGGAATTATTGGTCCTTTCTCACTTCAAAGTGTCATTACTAAAGACCTAGAATTAGTAGTGTACGATGTGTCATTACGAGTTCCAGGAAACCCAATTGTTGCAACAACTAGTCCCTATACAAAATACCAATATGGAACAACATTTGGTGTGGGTAGAAGAATTGCAATGGAAATAAAACAAGCGCAAGAAGAAGATAGGCTTGATGAGATAGTTACATAGAATTTCAAAATATTATTCAATATTCCAAAAACCTAGTTACCACTATACAGAATCAAAAAGGCGTAACCCACTAACTGCAGAACTTTGAGAGATTCCCTCTCGTGGTCAAACGGCTTTGCGTTTGATTGCCTTTTTCGTTCTGCGGGGCCACGCGTGTTATTCGTCAGATTTTTCAACTAACGACATTGTTTACTATTAGTAATTTCAGTATTTAAAATTTAGCACAAGAATTTTCAATAAATCCTATTAATTTTTGAAATTATTTTATATATAAAATAAATTAAAAATTTGTTTCCCCTAGAATTAATCAGAATGTTTCTAAAATCAGTGAATAGTAATTTCTTATCATGTGACTCACTGGATTAAAATAAAAATAAATCTTACAACTATTACTTGCTCTAAATTCGTGCCACATCTAACTTGTATCGTGCATTTTGAGTTCTGGTCTTGAGTTGGTATTGACAACAGGGACATCTGATACCATCCCACATGACAAACAAACCGCAATGAGAGCAGTATTTTTGACCTTCTGCATATCTTAATCCACTATGAGATCTTGTCGCTTTATACTGATTACATATATTGACACACGGCAATGTTGTGATAAGAACAAATTTGAATTTGAATTATGTTCGTCATATTCTGTATCGATCAATGTCAATTTAATGTATATATACATCAAATGTGATATAATAATGACAATGACCAACGATTCAACTTTTGAAAGGGTAGAACTGAATTGCGGTTGTGCAATAAATGAAAATTCAGGTGAATTGTACAAAGAATGTATGTCTCATCAAAAGGCTTACTTTGTACAATAATTTGATTTTTTGATTATATGACATTCAAAATACTAAATTCATTAAGAAAATATGAATAATGTTGTCATGTCAGATTTAATTCCTGAATGAAATAGGATTAAAGAACGTTATTGATTCAATAATGAATGAATATTTTTTATAATTAGCTAAGGGTATTTTCAAGGATACCGATCGAACCATGTATACAAGTTATTCTAAATTATAATCAATACATGGTTGATCAAAACTCTTTTGTGACAGATTTAAACTCTAAAAAATAATGGGAGATACAATTTTCATTAAAGAAATCATTACAATTTCAAAGGAACCCAAACTGTGTCCTACTTGTGAAAAAGAAGACAGGTTGGAAAAAGATATTGTAAGAGAAGAAAGATCAGATGGAAAGACAATTTTATGTTCACGTTGTGAAGCGTTAATCATAGTCACAAATCACAATCTAAGAAAAGTTGAACTGTCATCAAGAAAAGATGACGTAATAATGCTAAAAGAACCACATCTAATTAGAAAAGTAGAATACTAGTCAGACTTTGCAAGTAATTCTTTGATAATATATCCTCGAACGTTTGCAAACTCCCATTCACGGAGATTTGCCTCTATACATTCTTCCTTGATTATCAGACCTGCAAGTCCCTTACTCCAGATATGGCGCTTTGGATCATAGACCTCAAGTATTTTACCATGTTTTGTTATTTTAATTGCCCCATGGCATCTGTTAATTATTTGCAACGCAGTTTTTTCATAGAGTTTTTCAAAATTTGCCATGATCAAAAAAGATTCTCTATCATCAAAAAGGTTATGATTTGCCAAAATACAATAATAATATACTATGACATCAAAACCATAACTGCTGATGATTAACCAAAACTAAGCTATAACTGATAGTTGATGAGTTTGCCGAATTATGAAGCATTATTTTAAAATTAAATATTTTTTTCAATCACATTAACTGTCATAGACAATGGTGTAGATAGGGCATCAGGATTTGTTATACTCTCCCAGACAAAAATATCCATATAAAATATTCCAGGTTCGGTGGGAATTCAAGACGTGCAGGAGAGAAGGATTGATTTGGGAAAAGAGAACCAGTCAATCAAGATAATGAGACTACGTCATCATTTCTTACCTGAGTAAGATATGCAAAGTCTTGTTGAATATCCTGTTTATTTGAGATATCAGATGCTATCATTATCTGCTCATCAACTGTCAGAGTTTTGAGTTCAGATGATACATCAGATGTCAGATT
>CAJHYU010000035.1_pt1 | contig 14210 bp, 19 predicted proteins | sample 9198821 | NCBI WGS metagenome assembly CAJHYU01 (sample SAMEA7708373, study PRJEB35096) | sediment metagenome | biome: marine neritic benthic zone biome [ENVO:01000025]; feature: sediment [ENVO:00002007]; material: shallow marine sediment [ENVO:03000034] sea grass bed [ENVO_01000059] ... | reverse complement strand
TGAATTGATTCTAGTACATCTAGCAATGGCTTGACTGATTCTTTTGGAAGAACTGCCATGGATAGACCTACAATGAGTGCCATCACCAAGATGCTAAACATCTGCCCTTCAAGATATGAAGAAATAGGATTTCTTGGAATTATGTTAGATACAGCATTTGGAATATCATCTAATGAAAAACCCTCTTTGATTTGTAGATCATCATCTGAAAGATCATGAGATTCCTGAAGAGAAGTAAGATCAAGAATACTGCCTGGAGAAATAATTGATGCAAGAAACACAGCTACAAGTATTGCAATTGTCGTAGTAATTACAAAGTAAGTGCCGACACCCAATCCCAGGGTTTTCAGTTTATCTTTTGCTCCCAGATTAGTAATAGCCACAACAATAGAGGCAAAAATTAGCGGGACAATAATCATTTGAATTATGCTCAAAAAAATGTTGGCAGGAATTTTCAGATAGGATGATAAAGAATCTAAAGTATAATCATCTATTCCGACACCTACATCATCACCCAAAATTAACCCTACACAAAGCCCTATGATTAAAGACAATACCACCTGGAGCCACAAATTCTTGAAAATATAATTTTTAAACGTCATTTTATTCACTTTAAAATTAATTTTATGTTAAAATTTCTCTGAAGAGTTCTACACATGGAGAAATAAAACATGTCTTCCATAAAAGGAATTGAATCCAAAGTAGGCATCAAAAAAGGATTTTTCCACAATCCGTTACAAATGAGTAAAATATTAACTGAATTATTTGCTCTCACAATGTTTCATGTATAGGACTTGAGATAATCAACCCCCAAGGAGAACCTACTATCCTAGTATAATTCTCTCAATGCGTTTAGTAGAAATATAAAATCAAATGATTGCCCAAGATATCGGAATTCAAAACTAAATTTTGAACTATCCGCCAGTCTGGTCTATTACTTTTTGAGTCAATTCTGGTGTTATCCATTCGTTAACATTCTCATCACAACCTTTTTCACTAAATTCTGCAGTTATTCGATTGAGTTCTTTTAGATAGTTACTATTGATTTTTTGTGCCTCTTCAGCAGAAAATTGATCTGGATTAAGGGCATACTGTTTCATAACATTTCTTGCCTGAATCATTTCATTTGTCAATACCTCACATGGGGATAATTCCGATTCTATATTGATTCTCTCAATTGAGGACATCTCATTTGATGATGAGGCTAAAATAATCCCTGACACAATTGACACTCCAATTATCATGCTCAATATTGTGACTTTTAGCATGATTTCCATATCTGGTAAATAATGTGCTTTATCCATAAAAAGATGCTAATCAGAAAGTCTTTCAAAAGGGTAATCTTACTGGAAATAATATGAAGGGTTTTTTTAAAAAATTCATGGGAGATAGTGCCCATGGAAGGCCATGTACAGAATGTGGACATGCCGAAACATCTCATAATCTGAAAATAGTAAATCCTCAAGAAAATCTGCCCTACAACAATCCTGCAATACGCTCAAACTGTAAGGAATGCAGTTGTACTCAATTTAAATAAAAAATTTTGCTAATTCAATCTAAATGAATTCAAGAACAATTTTTCAATTTAGTATCATTGTTTTGAAAAATAATATTGATCACATAATTATGATGACCTCTATAAAATAATGTGGGTAATACAGCAAAAGAAACTGAGTATCTATCAAGACTATATGCTCAATCTCTTGAGGCATGGAAACAATCCAATGAGTCGTGGAAAAAATCAGGTGAATATGCTCTAAAACAATATTCTAAAGCTATGAATCTAGCATGGAAACAATCTGATGTGAATAGAATAAACAATTACAATGACGCATGGGCAAAGACATGGAGTGAAGTTGGTGAAAATCCTTACAAATGGTATCTAAATGCTTGGGAAAATATTTGGAAGGAATCTGGATTTGTGTCTTTTAGAACGTTTAATGAACAATGGCAGAAAATATGGGTTGATGCTACTCAATCGGTATTCAAAAAATACATCGAAGTTCTAAAGTATTCAGAGAATAAATAATTCTCTGCACATTTTTTTATTGTGACTTGGCATTTAGATTTGTTTCTGATAGTTAATGTAAATTAATAATGAAAATAAGAATCTAGAAAATCTAAAAATACTTGATTCTGTATATATATGAAAATGGCAACAGGATCAGGTTGTAAAGAATGTGACTCTCAACATGACGGTGACTTTTACAATTTTTGTAAATGTACATGTCATGACCGTACTGCAAGAAAATTCAACTTCCCTTAACCCATTTTTTGTTATTTACTGAAAAATTAGATAATGAGAAAATTAAATTATTAGTTATGACAATATAATGTGTGGACTATAACAGCCTAAATATTGACATTCTGAAACTCAATCCCAAGATTAGATTTTCAGGTGTTTATCACACAGGAAATGTTAAACTTTTTGAAAAAGTCCAAGATGGAGTTACACGACTATTTAATCCAGAAAAAACCAAAGACACGTTTATTCATGCCTATATGCGGTGGAAAACTCGTCAACATGACTCTTCTGTTATAGGGGAACCTGTGTATACCATGACAAAATATAGTAAAATCAATCGTCTAACAATTCCTTGTTCATCACAATCTCTTCTAATGGTAAATACAGAGCCTGATCTAGAACCCCATGAAATAATTGATAATGTTATAAAATTGATAGAAAAATATTCAGACGATCCAAATTATACACCTAAAACAGTCTATTTGGGATAACTGTCTCTACTTTTTTCAAGATATTTGTATTAGTTTTGAGAAAAGGTTTTCTTATTGACAAATAACATGATTATATTATTTGGAATTAAATTTTAAATTAAAACAACGAGAAATATGTGGAAAACTTACAGAACCACACACTTGGTCATAACATGAATCGTTTTCCTTACCTACCTTTCTACGACGCAGAAAGATGGCTTCTCGTTACATAATGTACGTGAAAATGATATTTAAGAATGATCCCAAGTTTTGCTTAGTGCTAATATTCAATTTATTTTAAAGCTTGAAATCTATTTTTCATAGTTTCTCTTAATTTGAACAAACTCTTCTTCAGTAAATTCATCATTGAAATTTTTTTCTGGCTCATCTAATTTTTTATTCTCTTTTAAGAATAGGTATTCTTTTATCTCTAAATCTGTCTTAGATGTTACAACTACAGCACTGTCTGGAGGAATTGTTTGAATAATCCTAAAAAATGAATTACCATCAAAATTCTCAAAGACTACATTGTCCCCTTGAATTACAGGAAACCATGTCAGTGCTTCTTTGATTTCTGATTCATCATCAAATGGTGTTATCTCTAGTGGCGCGATGACTATTTTTTTTGCTGCTGTAGCAGAAATCTTCTTGACATATATTCTACTTCCGATTCCTATTCCTGCATTACTGCAAATTAATCTGTCAATATTGAGAATTCCATGTGTTTGTTCTTTTTCTGGTCCTGTAAGACATTTTGAGTACGTCTTTCTTAGCCCCTGAATTTCTATGACATCTCCAGGAGACAACTCAAGACGTCTCATTGAATCCTTGTCTAGCCTGGCTATTCCCTTGCCTTTATCCACTGCAAATCCTGCCTGTATCTCAACACTGATCTCTTTTTCAGTCACAAATTTTTTGAAATTTTTGTAAACTTAAGCATATTGGACAACAGATTGGAATGTACAACAGTTTTATTGTAAAATTATTTTGTATGACTGTGCCAAAGAAAAAACAGACTGTTAAAATCAAAATCGTAGTGATTATTGGTGTTTTGCTTGTTGTTGGTATTGCCCTATCTTCTTATTTTACAACATCAAGTACAGGCACTCAATCAGAACCAATATCTAATATCTCATTTGGAAATAACCGTGAATTTCCAAAATCTACATTACAAAGCGATGGTGACGAATTTTTCATTGATATGATTATGGAAAACAGAGGAAACACTGATGCAAGAACTATCTTTACAGTAGATGGACATAATGCCAAAGTCCGAATTGGTACTATCACTGATTGGGATTATAAACACACTACGCCATTTACAAGCAAACCTGACTCTTTTGAAAAAAAATATCCCTTGTATGTTCTACCTGATGATGATGTCTCTTCCTTTACTGTAATGATATCCCTTGAAACTCCTGATGATGTTACTGCATTTCAAGAAATTGCCTTACATCATCCCAGTGTTTTGACATTTGAAAAAGATGACAATGAATTTGTACTTACTGAACAAAGATAAAATTAATCATGGATGAACAAATCATTGTTCCAATAATGATTATTCTTGCAGTAGGAATTTTTGTAGGAAGTAGAATTTGGATATTGTTTAAAAGATGAATGTTTGCAAGTTATCTAACATGTTTTCCAATAAAACATTGCTTGCATTTCTTGCTTCCCACTCTGGTCTTTAGAAATTTAATTTGTTCTGAATTTAGTCGTCCATGCTGGATTAAGTTAATTAGTTCTTCTGTCTCAATTGTCTTAAATTTTTTTTGGCAGTTACACTCATTACATTTGCAGCTTATTTCTAATCCCAATAAGATCTCAAAACAGAATCTGCTTTAAAAACAAAATCTAATCTATTTGCTCAACTTTCTTTAAATCTGGCAGCCTCATCAGAACCACCTGTTGCATTACCTTTACTATACGAGTGTGCTCCTGTACCTGCTAGATTTCCTGAATCTACTATTAGGTATTCGTCTCTTATTGGTTTTTCATCCAACCAACATTCTAAAATCTCCTTTGTCCCTGATGCGTATCTAGTTTGAGCAGAGAGTGATGTGCCAGAAGTGTGTGGGGTCATTCCATGGTTTGGCATGCTTCTCCATGGGTGATCTTTTGGTGGTGGTTGTGGAAACCATACATCTCCTGCATATCCTGCAAGCTGTCCTGTCTCGAGTGCTTTAGCTATTGCATTTCTGTCACAGATTTTTCCACGTGCAGTATTCACCAAGTATGCACCATACTTCATCTTTCCTATCATCTCTTCATCAAAAAGACTCTCAGTTTCTGGATGGAGTGGCGCATTAATTGTAACTACATCACAAACCTTTACCATATCCTCTACATTTTGATGAAATGTTAATCCTAATTCTTTCTCAACTTCATCAGATAACCTATGTTTGTCATAATAATGCAATTTTACGTCAAATGCCTTCATTCTCTTTAATACTGCCAGTCCAATTCTTCCTGCTGCCACAGTTCCTACATTCATTCCTTCAACGTCATAAGATCTTGAAACACAATCTGCTATATTCCATCCATTTTTGATTACCCAATTGTATGATGGGATGTAATTTCTTACCAATCCTAGAATCATCATTACAACATGCTCTGATACACTGATGCTGTTAGAGTAAGTTACCTCAGCTACAGTGATGTTGTGCTCCATTGCAGCTTGCAAGTCCACATGGTCTGAACCGATTCCTGCAGTTATCGCTAGTTTTAGTTTTGGTGCTTTTTTAATTAATTCTGCGGTAAGATAAGCTGGCCAAAATGGTTGTGAAATCACTACATCTGCATCTATAATCTCTTTTTCAAATGTGGACTCTGGCCCATCTTTATCTGATGTTACCACAAATTTGTGTCCACGTTCCTCTAGAAACTTTCTCAGTCCTAATTCGCCTGAGACACATCCTAATAATTCTCCGGGATTAAAGTCAATACTTTGAGGTGTTGGGGCACTTTGTCCTCCAGGGTAACTTGTAATTTTTGGAATATCTTCTCTTGCATATTTTGGTGGAAATCCCTCTACTGGGTCATCATACAATACACATAGTATCTTGAGATTTTCTTTGTTCATTTTTACTCTAATTTTGTTTATCTTAGCAAAACTTGTAATTAAGAATACTGGATTTGAAAATGAAAAGATACTTTGATTAGATATGTCAAAATAATTAGAAATTCAAAACCTTTGAAATTAAATTCTTAATAGCAATCACTGTAGTTAAGAATTGTTGCAAGAGGTCCAACAGCATCCTCTAAGAAAACCTATTGTAGAATTGCTAGAGTCATCTGATATTGCAACTTCTTGTTATCAAAATATGTTGGATTACATCATTGACTTGTTTAATTCTCATGGATTGGGGAGTGATTACTATGGTTATCATAACATTGACCATGAATTAGAGGTGACATTTGTAACCCTAATAGCTGCATGCTGGAAAAATGAAAAAAATAATATCACAAAAGATGAATTGCCTCATTTGTTTGTGGCAGCCTTGATTCATGACTTTGATCCATTAAAAAATGTCGACAAACCCCACGAAGAAAATGTAATCCAATTTGTAGAAAAAGATGTAGCATTCCAAAATCTACTCAAAGAGGCCAAACTGGATTTTAATCTGATAAAGTCTCTTGTGTATAGAACAGTATATCCATGGACTGGTGATGTAAAAGAAGATACCGAAAAACAAATTGAAGAGTGTTTACAGTTATCAGCAATTACAAAAAATAAACCTAAGGTAAAAGAACACTACAAGTATCTTGGATGGTTTCTTTCAGTTTCTGATAGAATAGGAGGGTATGCGTTAGGAGATTTCTCAAAGGCCATGGAGATGGCAAAGATGAATGCTCATGCATCGGCATGGCATCCTTTGTTAATTGTAAGAAGAGCTGTTGCATATTTTGAAGACTTGCTAAACAATGAATCTGAAATGTCTGAAAGAATTCTAGCTTCATTACCAACACATATGAGAAAAAATTTCATGAACAATGTTATTTCTTTTATGAAGTTACGACAACATGAGCTGCAAAACAAAGCTTCTCTTGTATATGAACATCTCAAATTAATTCCAGTCTGTGATTCAATTGAGGTTAGAAACAGAAATGAATTCATTACAACTCTCTTTACTATTTATGATGAACTGCCAAAACCATTACAATTTCAGAGAATAGGCTTTACAAATTCCTGCAAAGATCCTAATACAATTTTGTGCACTTTGAGATTGAATAAAAAAGAAGGTGAGATTATTGGATTTGCAAAAGGAGGGCCAATTGAGAATTATACATTACGTTCAGAACTATGTGATGATGAATATGGTCAAAGAAATACTATCTTCATGGAACCAATTTCATTAAAGCAGGGATATTGGGGTCTCAAAGGCGGTGGTGCACTACAAAATAAATTTATGAATGAGGTAAGTTCGGCTGGTTTCAAATTTCTAAGTAGTTTTTGGTTAAGAGAATTAGTAGAAAGAAAGAAGGAAACTGAGCAGATAGAGTATCATCAACAGTTTAATCCAGAGCGTATGGATTATTATCGACTTTTACTCTAATCTTTCAGGAAAATTATGTGTAAATATATTATTTCTTGACTTTACGTGTTGGTTTTTTCTAGAATTTGTAGGTTTTTTCTTTGTGGTGTTGTATTTGGCCACCTCTTGTTTTATTATTTTTATCTCTTCTAAGAGTTACTTAATTTTTTCAATTTCCTGATTTGAGAATTCAGATGACTTGGTTGTAGTTTTTCTTTCAATTTTGGTGGCTGAGTTCTGATTTTTGAGGTTCTGGTTGTTTCTTTTTTGATTTTTCTTTACTGCTCTTGTTTTTTACTTCTAATACTATCCCAAAAACTACTAATCAAATCAAGATTAAACCAATTACAAAGATAAATTCACTCAATGTACCTAAAAAATGATATTCTTAGCTAGGATAAAAGAACTATGAGATAGTTTGAGAATATGTACTTGATTTATTTTACAACTATGATCGAGTGGTTTAGAAAAATTGTCAGAAAATGTGATCTTATCTTACATTACATAATATTAACAAAGTTTGTTCAAGTGGTTTCGTGAAACCTCCTGTTGGTGTTCCGGGGAAAGATGATTTCTGCATAGACTGTGTATGCGAAAAATGCAACAAACATTTTTTGATCAAAGATGAGATCAAAGATCATTTGATGGTTTGCATGCAGTAATTCAATCCCAATGTATTGGAAAAGTTGCAGTAAGGAAATGGCAACATCATTCTTTTTTTAGAGTATTCTCGGCAAGTTTTTACTATATTTGAAAATCTAGACGTTTATGATCTTCTTGAATTCGTTTGATTTTCTAATTTCTTGAAAATCAATGTCACATTTTGCTTTTACTGTATAAGAAAAATCAATTTTTATAACCTCTTCTAAAACTCTCAATCCTTCTTCTATTCTGTTTGATTTTATCAATGAGGATGCCTTATTGTAAAGTGCTGTTGTATTTTTTGATTTTTCTCTCAAAACTCTGTCATAGCATTCAATTGCAGTATCATATTCCTCAATGTAATGATGTGCTAATCCTTTATTGAGAAGTGCCAATAAGTTGTTCTCCTGTGATAAAATTTTGTTATATTGAATTATTGCTTGCTCATATCTTGCAATCTTTCCTAATATGTGGCCTTTTTTGAGTAATGCCTCTATGTGTTGTGGATTTTGTGCCAGAATTTTATCATAAAAGATCATCGCTTCCTTTGGATTGTCAATATTGAGAAATGTTTGTCCCTTTTTTAACATGGACTCTATCATATCTTGCATAAAATAGATTACAGAAAATGATTTTATAATTTTTCATAAAATTGATTCATGGAAGTCGATGAAATCTCATCAACTTCCATGTGTGTTAGGTATCTTCTCTTGCAAAATTTGTATTTAATACTAATGACTGATTTCTTAGTAATGATTTTGCCAGTATATTTTCATTAATGTTAGATGGAAATAAGATGATATTTTCAGATCGTCTTTAATACATATGAAATTTTGAGAATTAATGTATCAAAAAATTTACAAAATAATACGTCTCATGTAGTTATTTATGATGGTAAATGTCATGATTATCTAATGGGGTTACTGTACACCAAATTTTATATGGATTTTGAAGAAGATGAATGGAAACAAGTTTCAAATGATCCAATAGTGTTTCAGGCAATCAAAGACAATGTTGGACTGGATATTGAAGACACATCACACAAAGCATATAAATTAAATTTTAAAAATGGTGGAAAGATCAAAATGTTTAGAGTCACAGGAAAATTTCGTCTCACATGGGACGATGATGATGTTTTATGACTCATCAAATAATAATGGGATTTTTTTAATAATTTTATGTCTTTAGAGCAGCAAATCAGAGAAATTCTAAATGATTTTGAGAATGCGTCTTCGGATAGAATTCTTGAAATTTTAAACCAAATCAAACCTCAATTCAAAAGTGAGTTGACCTCTGAATACCTTCAGGGAAAAATACAAAAAATTTCAGAAATTAATGATGAATCTGAAAAGATCAAGCAATGTAAGGCATTGATTCCTTATTTAGATTGGTACCTGCAGGGACTGTAAAACTATTCTGAGAATTGTTTTATTTTATTTAGTGCTATTTTGATGGTTTTTAGATCATCTCGAACATGTTCCATGTTTCCAACTAGTTTTACAAAATATTCATGACCTGTGTCTTCTGCTTTGTGAATATCTGCCTCATAGCAAACTAGTGCTTTTTCTAAAAATGGTATATCTTCATTTAGTTTTATAATTTCCTGTGAATTTTTTAGACCATCTTCAATTTTTTGAATCACCTCGTCAATTTTTGGTGATATTTTCATAGCTTGAGAGTTAAGCACTGATGCAAACATTGCTGCAGCGTCCTTCATCTCTGGACTATTACTGAGTGACCTTAGTCTTTTTTTGTAATGCCTTAGGGATTTTAAGATTATTTCGTATCCCCCTTCATCTTTTAAATAAATGGCACCAATCCAAACTTTTTTAGACATTTCCTGATGATAGTCTGTATTGTTGTAATTTATTTGTCTATTTGACACTTGTATAATTCCTACTTATTGCTAATATACCAGATCATGCAACTCTAAATGTTGAATCTTAATAACAAATTTGGGATGCAATTACTTTTGGCCAAATGTACAAATTGTGATGGAAATTCTCTTTATTCTGGGATGATTCCTACTGAAATTAAATCATTGGCAAACAAAGAGGTATTGTTTTGTAAGCAATGCAAATTTGTAGTTAGTATAGATGAATACAAAAAAATACTTTCTCAAGCTTAGACATCAAAGTTTTCTGCTATTGATGGCTCATTTCTGTTTATTAGGTGTGTTAAAATCCCTGCAATAATTACACCGATCCCACTAAGACCTACAAATGTTCCTATGTTCTTAATATACCTCATAACAGGATCTGCCTGACCCACTTCAATTGAATAATACAATACAAATCCTGTACCAAACATGATAAATCCTGCAATAATTATGGCCATGCCCATCTTCATGACTCCAATCTTTTTTTCTAATTAATAAACAACAAGAATAAGAAAGGATGTTTTATGGAGTATTTTGTTTGGAATAATTTACTGTTATTTACAAATTTTAATGATATGGTATTCTTATTGAAATCTTATTTTCAATCCTAAAAATTACTCTTGGTTGACATTTTTTAAAATCCTATAATTAATTTTAAAATAAAATATATGCTGGGCATGAATTATTACAATAAATTTAATATTTTCTAAAATTTTTAGTTAAAAAAAATAATTCTATATAATAACTATATAGAATTAATGCATAATTAATAAATATTGTAATTACATAATAGTATTATCTGATTTGAAGAAATTCATTGAAAGATGTGTAACAGAAGCAAGAGATTAAGAAATTAGTCTAGTTTTGCAATGAAAATTTGTAAAATGAATAACGACAATGGTTGTTAGAATAGTGCCTTTGCCTATTCCTTGTGTTGGTGGCAACACCAACTGTTACATTGTTTTTTCTGAAATCTAAATCATCAAAAATTTATGCCCGTGTGAATTTTTTTTAAAAAGTTATTTTTACCACATTCTACAGATTAATCACAAGACAGTGATCTTATGCAAAAACTAACGCTTTCAGAAACAATAGGAAAATTAGAAAATTTGATTAATTCTGGCCAGGGTGATACTGGTAGATTATATCACATTTTAGGTTCTTTAAAAAACAACAAGCCATTATATCATTCTGATCAAGTATATCTGGAACACAAATTAAATTCTTCATTTTCAACTGAAAATAATACTGAAGAAAATGTTCCTGACGATAATAATATTTTGTTAAAGATAAAACAACTAATTGATTCTGGACAAGGAGATCCGGGTAGATTACAACATATCTATGATATGCTTGCAAGTGACAAAGCACTTTACAAATCAGATGTCATTTATTTGGAATCAAAATTACAATCATCTGTTTCTAAATCTAAAACATTCTATGCTGAATCTCCAAAACTACAAACAAGAAAAATTGTTACTGTGCCAAAAGAAACACCAAAAGAAACACCAAAAGAAACACCAAAAGAAACACCAAAAGAAACACCAAAAGAAACACCAAAAGAAGAAGTTACAAAATATGATATTCGAGGAAGTATGCCGAAAGGTTGGACTTCTGTCAAAAAACAAGAAGTTACAAAATCTGATGTTCATAGGAGTATGCCAAAAGATTGGGAATCTGAGGACTCAAAGAAATTGGATAATATTTCTGAAAATATAAAAAACGAAGAGCAGAAAATTGAACAACAACACAAAATTACTGATGAAATTAATTTAAATCGTGAAAAACTATCACAACTAATTTTACATAGAAAGGAACATGAACAAAAAATAATTCAAGAAAAACAATCTCTTGAATCTCAAATAAAAGAAGAACGACTAAAAATTGAAACCCAGACTCGATTGTCTCATGAAATTATACAACAACAAAAAGAAATTGAAAAAATTAAAAAAGAAAGAACAGAGATTATTCAAAAAATTAATTATAAAAAAACTGAACTTACTGAAGAATTAGACAACCAAAAAAGACAACTAGCTCAGGCACAGTTAGAGCAAGAACAAATTGAAATTCAGGCTCAAAAAGAGAAAGAGCTATTATCCCAAATGATAACAGAGCAAAAATCTAGACTTCAAGAGCAAACAAAGATTGCCGATGATATCAAAGCAAAACAGACAGAACTAGAAAAAACAAAACAAGATTATGACAATATTGTTTCACAAGTAAATGAAGAAAAGGCAAAGTTTGCAGAATCAGAAAAAATCAAGAAACTGATTGAGGATCAAGAACAAGATTTGATCAAAGCAAAAGAAGAACGACTTAATCTTGTCAACATAATCTCGCAAGAAAAAGAGACGATACTAAAGAAGACTCAAGAAGAAAAGGATGTTCTCAAATCTCAGACAAAATTATCAAAACAACTTAAAAAAGAAGAAAAAGTATTTGAATTACTCAAAAAGAAGAATGAAAAAGCAAAAAAGCAACTTAAAATTAAAAATGAAAAATTAAAGAAACAGCAAGAAAAGATCAAAAAACAAATTACAGATAAAAACAAGAAACTAACATCACTTGAAAAAAAACCTAAAGCAAAAAAATAATCATTCTAGCTTAATTGTAATTTCTTCACCATTTCCAATAGGTGATGTTATTGTTTGAAGTTTTGGATTCTTCTTGATATGCTTTGAGAATTTCTTCATGTCTTCTCTGTATTTTTCTGGGTACAGCATGTTGTCTGTAATGATAACCCCTCCTATTGGTATCATGGGCAAAACCAAATCAAAATATTTTATGATATTCTCCTTGTCTGCATCAATTAACACAAAATCAAAAAAATTTCTATATTCGTCTTGCCTACTTAATTCCTGAAGTATGTCTATTGCCAATCCTTCCTTTATTGTGATAACATCTGTAACTCCTGCTTTTTGAAAATTCTTTCTTGCTCTTTTGATTTTGTTTGGATTTTGTTCTATTGTAATGATTTTTCCTGATCGTTTGGATATTGATTCTGCACACCAAATAGTAGAGTATCCTACTGACATGCCAATTTCTAGCATATTTTTTGCATTTTTTAGGTATAAAATCATGTTAAACAACTCTCCTGTTTCTTTTGTTATTGCAAGCATTCTGTTTTCAGGGGAAACATCGACTTTTCTTGATTTTTCTAAAAGTGACTGTGTTTCTAGTTCATCAAGTGTCTTGGAAATTGACTCAATCATAATGGTGTTATGTTTTTTTAAAATAATTTAATTCTGACTCTGTCATTTTATGCTGCTAAATTCTTTTCAATAGCTTATATTTAGTCTATGAATTTTTCAATTACGATGGCGACAAAGAAAAAAGTCGATCTATTAGATATTGTTCAGAAAATTCTCAAATTAGACACAAAGATGAGATTTGCTGCAATAATTGATCCTAAAGGTAACATCCGTGAAGCAATAATGAAGACTGGTAAAACCAATCTTAAAAATCAGAAAGAGGAGGAACACTTTTGCAAACAAGTTGCACAAAGGAGATCTATGAGAAAAGAATTTGATAAATCTCTTGGCAAGGTAAGATATGTTCATGTTGAAAGAGAAAAAGTATCTCAAATGGTAATCTACACAAAACGAAACATTGTCTACTTTACAATGGAACCAGAAATGCCAATTAACACAAAAATTAGATTAATCACAAGTATAAAGAAAATTACTGTAGATCTTTAGATCTAATTTTTAGCAAAATCATGGTTCTTCCCAAATATCTTGGAGATTCAAAGATGTTTGAATATGACAAACATTTTAGGGACTGCCAGCACCTTAACAAGCCATTTATCAAGGCAAGGATCAATCCTCAAAATGGACATTATTTTGTTCAAATTGATTTGATGACTTGTGATTATGAATTATCAAATAAAGAACAAGACGAAATTAAACAACTAGTGGAAAATGAGATAAAATATGTCAAGTTTGATTTAAAATCTAATTTTCATGGATTTAGCATTAACAAGGAACTTGCGTGGTTTGATGGAATTTCATCAAAGCATATGGATAATTTTTGTAATAGTTTGTATGATTTGACTCAAAAATATCACAACTAGAATCTGATCAGATTTTTTAGAATTTTATCAATTACTTGCACTTCTTGTCTTCTTTCTTTGATAGTGGTTTCATTCCATTTTTTTGCAAATTCTGATTGCTTGTCTAGCCTCTCCAGTTCTTCGATGTATTTTACTAAATGAATCTTGTAGTCCTGAAGTAAATCCAGATGCTTATTATGGTTTTTCTCAGTTGGCGTTACCATTCCATTCCTCTTCTGAAACATCTGGGAACATCTCTCTTATTCTTTTTTTGTCCTTTTCCATCGCTTCAATTCTGGAATTCAAATGAGTCTTAATTGTTGGGTCTGGCTCTTGACTTTCTTCTGTCTGAATATTTGAAATCACCTTGTTGAGTGATTTGTAATAT
>CAJHYU010000187.1_pt1 | contig 15140 bp, 16 predicted proteins | sample 9198821 | NCBI WGS metagenome assembly CAJHYU01 (sample SAMEA7708373, study PRJEB35096) | sediment metagenome | biome: marine neritic benthic zone biome [ENVO:01000025]; feature: sediment [ENVO:00002007]; material: shallow marine sediment [ENVO:03000034] sea grass bed [ENVO_01000059] ... | reverse complement strand
TAAGACCTTTACTAATTACATTGTTAACAATTTTTGAAAAACTGACTGATGCATTGGTTTCTTTTAGTAATTTTGCTTGCATAGAACGTAATTTTCTAAAATTGTTTTCATTTATTATTATTGTGACTCTTTTTCCCATTCTTTTTAATTTGCTTTTTTTGTATTAAAACAATTCTACATGCAGACCTCTAGACACGATATGAACTTTTGTCAATACCAAAAATTATTAATTTACTCAACAGTATTACGCAAATGCTAGTCCTATTTTGATTAGTTTTGAAGCAGTATCAGAGACTACACAAATGGGAGAATTATCAGAATACTTGAAAAGCAATTCATGCCCATTTTTGCAGTAATTGTCATCAGATATGTTTCCCTCTGGATTTACATTGATTTCAACGTCTGCTACTTGTAAAACAGAATCTATGTCTGTACCAATAGAGATGATTGCTCTGTATTCTCCAATATCTTCTGGAATCCATGACAAACTAACATTAAAAGTTTGGACAGGATCCAGTGTGCCAGTTACCCATTTTGCAGGTTCCATTAAGTTATTCTCGTCATCAGTTATTTTCACTATATATGCAAAGTCTTGTCTGTACTCGTTAGGATTTGTAATGTCTACTGCAATTTGTAAAGCTTGGTCAGCCTTGATCTCGTCAAATTTTTGGCCAAATGAATTAACTATGTCTACGTTTTCTAGATTTATTTTCATAGTATCTTCATTGGAGAATGATACTTTAACAGGAGTTGGAGTTTTTTCCTCATTTTCTATGTCCATAACATCAGACGTGTTATTCATGTAATAATCCCAATCCACGTTGATATCAGGATTGTCCTCATAGCCTTTCACTGCTTCAAGTATGCTATCTTTTTGCTCTGATTCAAGTTTGTTTAATTCTATTATCCTTTTATCAAGTATTTTTTCTTTAATGTCATCACTTGTTTTTCTTATTTCTGAAATCTGTTTGTTGATGTCTTCTTTTGTAATATTTCCGATTTTGTATTCATTGATAGCTTCTTGCATTCTTTGTTTTGCTAGAAAATCTGCATTTTCAAGATTCTCATTGTACTTTGATTCTAATATTTTGTTTTTGAGGTCATATTCTTCGTTGATTCTCATGATTTCTTGATTAATTTCATATATCACATCCTCGTATATCTTTAGTTTGTCCTTACTTGCAATGTAATCAATTAGAGTATGATTTTCTGCAATATTTTGCTCTATCATTTCCTTTGCATCCGATTCTAAGACACATTGGTACTCTGATTTTGCGATATGATAAATCACCTGATATCCTTCCCTACATTTTGTTCCAGGATTTATTTTTATTTCTGAAACAGTGGAGGTATCTCCCAAAATTACAATTCCCTTAACCCCATTATTGATCCATTTTTTTGCAGTTGATTCATCTACACATGATTGATTTCCAGAAGTTACACGAGACACTAGAACTAATCCTTCTTCACACTGAGTTTCTGAGTTGATTTCCAATGTATTCATATTATCTGAGTTTGCCAATATGTAACTGGGTTGCAACTTATAATCTGAATACAAATTGGCCAGTTTTGCTTGTGCTGCAGCAGATGAATGAGCTTGTCCTACAGAATTAAATATTTCCTGTTCTATAGCATCTGCAAGATTATGTTTTATGTTAAACTGTGCATTCATTTCTATTAATTCTATTCTTAAGGTGCTTGCAGCTTTATTGTATGCATCTTTTGCGTCTTGCATTGTCCCACCATTTATCAATACCTTATTCATTGCAATTCTCCCTGCGTTAACTTTTTGTTCTTTGAATTCGAATTGATCCCAAAACACACCATGAACGTATGAAGGTTTTTTGTTTACAAATGCTTCAAAGGAATTTCTTGAAGAATGCTTTTCCCATAGTCTTTCCCACTCATCAAGATTTTGATTAAGACGCTTAATTGAAACATCACGCATTTTTTGTAGATTTTCTTGGGCCTGATTTTTCTCATATTCCTTTTGTTCAAGTTCTTTGATCATCTTTTTTGTTTGTTCAATTTTTTTCAGAATATCTTGTGCAATTGGATCATTTAGTAAATTATCTGAAAGTGTAGTCTGTGATTCTGAATCAAGTTGGGTTTGTGCATAACCTGTTTGAAGAAGAGAGACAGAAATTATACAGACTAGAAGGAGATAAAATAGATTTGTGTTAGTTTTTGACAACTTTTCCAATATGTCTTTCCAAGTATGGTACCGATCCACTATTTTGACTATTTTGTTGTAAATAATAAAGGTTAGTACCCTAATGATTATAATTTAAATAGATAAAACACTAATCAGTATAACACTAATTAACTTATCCTGTATCTAAGAAAAAGAGGGAATCTGAAATAAAAACACTAGATCTCAAAGAGAGCATAGGGCTCATGCTAAAAACGTCTGCCAAGACATGGGAAAGAGCAGCAGACCTTGAATTACGTGAGCGTTTTGGCCTTACTGGCGCAAAATGGAAGATTATTGTCGTCCTTTCAATGAGGGAGGGGATAACCCAGAAGCACATTGCAGACATGGCGTTTGTTGAAGCTCCAACACTTGTACCTGTAATTGATAAGATGGAAAAAGAAGGATATCTTACAAGACAGCCAGATCCAAGTGACCGTAGAAATAACTTGATCTTTATGACTAAAAAATCCAAAGATATTGTAGATCCCATAATTGACTGTATTTTGGAAATAAGAAACATGGGATTGAACAAAATTTCAAAAAAAGATATGGAGACTGCAAAAAAAGTATTAGAGCAGATAATCTTCAATACCGAGGAATTTATCAGACAAAAAGGAGAAAATACAGATCCTGACCTCTGGAATAATGCACAAAATAAATCACAAAAAACACTTGTAAAGCTGTAAAATTTCAAATAGACACATCAAGTTTTAATGTACTCATATCTAGATTTTAGTTAGGAACCTGTTTTAGAACTGCTAACTACACACAGACCTCTAGACCCGCTTTTAATATTCTAATGATTACAATACTCTAACTTTATCAGAATGTGAAATTACATTTTTCGCAATAAAGTAAATCTACTTTTATCAGGATCTATATCTTCATGCATGTCTACATTACTTACAATTCTTACATTATAGTTAAGCCATTTTTTTTGCATGTTACGAAATTTGTGATTCTCATCAATCTGTTTTTCTGTTTCCTCAAATTTTTCACAGTTCATTACATATCTTTTAGCAACTCTGTACATTTCTGCAACTCCTTTCTCTACTGTATCATCATCTAGATAATTCAACAATTGATGTGTAAAAACAAAGTCTATTGAAGAATCTTCAAATGGTAAATCTGTAATATTTCCATTCTTGAAATCTGCCACAGGAAGTTTTTGTTTTGCTATGTCTAATGCGTTATTGTTTAGATCTATCCCGTGAATTTGGAATGTTTCAGGAAATAGTCTTAAATCAATTCCTGTCCCACACCCAATTTCTAGAACACTAGTGCAGTGCAAAGAAATAGCTAAATCCTTTGTAAATTTTGCAAATTCTTCATTGTATCTTGCTTCATTCTCATCTGTATATTTATCCCAAAATTCCTTGTTGTAAGTCATACATTTTTTCAATTTCAGCTGTATTTGATGTTAATTGTTCAGTGTTGACATTTACATGGAATGAGTTTTGTATCAAATGTACAATCATGTGGTCCATCTGATTTTGCTTGTGTAGGAATTTCCTTCATACAATCATCATGACGCCCTTTTCTGCAAAACCAGCAAATTTCATGAGTATCTCCTGTTGCGCATACATCCATGATTTCTAATCTTTTTTGGGGGTAAAAAAACTTCGTGAAAATTAGATAAATGTTAACCATGGCAAAAATCTTTCATCTTTGCCCATTGTTACATCCGAAAATGATTTTTGTAATGCTTTTGTAATACTACCCATCTTACCATTTCCAATTTTTACTTTGTCTATCTGAGTTACTGATTTGACTTCAGCTGCAGTACCTGTCATGAAAATTTCATCAGCTGTATACAGATCATCTCTTTCTAAATCTCGTTCAATTACAAATCCACTATTTTCTTCAATTATCTGAATAACACTGTCTCTTGTAATTCCTTCCAATCCGCCTGCTGATAGTGGTGGTGTTTGAATAATGTCGTCTTTTACAACAAAGATATTCTCAGCACTTCCTTCTGCAATCTTTCCATTTGAATTTAACATAATTGCCTCATCATATCCATTTTCCAGCGCTTCCATTCTTGCAAGTGCTGCATTTGCATAGTTTGATGCTGCTTTGGCTTGCATTGGTTGAGATCTTGAATCAATTTTTATCCAACTTGATACTTTGCATCTTGCTCCAGAGAATTTCCCTGCTTTTGATTCACCCATCTTCCATTCCCAACATGCAATAGAAACATCCACTTTATTTTGTATAGGAGTTAGTCCCATAGTTCCATAACCATAATATGCTAATGGTCTGATATAGCATTCTTTGAGTCCGCTAGTTTTTACTGTCTTTAGTATGGCATCTAAAATTTCTTTTTCTGAGAATTGCATTTTCATGGAATACAATTTTGCAGATTTGAAAAATCTATCAACATGTTCTGGCAGTCTAAATATTGCAGAACCATTTGGTGTATCATAACATCTTATCCCTTCAAAAATTGATGTTGAATAATGTAATGCATGAGTAAGTACGTGTACTTTGGCATCTTTGAATGGCACTAGCTTACCATTCATCCATATTTTGCCAGTCTCTATCATAGGAGTGGAAAAAAACTCTACTAATTTAAAGAATTATTTTTAATGTAAAACTCATCTGAAACTACATATCTGATGAGCAACAAACTCTGTTATGCAATGGACTTTGGGTTATGTTGCAATTGCTTTTCTTATAGTAGGCTTGGTTGGACAAGCCTTTGAAATGAGAAACATTCGGTTGACTACATACAAAGATGAAGAACTAGCCTCAGCAAGCATTTTCATGAATAAAAGAAATTTCAAATGGTATGCTCTTCTTGGTATCGGAATTATTTTGTGGTATGCAGCAGAGCGTATGTAAAATGAACTATATAGATCATCTCTAAATACTAGAAACTGGCAAGTATAACATCGCGTGTTTTGGGTAACGCCGGACTGAATCTAGATAATGGTCCAAGAACAAACCCATGATGGCGCTACTGGTGTAAACCCGTAACGCCACACTTTTACTTAATAAAATTAATTTCTGCAATCTCTTGATGAACTGCATTGATAGCTTTTCTTACGTTGTCATCTATATCTTCTACAACAATAATTATCCGTGATGTTTCCTCCTGTGCATCCATATTCAAAATATTCAGTCCTGATTGACCTATCTTTGCACTAGTCCTTGATGCTACTTGTTGGACCCTCCACATTTCATCTCCAATTAATGTGATAACTCCTCTGTTGTAAGTAATTGTTGCAAGAGAATCAAATCCTAGCAAATATTTTTCATTTCTTTTGACATAATCTCCATCTAAGAATAGCATTCTAGAAAACTCTATTCCATCTTTTGTAAATGGTGATAAAATCACAAATTCACTATAACGTTTGTCTTTTTCTAGTGATGTTAATAATTTTTGAACAGAATTTGTTTCAATTCTGAAAATTGCACAGTTTTCTTTTCCAGTTACTATTTTTATTGGATGTTCTTTTTGCTCATCTAGTGTTCTCTTAATTGTTGTGATCTTTTCTGAATTTTTCATATTTGTTACAATGATTGGCATATCAACTCCATTTTCTACAATTTCTTTTATTGCAATTGGATCTAAAATTTTCATTCCAAACATTCCTGCGAGTCTTGCCTCATTATATGATAGCTGAATAACTTCTCTTAATCCATCTTCAACAATTTTTGGATCTGCAGAAACCACTGCATTATCTTTCTCAAAATCAATTCTGGTTTCATATTTTTTATGAAACAGTATTCCCAAATCTGCTGCAGTTCTATCCGAACCGCCACGCTCGTAGGTAGTTGTTATATTATCTACAGTTTTTCCAATAAATCCACCAATTGCTATTACTTCATTTTTTTCTACTAATTCTTCTGTTTTACCTAACTTTTCTCTTGATTCTGATGTTAGAAAATTTGTAGACTCTATGTTATTGTCTGTAATAATAGGCCAATCATCAAATCCTACAGAATCTGCCTTGATGTTGTTACTTTTTAGAATGTATTTCATCACATGAGACATCAAAATTTCTCCTGAAAATGCCAGTGCCCTTGAGCGAATCTCGTCTACAAATTCTTTATTTTCAGCAGCCTCATCTAGTGCTTTTTGTGCCTTTTCTAAATGCGATTCGATACTATTTTTGCAGTTTTCTCTATTATCTGAATTTACCATTTCTAGAATTTTTTGATAAGTTGTCTTTACAATATCTAGCGATGGGAATGTTCCACTTTCTGCATTTTTACCCTGTTCTAAAATTACATCAGTAAGAGAGCGTTTTTTCCCCTTATGAACAGTTAGTGGTGCTGAAAAGACTGCAATAATTTTAGAATCTTTCTTCAAGTCGTTAATCCGTTGAACAATCTGTGGAATCAAAGTGCCATCTGGACCTATAGCACTGCCTCCAAACTTGGCCACTACTAACTTTGTCATAGTATTTTCTCAAAACTCATTTGCCATCTATTAAGCATTTGATTGCTAATTTGTTGATTTTCTGATGATCTCAGCTGCAATTTGTGCACCGTTTGTATTTACCTGCTTTCTTTTTTCTTCTAGTTTTTCTAGAATTAGCATATCTAGTTTTTTAATATCATCAAAAACAAATCCTTCTTCCTTGGCATTATCTTCTTGTTCAAAATGACCCTTTATTGGTATGAATATTCCTGGTGTTCCATACGCTTTTGACTCATCAATAGTTGATTTACCTGCAAGAGAAATTATCAGATCTGATGCAAATATTAGTTCATGTAAATTCTCTACAAAACCTACATTTCTAACATTTTCAAATTCTTTGTTTACCGCAGGACCTGACACTAGAATAATTTCAATATCTTGATTAATTTTTGAAATGGCTTCTAATGCCTTTTCAATTAGAAACAATCCTGCATCTGTTCCGCCTATTGAAATTACTATTGTTTTCTTTTCAAATGAAAATTTTTTTCGTAATTCTTCTCTTGTAAAATTTGTATGTCTTACTATTGGTCCCACTTTTTTAATATTATCTTGGTCATCCCCAATTTCAGGCAAAATGACTGTTTCACATTTTTTGATAATCTCATTCATTGATTTGTTCATTTTTCTCTCGATAAATGATGCTAAACCTTTTGTAAAATGTGTCTCTAAAATATCTGTAACAAGAACTGTTGGGATTTTCATCTCTTGTGCAACAGACAATGATGCAAAATCCTCATCACTGATTACCAAATTTGGATTATCTTCCTTGAGAATATTTTGTGAAATATTTTTGCAATCTTTGTAATATTGATAATAATTCCACAACCATTTTGCTGGACTCTTGAGGGTACCATTTTCTACAATAAATGATGGGGGATTGTATACATCTTGTACTTTAAAATCTAATTTTTTTAATATTCTTGCAGCTCCACTACCTGTTACAAAATTAGTGGAAACATTTTCAAAATTATTTGTAATTGCAATATCTCTAGTAACATGACCTAGTCCAATTGGACTAGAAAAAAAATCAAAAACATCCATGAATTCCTTTAGTTTTCATCAAATTTCTAGATTATCTTGTTCTCAAAGTTTAAATGGTTTTCAACAAGGTAGATTTTCGGGCTCATAGTCCAGGTCGGTTATGACGTCGCCCTTACACGGCGAAGATCCGGGGTTCAAATCCCCGTGGGCCCATTTTTGTTCCCAATTTGGGGGCTGGGCCCAGTTTGTCAGTTATTGTTTAAATTCTATAACCTATTTCTATCTTCTAATTTGAATTCAAAAATTATTACAATTTTCTTTGTACCTTTAATTTTATCAATTGGAATTGCTCCTGCATTATCCTTCGACATTGTACCTGAAGCTGAAGCTCTAAAATCTCAAGGAAACTCATTGACTGAAATTGGCTCCAAGAAGGTATGTGGAGACAAACTTTGCTCGGAAATAGACGTTAGAGAAATAATGGAACCTTCTGATTCAATGACTAGTTCTGAATCTATGGACATTCATACCATGATGAAACGAATGAATCAAATTCATGAAAAACATCAACAACATATTCTCCAATCTTGGAATTCTATGACTTTTGATGAACAATCACAGATGTTTAACAAAATGCAAAAAATGATTGAGAAAATGGAAGTAATGTCAATGGAAGAACATATGAAAATGATGTCAAAAATGCATGAAAAAGATCATCATGAAAAAACAGGCCATCATGAGATGAAACATCCTGAAAAAATGAGAACTGCTGCCCCTCTTCCAGAAACATCAATGGGTCCACAAATTGATTATTCTAAAGGATACTTGGTTGAAGAAATCAATGATCGACTTTACTGGGTTACTGAAGGTGCATATCAAGCAATGTTTCTTACCACTGGAGAAGGAGTAATTGTAGTTGATGCTCCTCCATCAATTGGTGAAAACCTTCTTAAAGCAATTGCAGAAGTGACCGATGAATCAATAACACACGTAATTTACAGCCATACTCACAATGATCATGTTGGATCAATGAACATGTTTCCTGATGATGCAATTTACATAGCACATCAAGAAGCAGCTGATACACTTGAAAAAAGAAATGATCCTAACAGACCGCTACCGACTGTGACGTTTGAGGATACCTATACTCTTGAAGTTGGAACTCAAAGATTAGAATTAGCATATTATGGACCAATGCATGAACCAGGAAACATCTTCATCTATGCACCAAACCAAAAAGTTCTGATGATAATTGATGTAATCTTTCCTGGCTGGACTCCATTCAAAGATTTAGCTATGGCACAAGATGTTCCAGAATTTCTAGCAGCACACGACAAAATCCTAGAATATGATTTTGATACATTCATTGGAGGACACTTGACACGTCTAGGAACTCCAGAAGATGTCCAAATCCAAAAAGAATACTTCCAAGATATCCAAGATAGTGCAGCAAAAGCCAACCAAGAAGTCTCCTTTATGGCAATAGGACAAGAAGTTGGATTCTCAAATCCTTGGTTAGTTTTCCAAATCTATGCAGATCAAATCACTCAACAATGTACTGATGAAGTAGTTCCTAAATGGATTGATAGACTTGGTGGAGTTGATTTATTCACTTATGATCACTGCTGGAAGATCTCAGAATCTCAAAGAATAGACTAATTCTATATATCTGCGTCCATTTTTATCCCCAAAAAGATGGGTGAGTCCCCGTGGGCCCATGCCCTTTATTGGGACTCAAATAGCATTTAGTCACAAAATCTTACAATTTGAAATTTATCTACTCCATTTCACCACTAACTATTTCTTTTTTCTATACAAACTATCAAAGCATGGCTAGTCCTCTAAAAAGAATTATCTCAATAAAGATAAAACGATTGGACATGTTTCCAAACCATTTTTTTGGAATTGCTGAGATAAATAATAATGACTATAAGATTAACATCCAAGGTCAGAGTAACCTGAGAAAACAATTGATTAAACTTCCTGTAAAAATACAAGATGAAAAGGCAATGTTACGATTAACTGGAATTGGAGGATTTTATTTTGAAGATATTGTAAATTATGCAGGTGAATCTGAATGGATAGAGATTGATTCAGATAGAATTTTGTATTTTTTAGCAGATAACCAGAACAAGATTGATACGATTGATGTATGGAGTAGATTTTAGATTCAAAATTTATTTCTAGAACAGGTATTTAGATATGATTTGTGAAAATCAAGATCACTCTTAATTTTCAGTATGAGTATAAAATGTGTAAATGAAACCTATCTTAATTTCAATAATTGTTGGTGTTGTTATTGTCATAACTGCGGCAGGATTTTTGACTAGGGATATTCCAGTGGATCGAATAGTTTCAGACGATTTTAAAACTCAGACTCCAATTAGTCCAACTTTTCCAATTCAAGAAAGCCAATCTAATTTTGCTAATAGTCCTGTAACAAAAGATATTTGTGATCCTTCATATCCAGACATTTGCATTACACCTTATCCTCCTGATGTAGATTGTGACGAAATTGGGTTTTCAAACTTTAGAGTTTATCCACCAGACCCACATGGATTGGATACAGATTATGATGGAATTGGTTGTGAAGTAGGTTCTCCTCAATCATCTGCATCAAGAGATTCAACTCAAAGTTGTGATCCTTCATATCCAGATGTATGTATTCCACCTTATCCTCCAGATTTAGATTGTGGTGAAATTCGATATTCAAACTTTGAAGTTATAGGTTCTGATCCTCATGGATTTGATGGAGATAGAGATGGAATTGGTTGTGAATCTTAATTCATGCCTATTCGCGTCTCTTTTTATCCCCAAAATGGTGGCTGAGTCCCCGTGGGCCCACATGAATTTCATATCATATTACTTTGATTCATGCACTTGGAATTGAATCATGAAAAAGTACTAAAATTCTTTAATGATGATCATGTAGTAAAATGGTTGAAAAAATCAAAACAAGTATTCTTTGTTATGGTTTTTGCTATAATTTCTGGAATTAGTTTAGTATCTTTTGTTTCTGCCCAAGAAGAATCTCAAATTCCTGCATGGATTAAGACAGCTATAGGTTTTTGGGTAAATGGACAAATTTCTGATGAAGAATTTCTTAAGGCAATAGAATATTTTGTTGAAAATGAAATGATTAATGTTCCTTCTCAAACAACTGATGATGAAATACTAATTGATAATCTGCAAATACTACAAACTGAGATTAATATGAAAATAGAACAATCACGAGAAATAGTTACTTTTCCTCAAATCCAACAATCCCTTGCTGAATCTAATACCTCATTTTCTGCATCAGGATTTCCAGAAGAAATAATTCAACAAATTGATGAACGTTGGCAATCAAGTGATCCAGATACACCAGATTCAGTTGCATTCAACTTAATTCATAATCCTTCATCAGACATACTACGTTCAATCATGGATATTGATCAAAAATCAGAAAGTCAGTTCAAATACGCTGAAATCTTTGTTACTAATCAATATGGGGCAAATGTAGCACAATCACACAAAACGTCTGACTACAAACAAGATGATGAAATGTGGTGGCAAAAAGCAAAACAAAATGGTGTATTTTTATCTGAAGGAGGATATGATGAAAGTGCTGGTGTTTATTCAAGTGATATTGCCATTAGAATACTAGATGACGATGGGACTTTCCTTGGAGTGTTAAAGGCAGTAATCAATGTTGAATCTATAACTAGTCCAACATCATAAATTAGATTTGAAATTAATTCTCACGCTTATCTGCGTCCATTTTTATCCCCAAAATGGTGGCCGAGTCCCCGTGGGCCCATTTTTGTACCCAAAATGATATCTATTTCACTACAAGAACTGAGGTTTTAGATTTCTGAACAATGCCACTTGCTATGCTTCCCAGAATTTTTTGTTTGATACCGCTTAATCCTCTTGATCCCACAATTATTAAGTCAAATTTCTCTTTTTGAGCAAACTCTGCAATTTTTGTTGATGGTTTCCCATAGAGTATTTTTGATTTGAATTTTACTCCTTCCTTTTCACATCTTTGTTTCATTGAATCTAAAAATTTTTCTGATTTTTCAGTTAGGTATTTTTTATAGTTAAGAACAGAGGATGCTAGAGTAGATTGAACAACCACCACATTCAAGCCCGTTATTTCTGCATCTGTTAGTTTAGCATAAAATATAGCTTCATTCAAGCCTTTTTCAGAAAATTTAGAACCATCTAAAGTAACCAAAATGCGTTTTAATTTCTTGTCACTCATTGACTAATTGATGTAAAATATGATAAATAAATATTCCAAGTAATGTACGAAAAACAGTTTTTGATTAACGAGAATTTCTAATCTGTTTGCTTTCTGTTTTTGACTTAGGGTGAATTTTCAGTTACAGAATAAATCTTCATCATTAATTTTATGAATGCTAGAATACTCGTGTTTCTGAAGTGAATTTTAATTTAAAAATGATATGAACCCCTGAAATAGACAAGTTCAAATCCCCGTGAAGTAAGATGCCAAAAAAGTTTGTCTCTAAAGGTTTGAATCTAAGATTATAACTCTGAGACCCTGCCATCTTCTATGACAAAAGTTCTAGTTTACATTGCAACAAGCCTGGATGGATATGTTGCTAGAGAAAATCGCGACATTGATTGGCTTCAAGAAGTTTCTGAATCAGGATATGATGCATTTTACCAGTCAGTAGATACTGTGATTATGGGTAAAACTACATACGATCAAGTTTTATCATTTGGAGAATATCCTTACAAAAACAAAAAATCATTTGTTTTCACCCAAAGTAAGCAAAACAATGATGGTGATACAGAATTTCTCTCTGATGTTGGAAAATTTGTAAAAGATGGTTTTCCTGGAGCAGGAGAAACTATCTGGCTTGTTGGAGGAGCAAAAATCATTGAATCCTTTCTTAAGCTAGGAGTTGTAGATGAAATTATCATATCTATTATTCCTGTGCTTTTAGGAAAAGGAATTCCATTATTCAAAAACATAGAAAATGAAACAAAACTTGAACTTATTAAAACAAAAAAGTATGGACAATTAGTTGATTTACATTACAAAGTTTTGAAATAAACCCTATTTGGTTCAAGCATCTAAGGATTAGATCTTTTTTTCTATCTTGAGGAAACCCATTCTAAAATTATTTTCATTTGTTCTAAAACAAGTTGTTTTAATTTTGCAATTTCTTCTTGTAACTCTTGAATTTGTCTCTTTAGTTCAGCATTTTCTCGTTCAACTTCTTCTATCTCTGTAAGTTGTGAAAGTGATTCTTGAACAGATGTTATGGGGGCGATTTTCACAAGTCCTTCTTTCCAAGGATGGATGGTACAATAGTATGGAAAAATTCCTGTTTCTTCAAAAGTATAAGAGAACATATTGGTTGGTCCTAAAGGTCCACTGTCGAATATACCATCAGGACCCACAACAACATCTCCACTTGTCACTGTATGTGTTGCAGATAAATCATCATTTATCCAAGTAACTTTTGCTCCAACTTGAGTTAATACTTCTATAGGAATAAAACAAGTATGAAATTTTCCACAAAATTCTGAAGTTCCTTCTTGAGGTATACTAATAGAGACCTCAGAAGATTGAGCATAACTTGGAATAAACATAATCAAAAACAAAAAAGGTACCCAAAGAAAATTCTGTAATTTCATCTAAAAAATTAATACAGCAAGATCATACTTAAGATTAATTGGCACAAAAACCACAATTAACTTTGACAATTATGTATTGTAATTAGTTATTACAAATTGTATTTTTACTCAGTGAAAAAATTATTTCTAAATACTGTCTTTATCCAAAGAAGAGGAAACTCAAATTACATGAATATGTGAATTCACTTTGATTTCGTTAACGCCTACCTGCGTCCATTTTTAACCCCAATTTGGTAGGTGAGTCCCCGTGACGTATGACACAAACGGTTCAAGCCTCTAAGTATTGATCTGTTGAGTAGAACTCTTTATGACTATCTCAAATTGAGAGAAAAATCATGAATAACTTCAATTATTTTTTTACACCTGTAGGCCCTGAATACAAAAAGAAATTTGCAAGAAATATTGGCATTGGATTTTTACTCCTCTTTGCATTTTATGGTGTTTTGAGTTTGATAAGTGATATTTCAGAACCTGAAATTTTCTCAGAAGATTCAAACATTGATGAATTAATTGAGACATTCAAAGAAAAATATTCAGACCGTGAGATTACTGAATTTCCTAATTCCAAAGGAATTCCCTACAAGTATGTGGCACATACTGATACCAGTGATGTTGAATTACTTTTAGAAAAAGACAGAATTGTATTAAAGGCATGGAAGGAGGGTAATGTATTATGTATAGTCTCAAATCCAATTCCGAGAGATATTTTGGATAACTGTCCTCTAAAATGGTAATAAAATAAAATGAAAATTTTCTTTTTGATAATTCTGGCATCTGTGGGATTATTTGTTTTTGTTCCAGATGTATTTGCTGATGATTCTTTTTTTGGAACATCAAGTTTTGAGAATGTTCCTTCAGAGATTTCTCGTCACTATTCATCTACATTTGATATAAAACTACAATACACTTTAGGACCTTGGGGACTAGATGATCTGAGTCCTGTAATCGAAATTTCTCCAGAACAGGCAGCCTCTAGTGTGAATCTTGACTTTGATCCTGTATCTGTATACAAAGGTAGTGTTGCAAGAATTCCTGTCACCATAACTCTTAATCCTGCTATTGACTATGAGAAAATTTTCCTTAGCGTTTCATTTGAAGGAATCAATTCCAATATGAACAAGTTCAAGAGTGGATGGACTGATTCGTTAATCTTATCAATTAGTCCAAGAGATGTAATCTCTCATCAGGTTGATTATGAAAAAATTTCATGGACTCAGTTTCCTCAAAATGATAGGGCTGTAATTTACAAAAAAAATTCAATGAATCCTCTTTCAATCCTAGAAAAAGGACAACAATACTCTATCATACAAAAGGTAGATTTTAGCGATGATAACTTTGCAGAAAACTCTACCTTTAATGCAGTTGTAGGATATGCTTATCAAAAAGGAGATAAAATGATTCATCCTCCCAGAGGAGAAAATACCTCTGATGCAGAGCATCAGGAGTTTGCAGAAAATAATCGAAAACTAAACAATAATTTTTATCAAAACAGCGAGATTGCAAAGTCTTTTGAATTTATGATCACTGTTGATGGCTTGATGCCACAAGTAGCAATGTTGTTGCCCGGTGTTGTTGTAGTTCTTCCATCGATCTTCCATGTAGCATTTTGTATCTGTACTCCTCGAGTCCTTATAAAATTATCACCATATTAATGATTGAGTTATGCTACATTTATTCACTATGGTACCATGCTATTATCTGGGACTGTTATAATCGACTCCGTCGTGTAGTATGTCATGTATGTACTCCTCATAAAATTATTACCCTAGTGATTGAGTTATGCTAGATTCTACATTTATTCACTGTCATGCTAGTATCTGTGACTGCTATAGGATCCGTCATGTATGTATCACAGTTGATGCCACAAGTATTTGTTTTTTTTGT
>CAJHYU010000040.1_pt1 | contig 16609 bp, 22 predicted proteins | sample 9198821 | NCBI WGS metagenome assembly CAJHYU01 (sample SAMEA7708373, study PRJEB35096) | sediment metagenome | biome: marine neritic benthic zone biome [ENVO:01000025]; feature: sediment [ENVO:00002007]; material: shallow marine sediment [ENVO:03000034] sea grass bed [ENVO_01000059] ... | reverse complement strand
GATCTTGGAAATGTATCTGATGAATCAGAACTTGTGGGAGTAATTCAACAAGTAATAGCAGAGGAGACACAAGCAGTAGAGCAGGCAAAATCAAATCCCCAGACAATCAATTACTTGGTAGGTAAAGTCATGCAAAAGACAAAGGGCAAAGCAGACCCCAAACTTACATTAGATCTTTTAAAAAAAGAGATAGGAATCTAATGGCAGAACTCTCACTAGAAGATATTGAGTTTATCAAGATACTTGCAACCTCAGATGCCACAATATTGGAGGCAGGAATGAATGATGCCACAAGACAAAGATTAGATGAGCAAATAGGCGTGATTTTGCGTGAATTATACCGTGAAAACACCATGAATACAGGTACTATGTGGACTAAAAAGTTCCAAAAGGCAGGATTAACTGAAGATGACATAAAAGCAGCCATTGCATGTGCAAGACGTCTTGGCATAGACATTTCATAAATTAAAAAAATCTTTTTACCCTCTTTTAGTTTGTAACAGATTGAACTTGTCTGATTTTGAGTTTATTCCAACACAAACCCAAATTGAAGAATCAAACATTTACAAATTTATGAAAAAACACAACATCTCATCACTAGAAGAACTGTCAACAAGATCAAAAGAAAACTTGGAATGGTTTTGGGAATCAGTGGATAAGGACATCGGTGTTGTATGGGATAAACCATACACAAAGATACTTGATGATTCAAAAGGAATTGCATGGTCAAAGTGGTTCACTAATGGCAAGACAAACATCTACAAGTCATCAGTTGAAAAATTTGCAAAACTATTCCCTGATAAAATTGCATACCACTTTGTAGCTGAAGATGGTAATTCATCTAGTGTAACATATTCAGAATTAGATGACAAGGTATCAAGACTTGCAAACGGATTAAAATCACTTGGCGTGAAAAAAAGAGACGTCATTGCAATTTATTTACCAATGATTGAGGAGGCAGTACTGTCAATTTTAGCTGCTGCAAAAATTGGAGCAGTGCAGACAGTAATTTTTTCAGGATACAGTTCTGAATCACTTCACATTAGACTGCAAGACTGTAATGCAAAGATACTGTTAATCACAGATGGTTTTCACAGAAAAGGAAAACCAATATCACAAAAAAAAATTGCAGAAGATGCAGTAAATGGAACTGCAGTTGAAAAGATCATAGTAGTTCCGTACAAAAAAATCGACAGTTATACAGAATCTGAAAACATTGTGTTTTTTGATAAACTAGTAGAATCACAAAGTAACATTTGCACTACAGAGATAATGGATTCGGAGGATTCACTGTTTATACTATATACCTCTGGAACAACTGGAAAGCCTAAGGGAGTAGTGCATACTCATGGCGGATTTTCTGTTTTTGCAGGCCACCAGGCAGCATATCTGATAGATATGAATGAAAACGACACGCTATTTTGGCCTGCAGATATTGGATGGATAACAGGATTGGTCTGGAATGTCTATGGATTACTCATGATTGGTGCAAGTTCGGTGATTTATGATGGTGCGCTAGATTTTCCTAATTTAGACAGGGTGTGGAAGATGTTATCTGATTATAGTGCAACAATTTTTGGCATTTCTCCCACTGCTGTAAGGCTGTTTAAGAAAAATAATGTAGAACCATTAGAGAAATACTCTCTAGATAAAATTAAAAACATTCCAACTACTGGAGAACCACTTGATGAGGATTCATGGTGGTGGCTCTATGAAAAAGTTGGCAACAAGAAAATTCCTATTATGAATTTGTCAGGAGGTACTGAGATTGGTGGCGCAATGCTATCTGTTTTTCCTGGAATGAAACTAAAACCATCTACGGTGGGAATACCGGTTCCGGGAATGAACTTGAATGTAATTGATGAGAAAGGAAATTCAGTAAGAGAGCAAAACGGTTACTTGGTGATAAAATCGCCTTGGCCTGCAATGACTAGAGGTCTACTAAATGATAATGAACGATTCATCAAGACGTACTGGTCACAATTTGAAAATATTTGGTTTCATGGAGATTATGTCCATGTTGATAAAGACAATTTATGGTATATGCGGGGAAGAACAGATGACGTCATTAATGTATCGGGACACAGAATGAGTACTGCAGAAATTGAGCATACTGTAATATCTCATGAAAAAATATCAGATGCCGCATCAATTGCAATTCCTGATGAGATTACTGGTGAGGCAATTGTTGTGTTTTTTGTTCCAGATGACAAGTCACAAAACATTTCAGATGCAGAAATATCTGATTTTATTTCTGAAAAAATTGGCAAAGTTGCAAAACCCAAGTTTATCTTTCAGTTAACTGATTTGCCAAAAACAAGAACAGGTAAAATTATGCGACGTTTGCTAAAATCAAAATTATTGGGCCAAGAACTTGGAGATTTGTCATCTCTTGAAAACCCGCAAGTTTTAGATGAAATTTCAAAATTAGGTTGAGAAAAAATAACTTGTAGAGTTTGACTATTTTACATGCGATATCTTAATTCAATACAAATAACATTATCATTGAAGTTTATCGTTGACCAGCAGGTAGAAGACATTGAGATGCCTGAGAACCTAAAATTAAACACATTTTTGCAGGAATTCCACTCAGATTGTCCCAGCCCTGAGTGTAGTTTTGGATTTTACGGATTTGCCTTTGGACAGTCGCCATTTCCAGTGCCAAAAATAGTCCAAGAGGCACTCATTAAAAATGCAGACAAGGGGGCATATGCTGCAGTTCCAGGCATACCAGAATTACGAAATGCCATATCAAAATACAACAGACATTATTTTAGAATGGATGTAGACCCAAAGCGAATCTATGTGGGCCCTGGTACAAAGGAACTCATCTTTAATTTATTGGAAATTCTGCATGGGACTGTGATTTTGCCCACTCCTGCATGGTTGGGATACCTACCGCAGATTAGATTTTTAAAGAAAAACTACCACATGCTCCCAACTAGGGCAAACAAAAAGATATCATCTACGGATTTGAGAAAATTAGCACTGCGACTACAAGATAGGCAGAAAATTCTCATACTAAACAATCCCCACAACCCAACGGGTCTACTATATGATAGACTGGAGCTTGAGGAAATTGCAGACGTATGTAGAGAACAGAATATCACTGTAATCTCAGATGAGATCTATGCTCAGACCACATACGATTTTTCAAAGTTTGTCAGCATGGGAAAAATTTATCCTGAAGGAACATTTGTCACAAATGGTTTGTCAAAATCCCATGCTGCCGGGGGTTACAGATTAGGTTATGTGATTTTTCCACAACATGCAGTGGATTTGAAGATACAGTTCAAAAAAATTCTAGCTACAGAATACACTGCAGTGTCAACGCCAATTCAACATGCTGCAATTGCAGGTTTTGAGATCAGCAAAGAGATTGACGAATACTTGAAAGTCACGAGAAGCATTCATCAAATTATGGGAGAATACACTTACCACACACTATCTGCAATTGAAGGAGTAAAGGCAACAAAACCTGATGCAACATTTTATCTTTTAGCTGATTTTAATGGGTTGGCAACAGAATTACAAAAAGCAAAAATAAACACATCTCAGAAATTATCTGAGTCATTGATTGTTCATCCGTATCACACTGCAATTGTTGGTGGCGATAGTTTGGTTTTGGAAAGAACTGATTTTAGCGCACGAATTGCATTTGTTGATTATGATGGAAGCAAGGTGTATCAAAAATATCTTGATCATAAACCAAAATCAAGTTCAGAAAGATTAGAATTTGTAAAAGATAATGCCCCAAAAGTAGTTGCAGGGATTAAAATGATAGAAAAATTCTTTGAGCATCTCAAAAACGACAACCTACAATCACATATTATAAAAAACCCTGCTGTCACTATTTGATCTTTGAGTTTAATCTCTCATATTCTTCTAATGTTATTTCCCCTTTTGCCAGTCTTGTTTTAAGGATATACTCAGGATTGTTTCCAATAATTGGATGAATGATTTTTTTTCTTATGGTATTACGATTAATTGAAATTTGTTTAGAATTGTCATCTACCTTTCTTTTAATTCCGTAAACTGCGCCAAATAAAATCCCCAAAGCAGCTATTGCAAGTGAGACTTGGGCAACATCAGAATTTTTGCTTGTAGATTCTATCTGCACAATAGACGATGCCTCTGCTTTAGGAATGATTTGTGCATCGATTAATCCTTGAACAGAATCTTTGAGTGTATCATCATATCCTACTGCTTGCTCTATTGTAATTTCAGGGTAGTTTCTATCAAACCACTCCTTGTAAGATGATTCATTATAGTATCTGTCAACATAGTATTGAGGATCTCGGGTAGTGTCTACAAAGTCTACAAGGGTATTTTCTGGAATTAAGGGCTCTGGTAGTGGTGGTTCAGGTGCTTTTTGAAGTATAATTTTAGGCTCATACTTGTACCCTACTGCTTGCTCTATTGTAATTTCAGGGTAGTTTCTATCAAACCACTCCTTGTAAGATGATTCACTATAGTATCTGTCAACATAGTATTGAGGATCTCGGGTAGTGTCTACAAAGTCTGCAATGGTGTTTTCTGGAATTAAAACATCTGCATCAGATGCCACTACGGGAGATTCTTTATCATTTGTAATATTGTTTTTTTCTAAAGTACCATCAAGTGATATTTCAAAATCTACAGTTGCGCCTTTCTCCAAGCTTAGGATAAAACCTGTTGCCTTGTAAATGCCATGTTCAGAAAAATGATCCTTTACTGGAACTGTTCTGGTAAATGTATAGTCATGTCCAATTATTGCCTGTTCTAGTGTTACAAATTTGTCATCAGTATCACGAATCACAATTGAAACCAATCCATTTGAGTTTTTTTCTACAGTTCCAGTAAATGTTATTTTTTCATTTTTAAAAAAATATTCTGAATCAGTTTCTATACTTGTAACTTCAGCAAATACTGGCAATACAGTAAACAATCCTAACACTGCAATTATTCCAAATGAATAAGGCCCTAACCTTTTCTTATTCATAGAAATAATGTGTATTTTTTTAATTTAAGAAGCGCGTATGATTTATCTGGTTTTGTGATACGTAAAGGTTAAATGCAAAAATTAATTGTTCATTTTTTCTTTTTTATTTGTTGCACAACCATTGGCAAAAACGCACCAACATCTGAAACAATTCCCAAGGCCTGCCAAGTTCCTCTATCCATTAGTTTTGTAACTGTTGGCTGATTAATATCAACTACAATTACTTTGACGTTTGCAGGTAGCATGTTTCCTGTTGCTATTGAGTGTAGCATAGTTGAAATCATGATGACCATGTCTGCATCTTTTAGAACTTTTTTGTACTCACGTTGGGCCTGAGCTACATCAGTGATAACATCTGGTAATGGTCCATCATCTCTAATGGATCCTGCCAGTACAAATGGAACATTATTTTTAACACATTCATACATTATTCCTTTGGTAAGTTTCTTGGTTTTCACCATGTTTGCAATAGAGCCTGCCTTGAAGACAGAATTTATTGCATCCATATGATTTCGGTGCCCATGATATGCCAGAGTTGCATCATGTACATTCATTCCAAGTGATGTTCCTATTGTTGCATATTCTATGTCATGAACTGCTAAGGCATTTCCTGCCAAGACTCCATCAATGTAGCCTAGTTTGATAAGCTCTGACACTGCACTGTCTGCACCAGTATGAACTATTGCTGGACCCCCAACAATTACAATTTTACCTCCTTTCTTTTTTGTAGCATGAATGTCCTCTGCAACTTTTTTTGCAATATGCTGAGTTGGTCGCTCACTTGAACTAGAACTTCCCATGAACTCAAATACATTAACTCCTTCTCTTGGTCTTTCAGGAGGGGCAATCTTGATTCCCTCTTCTCCTACTATGATTTGATCTCCTTTCTTGACATCCCTGACTGGAACACAATATGCCTTGTTTTGTTTTACAACAATGCATTTGTCCATCATCATGTTTTCAACTTGTATCCATTTGCCGTTGTGAAAAACTTGTGTATGGTTATTTGTAGTGCTGTAAAAATGATCAGGCATTACACAGTTTTTTGGGGATTTCTTCAATGAGATTTCTTTTTGTGTTTTAGAAATTGCACCTTCACGATAAATGACTTTAAGAATTAAATCCAAATGCTTTTGATCTTTGCCTTTGATAAGTAATCTTGCATATGATTGATCTTTTTTCTTTTTTCCAATATCAATCTCTTGAACTTGAAACTCTCCTTTCAGATCCATTATTTTATCAAAAATTTTTGTTAGTATCAAGGAGTCAATTAGATGACCTTTAACTTCAATTTCTTGGGAAAATTTACTCATTTTACATAACTCTGTATTGTGATAACTAAAGTTTTACGCATTATACTGGAAGGATTACTTTACCTTCAAATTTTGGTATGCTATCAGCAACAAATGCTTTTTCTAGATTTTCTTTTTGTTGTTTTGTCACACCTTGGACTATGGTTTTAGAAGATCCGCTGTTATCAACAAGTGCCAGAATATACCCACTGTTATCAGTTAATACAAATCCTGCAGACTCATCCACAAAAGCATAAAGATTTTCCTCACCTACAGGTTCCCAAATATTTGATTTGGTATCCCTCAAGGCCAATGCAGGCATGGCTTTTCCGTCAGTTAGTTTGTTTAGGTATTCTCTTGACTCTGCCACTCTTTTCTGTCCAAGCTTTAATGCCTGAAAATATTGCATGTTTCCCAGATAATTAGATCATTATAAAAACAATTTCTCTTCAAAAGACTGTTATAGAATATGGGGGCAGTTGAGCTTATGCCTTTAACAAACAACATCATAATCAAACTAAACGAAATCACTACAATGGTTGAAGATAAATCAAAATTGTCTGAATCAGAAGTAGAGGAGATAAAATCTATTTTCAAAACAATTGTCGAGGGAGGAGAACGCTATGATGTAGATGAGATAGAGTTTTGGTTTGAAAACGAAGGAAGTTGGAAGACAAGAGAGCCAAGAATAAGAATTGCAAATCTCTCAAACTACATTCAAGATAAATACCAACAGACAGCACATCTGAGGATACTTTCTAATGATGATGACTGCAGCTGCGGTCATTAAATTTCAAGTTGTTCCAATAAACGACCTACAATCTTTGCGTTTTCAGTTCTTTCACTAAGAATTTCATCAAGGCGTTTTTGATCTTTTTGATCTTTTGCAATCATCTGAAAATACTCCTCATCCAAGTCATTATTTTCTTGAAGTCTTTTAATTACTTCAAACAAGATTCCAATTACTTGTTTTTGTGCATCTATTAATTCATCTTTACTTCTTTCAGACATCTTTACCTCTCTTTGATAATTTGTACAAATAATTCTTTTAATTTTGGTTCAGTAATTTCTAATTCTGCAGATTTTAAAAAAGAATCCAGTTTTTCTTTTGGGTATCCATCTTTTTGGTAAATTTTAGCTTGTAGTACCATCTCCAGTTTGTCTATTTGATGTACAATTTTTGATTCATCAGAATCATTCATCTGATATTCCTTCCAAATTATCAGATACTGTTCACAAAGAGAATCAGGCAGATTTGATAATATCTCCTCAATTGCAGCATTTTCTAAAGTATCTTTTTTTTCTTTACTAATCTGTCCTGGTGTAAAGTCCCCAATTTTTGATTCGGCCAAATCATGAAGTAGTGTCATTTTTAGAATTTTTTCTGAATCATAATTATTCAAATCAGAAAAAATCATACCAATTATTGCCATAGAGTAGCAATGATCTGCAACAGACTCTGGATTTTCTATAGATAGTTTATCTATCCACCCTTGTCTAGAAATTTTTTTTAAATTTGCAACAGATTCAAAGAAATCAGCAATCATAAACAGATTATAAAGAATTTTTTCTACTAATGAATTTTCATATTTTCGAACAACATAATAGTTTGATTCCAAGATGAGTAAATTGTGAAGATTTACACTAAAACCGGTGATGATGGGAATACAGGGTTGCAGGGGAATTTTAGAATTGCAAAATCGCATCCAAGAATCAAAGCTTATGGAACAGTAGATGAAGCAAATGCAGCTTTGGGAATGGTTCTAGCAAATCAACTAGATGAGGATATCTCAGTCGTTTTGATAATGATTCAAAATGAGTTATTTTTAGTCGGAGCTGATTTATCAAATCCCAATCTAAATGATGTGAAAAATAGGGTGACACTAGAGATGGTTCAAAAATTAGAAGAGTATATTGACAAATTTGATTCAGAGTTAGATCCTCTAACAAATTTCATCCTCCCAGGAGGAGATATCCCTGCAGCACAATTACACTATGTTAGAACAATAATCAGGAGAGCTGAGACTCAAACAGTAGAGCTAAGTGAAAAAGATGAAATCAATTCAAATTGTATCAGATATCTCAATAGATTGTCTGATTTGTTTTTTGTAATGGGCAGACTTATCAATAAAAGAAAAGGTAAAGACGATATTCTCTGGAAAATCTAAAAAGGCAAACTTTAATTCCTCAGTTGGTTGTTTTTTTTCTGAGTGCCGGGGTAGCTCAGCCTGGGAGAGCACTCGGCTGAAGACCGGGCTGTCGCGCGTTCAAATCCCGCCCCCGGCATCGATCTATGTATTTAGATCAGAAATTTTGTAAAAATATTTTCAATAAGATTAAAGTAAATTAAAAAAATTGATTTTGCATAATATTTAAAAACCAGGCAAACTCTTGATTTTCGACATTCATGGTTGAAAAAAAGAAGGTAACAAAAACTACCAAAAAAACACCAGCAAAGAAAAAAACATCAAAAGATAAATCTACAAAGCCCAAGATTAGCAAAACAGCCAAATCAAAAGGTAAAACAACAAAATCAAAGGCTAAAAAAACCGAAGAACCAATTGACGATATGAGTATTGTCATAGTAGATGATGACATTGCAATTGATCAAGAAAAAATCAATGAAGAAAGAAGAGCATATCTTGAAGAAGCAAGATCCCAAGAAGCATTTGACTAGGAATCTTTATCCGATTGAATTGCCTACACTATGCATATGCGTGCTTTATGCCTAATTACAATAAAACCTGGAAAAGTGGATGCAGTTGTACAAATTTTAAAGAAAAAACGTAAAATTGTAAAACAAATAATGGTAGTTACAGGAAGAGCAGACATTTGTGTGTTATTACAAGGAAATATTGATGAAATTAACAACATAGTGATTGATTTTAAAAAAATTAAAGACATTGTAACAACTGAAACACTAATTGAAGTTGAGGTGAATCTGGGTTGGTAAGAGCAATAATTTTAGTTAGATCTCCAAAGAAACTCATAGCCGCACGATTACGTAAGGTGACTTCAGTCTCAGATTCGTTCCCAACTACGGGTCAATTTGATGCTGTTGCAATAATTGACGTAGCAGAATTGTCTCAAATTAAAGAGGTTGCAAATCAGATCCAAAAAATCAATGGTGTTGAGAGAACAGAAACCATGGTTGAAGTTCAATAACAATTGATTTAAAGAACTTCAAGGTACTGATATCTGTGAACGTCAAAAAAGTTGGAAATGTGATTTTGGCTGTTAAAGATATAGACAAATCTATACAGTTTTATCATGAAATCATAGGTCTTCCAATCAAAAACCAAAGACGATCTTGGGTTGATTTGGGCACATCTGGAGCTTTATTGAGTTTACATCCGGCATCATTAACTGCACAACATATAGGCAGTTCTATTGAAAACGGTATCACTATCGGATTTCTTGTCGGTGATGTAAAATCCGCAGTTGAGGAATTGAAAGAAAAAGGTGTCACAATTTATCGTGATATTGTCGATAAAGACGCAGGAAAAAATGCAGTAATTTTGGATCCTGACGAGTATCTAATTTCCTTGTTTGAGCCAAGCTTTGAGGATAAAGCCCAACAAACAGGTGGATATCAAGGATTCACACCAGCTTAAATCATCTTTTTTATCAAAGAGATAATATTCTCTAAATCTTTTTCTTTTCTCTCAACAGAAACATAGTATGTAATATCTTTTTTTTGTAAAATTACAATTGTTACTTTTTGATGTTGTATGATAACATGTTCTAACTTTCCAACTGCACTTACTACATTTTTTCTCAGCGACATCAAAGTAGAGATTATAAAAAATTCATTTTTAACATGTTCTGATTTTAAGAGAGGTTTTACATTTGAACGAACTATTCCAGTTAGTGTTCTACCATATGCATTAACGACTCCTGCATAGCGTATACTAGTAGACAAATTTACAATTTTTTGGCATTGTTTTCGATATTTTACTATTGCTTCATTCCACTTTACAGAGGGTGTCTTTACCACAAATAAAACTGATTTTAGAAATTAATAAGGATTCGTAATGACTAGGTTTTGAAAATTATTCTAGTGTTGTTTTTGATTTGATTCTTTTTCTAGTTTTTTCTTTAGTTCAAGATTTTCTTTTAGTAGTTTATCATTTTCAGTTTGAAGTGTTTCAACTGAATTTTGTCTACTGTATAATGGATGTCCTGGAGGAATAATTGCAGAATTCATCGATAGTAATCCTGAGGCATACTGCTGGTACATGTGTTGAAATCCTTGAAGTTTTTGATTAATAGTACCTGCTTGTTCTGAAAACTGTTCTTTCATAGGGTTTTCATGAATTTTAAACATAGGATGAGTTAATCCAGGTGGAATTCTTGGAAACTGAAATGCAAGATGAGGAATGTTTGGATTCAAACCATAGATGTCTTGTAGATGTTTTAGTACCATATTATCCATATTAACTCAGAGATATTTGCTATATTTCTGCCTTGCTTTAGGTGTTTGATATACTGTTTAGCTAATTTTCAGTCATTTTAGCTCAATTTGAGCTGATCGCAGATCCTTATAGATTCCCAATTTGGATCGCTGTTACGTTGGTTGGGGCAAAAAAAACATGCTTAAAATGTAAAAAAGATATCAAAGATTCTGATCTACATAAAATTGTAATTTATGTTGTTCAAGAAAAATTTACAGAACATCACTATGAACATGTTGAATGTCCAGATAGATTCACAGTGTAAAAATCAAAACAAAGTTTACAATTTATTCTTGTGTTCATAGACATCATAAATCTCTCCAGTGAGTCGAGAACGATATTTCCATTCATTGTTTTTCCAGACTATTTTGGTGAACTCTTTTTGAGAATTTGGATGTAATCTTTGAAAAACATCAGAACCAATTAAAATTTGGTTGGGTTTTGCCATGTTTTGGATTTTTGCTGCAATATTCATTGCAGGTCCCATCAAATCTACATGTGAATGCTCTGGATCTGCACCATATCTCACTACAATATTTTGGCCAAAGTCAAGACCAACCTTTACCATTAAATCAGGATAGTCATACTGATTTAGAATTGGATTAATTCCTTTTTGAATTACAGATATCATAGATTTTGCACAATTAACTGCATTATCTGATGCAAGTAATCCATTATCTTCTGCAACAAAATATCCAATAACTGCATCTCCAACAAATTTTAGTACATATCCCTGATGCTGTCTAATCACTGCTGCCATCTCTTGAGAAAATGAACTTACAATAATTGCGATTTTTTCTTCAGGTAGTTCTAATGTCATTGTAGTTGAGCCGACCAAATCTACATACAATGCAACCATATCCAATTTTGAAAATACATTCTTTCTTAGAAATTGATCAGATTCATCTATCATTCCTGTATATTCATAGCCTCTTTTGAGAGCTCCCCAAACTCTCTTTTGAGTTTCCAAAATCATGGTATCTGAATCCAGTGTCTTTTCTTTATTTTTGCTAAGAAGCATGTCTACTAGATTATTAGATTCAGATTCTCCAGATGTTTTTGACTCCATTTTATTCTCAGAATTATCCTCAGTCACTTAAATCACCTATTCTAATGGGAAATTCACTCCACATTGAAGGCATTTGCCTCTTGTTCCCCCGTATCTTTCATCATAGTATTCAACAATTATTTGATCACAATGTTTACAGGTAATGCTAGATTCCTTCATGCCTACAATTGTAATTTTGTCTATTTAGATATTGATGAAGGTTTAAGGAGAGTAATAATTTGTTATTTCTTGTGCGTCTAGGAACAAGATCCCCTAATGAGTTCATTCAACAATTAAATCAAAAAAATGACCAAATTCAAAAATTATTTCTCTCAAGGATTAATAGTTTGACAAAAATGATCGATGTTAAAGTAATGATGGGTGATTCTACAGTAACAGAACAAAAAACATTCGACCCAAAACAAGTCAGTAGTTATTTTCAAAAAATTAACAGTAACTTGAGTGCATGGGCCCTTCAAGAGGTTTCAATTTCTAATAATGAGGATATTAGGAGGATTTTTACAAAGTTTGAGATAAAGGAGGGAAACTATTTGATATCAGGACATGTTTCAATACAATTTCATGTGTTATTATATTACAAACCAGATCAACGTGTTATTGAATGCCAAAAAGAACTAGCTAACATTGTAGATTTGACAAAAACTAAAGAGAAACAAATCTCTGATAATAGTGATCAATTTGTGTTAAACAAACTAAAAGAGATGGGATACAAAGACTTTGATCATCAAAAATTATTTGAAATATTTTATGAAAATGATGAGCTTAGAGAAAAAGTTTTTTCTGAAATTGAAAAAAATGAAGGAGTAGACTTTCAAGAACTATCCGAAAAAAAGAAAAAATTATTTGATGAACTTGATTTTCTTCTAATGGAAACTTATCAAACTTCACCTGTACTGATAGATGATGCCAGATTAGTAGCAGGAGAAGAAGGTTGCTTGTGTCTATTAGATTTGGAATTTATTAAAAATAAAAACAGAGAAGGACTATTTGACCCACGAAAAATACCAGAACACGTTAAAGAAAATATTTTAAAACGTCTAAACGAATTTGAAAATACAATTAGATTATAAAATCAAGGAACCGGAAAATGAGAATTTTCTCAAAGGGGAGTTTCCGATCCCTCGATATGACTTGACTGAGATTATTTAACTATTTAGGCATTCCTGAAAATTTAGGTATAAAAATTGACTAAACATGTAATTTTTGTATAGAAGAAGTCAAATACGGCATTTTACTAGCAACATTTCCATTGAATCCGTCATATGATGAAATACTAAAAGCAAATGCAATGCGAGGAAACGAGATAAAAAAGACACCATTGATTCATTCTCCAACATTTAGTGATCTTTCAAACTCAGAAGTTTATCTCAAAGCAGAATTTCGACAAAGAACAGGTTCGTTCAAAATTCGAGGGGCATATTATAAAATTAAATCATTGTCTGATGAAGAGAAAAAAAATGGAGTAGTTGCAGCATCTGCAGGAAATCATGCACAAGGAGTTGCATTTGCAGCTTCACTAGAAAAAATTCCATGTACTATTGTAATGCCAAAAAATGCATCTCCTGCAAAAGTAGCTGCAACAAAAGGTTATGGTGCAAATGTAATATTGGAAGGAATAAACTATGATGAATCATCTTCCAAGGCAAAAGAAATTTCTAAAAAAACAGGGGCAACAATGATTCATGCTTTTGATGATCCTCAAATAATTGCAGCTCAAGGAGTGATAGGACTTGAAATATTAGATGACTTACCAGATGTAGATGAAGTGTATCTTCCAATTGGCGGTGGAGGACTAGCTGCAGGGACTATAATTGCGATAAAAGAAAAAAATCCCAATATCAAAATTGTAGGTGTTCAATCAAATTCATTTCCATCAATGTATGAATCAGTAAAGAAAGGCACATTGACTGCAAGCGGAGGTGAAAGAACGATTGCAGATGGAATTTCAGTAAAGGTTCCAGGACAACTAACATTTACAATAATCAAAGAACTCATAGATGAAATTGTTCTTGTTGATGATACTGAAATCACCAAAGCGATGTTCCTACTAATGGAAAGAATGAAGTTTGTAGTAGAACCTGCAGGTGCAGTAAGTTTGGCATATTTAATTTCAAAAAAACCTGCACCGGGAAAGAAGGTAGTAGCAATATTGGCAGGAGGTAATGTAGACATGTATCTATTAGGTCAAATTGTGGATAAGGGTCTAGCAGCAATGGGACGTTTGTTAAAACTATCCATATTACTTCCAGATAGGCCAGGTGCCTTCAAAGAGATTGTTGATGAAATAACTTTAGCAAATGCCAATATTGTAGAGGTAGTTCACGACAGACTAAGTTCAAATATCAATGCAGGATCAGCTGGAGTAACATTGAATCTGGAGACACAAGGAAAAGAGCAAGCAGAGGCACTAATAGAGACACTGCGAGCAAAAAACATCCAATTTACTCTGCTTACTTGAGAGAAGTTATTTGAACTTCTTTTTAGCAAATTTTGATAGTCCTTGTTTCTTTAATTGCTCAGATTCTTTCAGAACAGAGTCATGTTGAGCAGATTTGTGAGATTTTAGTTTCGTTTTTAAGTCTGGAAACTCATTTGCAAGAATTTTCATTGCATAAATTCCAGCATTTCCTGCTTTGTTGACACCTACAGAGACTACCGGTGAGCCAGAGGGCATTTCTGTAATCGATAATAATGAATCTAATCCCCCAAATGCAGAAAACTTTGATGCATCTGTTTTCTTTGGATGCTTATCATTGTATACCAAAATAGGAACTCCGATTACAGGGATAATTGTGTGGGATGCAATCATTCCAGGTAAATGGGCAGCACCGCCCGCTCCTGCAATAATAATTTTGAATCCCATCTTTTCAGCATATTTTGCATATTCAGTTAGTCTGGATGGGGTTCTGTGTGCAGATACGATTTGATCTTCATGTTTTATACTAAATTCATCTAAAATTTCAGCTGCACCTTTCATGATTCGACTATCAGAACTAGATCCCATGATTATGCCAACCAGTGGTTTTTTTGAATATGTCATAATATTAAAAAAAATAAGAGAGTATTATCTATAACTATTAAAAAAAACACAACAAAATTGTTTAAATCAGCATTAGCTATTTTTAATCGATAAATAATGGAATTCTGATGTCAAAAGTTCTCGGAATTATTGGTGGAGGACAATTGGGTATGATGATCACAGAAGCAGCAAAAGAAATGCCTGAACATATATCAAAAGTTATAGTGCTAGATCCCACTCAAAATTGCCCTGCTGCACAAGTTGGTGCAGAGCAAATAGTTGCAGATTTTAAAGACAGAGACGCCATTGTGGATTTATCCAATAAATCAGACATCATTACATATGAAATTGAATCTGGAGACAGTGATGTTTTAAAATCTGTCGAAAAAAATGCAGAAATAAACCCATCTCCGGAAACACTTCGAATTATTCAAGATAAATTTTTACAAAAATCATTTCTAGTAGAAAATAAAATTCCAGTCCCAGAATTTGTTAAGATAGATGATATAGACGATGTTAAAGAAAATTTGAAAAAATTTGGATACCCAGCACTTCTCAAGGCAAGAAGGGATGCTTATGATGGTAGAGGAAATTACAAAATAAATTCTGAAGAAGAAATTCAAAAAGCATTTGATTATTTCAATGGACAGAGTTTATTTTTAGAAAAATTTGTCCCATTTAAAATGGAAGTGTCAGTTATTGCATCACGAAATACAAAAGGCCAAATCAAAACATATCCACTAGTTGAAAACATTCATGAAAAAAATATCTTACGTGAGACTATAGCTCCTGCCAGAGTAACACAAGAAATATCACATAAGGCAGAAAAGATTGCAGAAAAAACTATGTCTGTTTTAAAAGGTGCAGGAATTTTTGGGATAGAGATGTTTGTCACACAAGAAGATGAAATAGTAATTAATGAAATAGCCCCAAGAGTACATAACTCAGGACATCACACATTACAATCAAGTGAGACATCACAGTTTCAACAACATCTAAGAGCTATTTTGGGTTTGGAACTTGGAAGTACCAAACTAATACACAATACGATTATGTATAATATTTTGGGAAGTGATGGATTTGAAGGAGAATACCAACCATTAGACATTTCAGAAAAAAATGTATTTCTAAAAATGTATGGCAAAAAAATTTCAAAACCATCAAGAAAATTAGGACATCTTAATTTGGTTGAAGAGTCAAATGAAACAATTGAGCAATTATTACAAAAACTAGATGCACTCAAAGAAAAAACAGTTGTGCAGTCAATCTAATTAGATTTATTAATTGTTGAGAAATAATTTGAATATGGCCATTACTGCAGCTATTATAATTACAGGAATTGCAATAGGTTTGCTTGTGATTTATGGAGCAGACGTTGCTGCAGGTTACAGTAATGAAAGCGGAGAAGGATTCATTCCATTAGATCATAAAACAAGAGGAATGGGACTAGGGCTTCCAGCATTAATACTGCCAATCATTGCATACTTTATTTCAAGAAAAGAGCCTTCAAAAGGCCTTGGAGGCATGATAGTTATTGCAGGAATTTTGATAATCATTGGAGGAGCAGTTGTAATTGGAAACGCAGATCCTGTTGAAGCAGAAGAGTCAGGAAAAGATGTACTTTCTGAGACCATCCCGTTAATTGTTGCAGGCCTTATTCAAATTGGATTAGGCATACTAAAGATAAAAAAATCCTAAATGATCCCCCATGCCAGTTTGTGCCAAATGTAACAATGATGTGAATAAAGTCTATGACTGTGATCATACTGATTTTGAAGAATACTGTGTTGAATG
>CAJHYU010000179.1_pt1 | contig 20946 bp, 30 predicted proteins | sample 9198821 | NCBI WGS metagenome assembly CAJHYU01 (sample SAMEA7708373, study PRJEB35096) | sediment metagenome | biome: marine neritic benthic zone biome [ENVO:01000025]; feature: sediment [ENVO:00002007]; material: shallow marine sediment [ENVO:03000034] sea grass bed [ENVO_01000059] ... | reverse complement strand
GGTCATTCATTTTCATTAGGAGGTCCAATTCTGCATGAAAGTTTAGATGTTCTTATAATCACCCCCGTAGCACCAGTTTACAGATTAGAATCAATTGTAGTTCCTGATGAGAAAATAGAGATCATCTGTTCTCATGACTGCAATATTGTAATGGATGCACAAGTGGTTAAAACTGCAGGATATGAAGAACCAATTATTATTAAAAAATACAAAAAACCAGCAGTCTTTGTAAGATTGAAAAAACGAGGACTAAGACAGATGAGCAAACTTGGATTTTAGAATTTTAGATGCAAGTGCATTTTATGCAGGAGTGCCATTTAGATCATCTAATGATTGCTATACTACATCTTTAGTTTATGATGAAATTAAACACATAAAGAAAAATCATGATGCACTTGGAACTTTACTTGAAACTAATAGATTAAAAATTAGAGAACCAAATAATGAATCAATAAAGATTGCAATTAAGACAGCAAAAAATACGGGAGATTTTCCACAATTATCCAAACAAGATATTTCAATTATTGGATTAGGTATAGAAATGAATGGAGAAATTATTAGTGATGATTTTGCAATTTCAAATGTAGCAAAAAATCTAGGTTTGAAAATATCATCTATAATGACTAAAGGGATAAAAGATGTAGGAAAATGGATTCATTATTGTCCAGGTTGTAGATCAAATCATTCTAATGAAAAAGAATGTCCAATTTGTGGAACACCATTAAAAAGAAAGTTACTCAAAGACAAATCACTTTACATGTCAGCTAACAAATGAATTATTTATGCTATGTATCATGTAAAGTTTTTTGATTTGATTCTTTAAGAAATTTACTTTTAGAGTCTAACATTTTTTTAATTTTCTTTGCCCTTGCTTCACCTAATCCTTCAACTTTTGCAAGTTCGGAAGTTGTTGCAGTAAAAACTTTCAAAGGCGTTCCAAATTTTGTGAGCATTCTAACTGCAAATTTTTCTCCAATTCCAGGTAAACTACAAAGAACAGATAGTTGCTGTTTTTCCAGATCAGAGGATTTCTTAATTTTCTTCAAATAGGGACCAGTGTGAGAATTTTTTTGAGAACACATAGATACTAATAATTTTGCTGTATGATTTGCGCTAGGAGTTGGTATCACAGGAATTTTAAAATCAAGAACAACAGTAGAAATTGCACCATAAAAAATCAATGGATTATCAGTAATTTCTTCAATTTCATCCACATTTCCTTCCATCAAAACAATAGGGTGTTCAAAATGTTCTTTGAGTCTAGAACATTGATCAAATAATCTACCATCAAAAACAGAAGACATAAGATCTCGAATGCTTTTTCTTTCAATGACAGTTTCGGGTGCAACAATATAATCACCTATTGGAAGTGTTTTCATTTCTAAATTCATGCCAATGGATTTGAGAAGATCAGGAATTCCACTTTTACGTTCTCGCTCATCAACAATTATTCTAAGATTTTCTAACTTCACTAAATAACAGACATCATGAATTGTTAATATCTTATAGGAAATCAGAACTAGTATTATTTTCTGGGATTATCATCTGTGGGAGGAGGGGTATTTGTTGAGCCGCCTTTCATCATCTCAGTAATTTTTGCTTCTTGTTCTTTGAGAGTTTCTTTGACACGTACTTCTTGTTTTTCAAGAACTGTTGCACGAGTTTTAGACATTTCTTGTTTTTCCTCTAATTCATCAATCATTTCTTGTTTTGTAGATTTTACTAGAATAGTTCCGGCATGCTTGAATACAGCATCACCATCTGCAACTTTTTTTAACTCTTCAAGAGCTTTTTCTGTTTCTGCTTTGTCAATCTCAAGATGCTGTTTCTGAGTCATAAGGGATTGTAGATTTTGTTGAGTTTGTTGTAACTTCATAATTTGTTCTTGAAGCCATGGAGGCATTTGTCCAGCAGACATGAATGACTAGAAATGTTATTTCATTATATCTTTACCGATTCAATGGAATCATGACTGGCTTGAATTAGTCTTAGAGTAGAATTGAGATTGGCTCTTAGATGGGAGAGATTGTCTGACTCAACCAAAATTGTAATCTGCTCATCAAATTTTATTTTAGTTTTTACAGGATTTTCAGGATAAAATTCATTATCAACATCTACAGAGTTGTAAATGGCCTTTGTTTTGTTTTTTGCATCAACAATAATTTTTGCACTATAGTTTAATGTCATATGCCGTTCCAGCTACTTTAAAACTGCATTTTTTACAAGACCAAATTCCAACAGCATCCCTACCAAATGTTTTTGAACCACATTCAGGACAAGTTCTCTTTTCTTTTAGTTGAAGATGAATTTTTGTATACTGTTTTCTAATTTTAATTCCATATCTTGCACCTAGTCCTTTAAGAGATTTTTTTGCTTTAGCCATATTATTGACCTCCCTGCTGAACTGCTTTTAATTTTTCTCTTATTTTTGCACTTATTTTAACAGCAGTTTCACCGCATTGTACAATTTCATCTAAGGTAAAACCGTCATTTCCTCCTTTTTGTAAGGCACAGATATTTCCATCAGAATTACTAGTGATTGTGACTCTTGCATCCATACTAGCCCATTCATCTGAATTTGGATCAACAATAATGTGATTTCCTATCTTTCCCATAGTTATAGACACAGGGATTGTTGTGATTGGAACTGATGATTCCTCACCATCTACAAGAGTTGGAGCATCATCAACCATATTCCATTTTGGAGTTTTTGATGAAAGTAAAGCGGCAGTGGCAGCATAAGAACATGCATCAAATAGATTCCCATCATAATCAACAACTACATTATCAGCAAACACACCAATAACGGATTTATTTTGTTCAATAACCATTTGAGACAAATCTATCATATGACTTTCTCGGATACCCCTATCAACAACTCTTGCTAGCTCAATAACATCTGGTCCAGGAGGCCCAGTTTCAACAGTAGGATGTGAAAGTGGTAAAAGTTCCGCAGTACAAATGAAGATGCCTTTATCACCCATATCTGGAAAAGGTCTATCTGGTTGAATTTTTACTCCGCATATAACTTCAGTATCACCAATTCTAACTCTTGCTGAACCATTTGCTTTAGGGATGGCATTTACTTCAATAGATATTTCCCTTACCTCATCTAATGCTCGTCCATCCACTCTTTTTCCTTGTTCTAATAACTCAAGGATTTGAGTTTTTTTTAATTCATCAACAACAGAACTTGAAGCCATTTTTAATCGCCTCCATTTCCAAAGTATTTGTCATTAAGTGCTTTCTTTTGTAAATCATAAACTACCTTACAGCCATTGACTCCTACTTCTACACATTTCTTATATTCTTCAGGAGTTAACACACCATCTAATTGCAATAAAGTAATTTTTTCAAGACTTGGCATGTATCCAATTGGCATATCTGCCTGGCCAGCTTGATCTTCTTCATTGTTAACATCAAGAATTACAGTATCGGCTACTTTACCTGCAGCAATTGCAGCAACCATATCACGCATAGGAATTCCAGCATCGGCCAAAGCTACAGAAGCTGCTGAAAGAGCAGCACATCGAGTACCACCATCTGCTTGTAAAACTTCAATAAACACATCAACTGCAGTTCTTGGGAATTTTTCTAACATAACTGCAGGTTCCAATGCTTCTTTAATTACCTTAGAAATTTCAATTTCTCTTCTAGAAGGAGCAGGGTTTTTTCTTTCACCAACAGAAAATGGCTCCATGTGATATCTAACTCTCAAAATACCAGTATCAGTATTAGACATGTGTTTTGGATGAACATCTCTAGGACCAAATACACCTACTAAGATTTTGTTATCACCAAATTCAATATAAGCAGAGCCATCAGCATTTTTCAGTCCACCAGCTTTAATCATAATTCGTCTTGGTTCATCAATTTTTCTTCCATCACAACGAATTCCATTTTCGTCCAACAGGACCATTGTAGCTTCTCTTCCACCCATTATGATTCACCTTTTGATTCTAACATTTCTTTCACTTGATCAGTCAAATTAGCAACATGTGCTTTATCATCAACCATTTGAATTGCTTTTTTAGCCTTTAATAATCCCTCGGGAGACTCACATGAAACAACAACCCAGCCATTTTGACCAATTGTGATTGCAGCATCAGTAGCCATCTCAATAGTTTGAATCATAGTACCTCTTTTCCCAATTAGGCGTGGAACTTTACTTGGAGAGATTTTAACCAAGTCCCCAGAATCTATTTTACCTAAATCTCTGTCAGATATTGTTACAAGTGGATCTCTAGTTCTATCAAAATTTGCAATTCTAGCAGCAACTAAATCTCCAGATTTGAGTTTAGAAGTAAGTTCATCAGCATGAGCAGAAAAGTCTCTGCCAAAAACATCTTGTGCTGGCAGGAATCCAACATAACAGGAATTGATATCTAATTCCCAAGATAGAGAAGTATGAGAAATAACTTTACCAATAACAAGATCATTAATTTTTGGAATATATTTTCCTGTCAAGGGAATTACTTTTACAGAATCATCATAAATTTCAGAAATTCCAATAGTGGTAGAAATTATCTTATTTCCTTCAAGTACAACATTTTGTTCAGGTCTAAATGGTCCGGTAGTAACTACATCGCCAGGAATAACATATTTTCTTTTATTTTCCATTACTGTATTACCTCAACTGAAGCAGATCCTTTGGTTATAGAACCTAATCTATCTATCACGTTTGGCCTTGCTGCAGCGGGTATTTCAAGTATTGCTTTTAGAGAACCATTATTTTGCCATTCTTCTTTTTTTAGCGACCCAACAGACTTTAGAACAGCATATGATTGTGATGCATATTGTGCCGGAATAATTATCTCTAATTGTAGATTCTCAGACTTTAGAGCAATTATTGAACGCAATTTTTCAACAATATCTTTTACTTGTTCGTCTACACTTTTTTGAGGATCAACTGAAACTCGACCATCTTTCATTGCCTGTTCAACTCTTAATGGAGGATGAGGTAAATGAGTTTTAGGATCTACGTATGTTTTGACAATAAATTCAACAATTTGTTTTTTCTTTTCATCAATCATTTTTCGTCTTTGATCAGTAGTTAGATTGAGATCACCTTTTTGCAGAATAATATGAGCAATTTCTGTTTGATCTTCAGTTTTGAATGCTTTGAGTAATTTTTCAGTGGCAGGTTTTGTGCCTTTTCCCGAATCAGTATAAATCTCATCTGAAACTAAAACAGAGGAAATATCTTTTTTCTTGCCTAGTTTATAGTCCAATGCGGGATCAGGTTTAACCAATATCTCAAATTTTTCACCTTCATACGAATATTTTACTACAGTAACATCTACCATTTCTAAGATAGGTATAGTAATTTAGTAATTAAGTGCTAGGGATGTATGAATAATATTTTTTAAGATTATTTGAAACAAATATTTCTACCAATAAATGAAATAGAAATTAGAAGACATAACAAGATTCATAGAAATAAAGAAAAATATTGTAAAATATAACTAGTTTTTCAGAACGAACAAAGTATTGCAAATAACTGGTCAGTTAACATTTAGCATATTATTGGTCGCTTTAATGATAAATTTTCTTGGTGCATATGGAATAGATGAAGAACAAAAAATGTATGAAATGGCTGAAAATCTCTTTTCACAAAAGAATTATCAAGAAGCACTGAATCTATATGAGAAAATTCTACACATAGATCCAAACAATTCAAATGCATTAGGAGGAAAAGGTGCAGTATTTTTCAAATTAGGAGAACCAATAAAAGCCTTAGAATATTTTGACAAGGCAATTTCAATAAATGCTACAAATCCATATTTTCTAAGTGATAAAGGTAGTGTGTTATTAGTTATGGGACAACATGTACAAGCTGAGAAATTTCTAAAAAAATCACTGGAGATATTACCCAATAACATAGATGCGTTAAATGGGTTAGCAAATGTGTATTCATACACAAAAGATCATGAGAAAGATGTAATGTATAGAACTGCAGTACTGATAATTCAACCAGATAATCAAGAGGCTTTGGTAGGTATAGCAAATTCATATACAAGTTTAAAAAAATTTGATGAAGCCATCAAACAGTATGATGCTGTTTTAGAGATAAATCAACTAAATGTCAATGCAATAATTGGTAAAGGCAATGTGTTTATGGATTTGAGAAAATATGAGAAAGCCTTAACATATTATGAATATGCACAAAGTATTGATTCAGATAATGTCAATGCATTAAGGGGAAAAAGTTTAGCATATGTCAATTTAGGAGAATACGAAGAAGCTAAAAAGTTAGATGATGAAATAAAAAAACAAATACTCGACAACATAGACGGGAATCCAAAGTCTCAGAATAACGAAAAAATTCCATCTTGGGTGAAAAATACATTTGGGTGGTATTATGAAGACAAGATATCGGAAAAGGAGATGATAAGTGCAATCAAATTTCTGATTGAAAAAAAGATAATTATTTTAGAATAAAGTCAGAACCATACTCAAAACTAGCTAGATTTTTATGTGGATTTTAAAGATTTTCTTCAAGATTTGTCATCCTTAGAGGTAATTAGCAAAGAAAATCAAAAAATTTCTATAAAACTAAAAGGTGTTCCCATACAATATTCAAATGCACTTAGAAGAATATGCCTAAATGGAGTACCAGTATTTGCAGTTGATACAGTAGATATCATTGAAAATTCCTCAGTACTTCCAGATGAGGGTTTAGCACACAGATTAGGATTAATTCCCATTAAAACAGACCTGTCTAGATTTAACGAACCATCTAAATGTGATTGTCAAAGTGAATCTGGTTGCTCAAATTGTAAGGTTATGCTGGTTTTAGATTCGGGAGATTCCGATGTGACTAGAACAGTTATTTCAAATGAATTATCCTCAGAGGATGATTCAATTAAACCAATTTCAGATAATATTCCAATTGTTCAACTTGCACCAGGTCAAAGAATTAAAGTCGAGTGTTATGCTAGACTAGGACGCGGTACAGAACATGCAAAATGGAATTCAGCTAATGTTTCAACATTAACTGAAACTGATAAAGAAGATGAAAGAATTCTCACCATAGAATCTACAGGGGCTCTCAATCCAGAACAAATTATTCTCTCAGGAGTAGAGGAACTCAGTAACAGACTAGACGAATTTAAAAACATGATTGCAGAAATAGAAGAATAATCTAAGCATAGACATTATATTTGGGTTTTAAACCGCATTATTCACATGACTAATCAACTGGTTATACGGATGGCTAAAGATCTAAAAAAAGCCTCAACTAAAAATGAGGCTCCAATTTGGGCAAAACTTGCCGAATATGCACTAAAACCATCAATTGCAAGAAGAGATATCAACTTGAATAGAATTGGTCAATTAACAAAAGAAAATGACACAGTAGTATTTCCAGGAAAAGTTCTTGGAACAGGAAATGTTACTCATAAAATTACACTATGTTCATTCTCAATTTCAAATTCAGCAGCAAACAAAATCATAGAAAATGGTGGGAAAATAATCAGTTATTCAGATTTAATTGAACAAAATCCTACTGGGAAAGGAGTGGTATTACTTGGCTAATGGAAGAATTAACAAACCTACTGGAATGCATAAACAAGAAACAGTTGTAAGAACAGACAGACCAATAGTTGTAGATGCGACTGATCATATTGCAGGAAGATTAGCATCAAATGTAGCAAAATTGTTAGTTAAAGGAAATAGAGTCACTGTTGTTAACTGTGAAAAAATTATGATGAGTGGAACTAGAAGTAATCAAATTAAAGAATATAGAGAGTTTTTGGAAATTAACAGTATTATCAATTACAAACATGGTCCAGTACACTACAGAAGACCTGATACAGTAATGGCAAAGATGATTCGTCAAATGCTTCCATTTGATAGAAAACCATCTGGAAAAGAAGCATATCAAAGACTAAGAACACAAATTGGTTCACCTAAAGAAATAAAATCATTAGAGAAAATTCAATTTGAAAAAGCAAAGATTAGAAAAACTCCATCAAACTATACAACACTTGGAGAATTATGTAGGGTAATAGGGTGGACTGAATGACAACTCCAAAAACTGAGATTTATTTTGCAACCAGAAAAACATCTAGTGCACATGTTTACATTACAAAAGGACAAGGTAAAGTTAGAATTAACAACATACCAGTAGAAATGATCCCACAAGAAACTGCTCGAGAAGTTATCTTAGCACCATTAGAAATTACAGGAGATTTGAGGGATAAAATAGATATTTCTGTTAGAGTTAGAGGAGGAGGCTTTATGGGACAAGCCAGTGCAGTTGCAACTGGAATCTCAAGAGCACTCACAGGTTGGACAAAATCTAAAAAAGAGCCAAAAGAACACCCATTTCCAAAATCCACCAGAGAAGATCTTAGAAATCGAATTACAGAATTTGACAAATATTTGATTAGTGGAGATGCCAGAAGAAAAGAACCAAAGAAATTTGGCGGACCTGGTGCAAGAAGACGAAAACAAAAATCATACCGTTAGATTGTGAAAGCTGTAATTTTAGCAGGCGGTAAAGGGACCAGAGGCAAACCATACACTGAATATTTTCCAAAAGCAATGATCCCAATTAATGGTAAACCATTGATTGATTATGTTGTAAAATATCTAAAATCATTCAAAATTGTAAAAGAAATAATCATAATTTCGGATTTTAATGGATTGGGAGAACAAATTAAGAATTATTATGAAAATCAAAAAAAAATTACTTTCGTTCAAGACTCACAAAGTGGTACGGGTGGAGATTTGCTACATATTGGAAAAAAACTCAATGGTGAGTCGGAATTCTTGTTATGGTTTGTAGATAATCTATGTGCAATAGATCTAGAAAAAATGCTGAAAATATTCAAAGAAAAAAACAGTTTAGCATGCATTGCAACAAGAACAAAAAGAAAAGAAGAAACAGGATTTGCAGTTGTAGAAAATGGGATAATAAAAGAATTCAAAGAAAAACCCACAATGAAATTACAGATATCAGAATGTTTGGGAATTTACATGTTAGGAACAGACATCATTAAACGAATCAAATTAAAACAAACACAAAAAGAGATCAATTTATCATTTGATATCTTACAAGCCCTCTCAAAAGAAGGAAGAATAAGTGCATATGATATTGAGGATAGAGAATGGATAGATGCTGAATCACCCATAGTTTTAGAAAGAAATGAAAAAATAGTAAAGAAGATTATAAAACAGATGGGATTTTAGAATTTTTTTCAAATGCAGAAATTTTATCCTCATATTGCAAGGTTTGCGCAATATCATCCAAACCTTCTAAAAGGATTTTTTTCTTGTGAGAATCTATTTCAAAAAATATTGTTTCGGAAGAAGTGCAAATAGTTTGATCTTCCAAATCTACTTCAACAGGTTTCTTTTCTTTATGTAATTTCTCAATTATTTTTTGATCTAGTGAAATTGGTAAAATTCCATTTTTAAAACAATTACTAAAGAAAATATCTGCAAAAGAAGATGCAACAATTACAGAAAATCCATAGTCCTGTAATGCCCAGACTGCATGTTCCCTACTTGAACCACAGCCAAAATTATCACCAGTTACAAGAATTTTTGAGTCATTGTATTCAGACTTGTTTAACACAAAGTCAGATTTGGGATTCTCATTTTCATCAAATCTCCAATTATAAAACAAAAATTTACCAAATCCAGATTTTTGAACCAATTTTAAAAATTGCTTTGGAACAATCTGATCAGTATCAACATTTACTTTATCCAAAGGAGTGATTATGCTTTTTATTTTTTTGAAAGGCTTCATTTTAATTCAAATCCAATTTCCTAACATCAACAAAGTGTCCATTTATTGCAGCAGCAGCAGCCATGACAGGACTTACTAAATGAGTACGCCCACCAGTACCCTGTCTACCCTCAAAATTCCTATTGGATGTACTGGCACATCGTTCACCAGGAGATAAAACATCAGGATTCATTCCAAGACACATGCTACATCCGGCTTCTCTCCATTCAAAGTTAGCATCAATGAAAATTTTATCTAGACCCATTTCTTCAGCTTGTTTTTTGACCATTTGAGAACCAGGTACAACCATTGCACGAACATTTGGAGAAATTTTTTGTCCCTTTACGATTTTTGATGCTTCAATAAGATCCTCTAATCGGGCATTAGTACAAGAACCAATAAACACTCTGTCGATTTTGATATCCTCTATGAAAGTTCCTGCCCTCAGACCCATATAATCAAGTGCTTTTTCAGCACCTTTTTTCTGATTAGGATCACCATTGGAAAATTCTTCAGGAGATGGAATTGGTTCAGTTACATCACAAGTCATACCAGGATTAGTCCCCCAACTGACCTGAGGTGCAATATTATCAATTTGTAAAACAAACTGTTTTTCAAATCTTGCATCACTATCTGTTTTTAGGTTTTCTTTCCAATCATCAACAAGGGATTCATAGTTTTTTGGAGTATATTCTCTATCTCTAAGATAGTCAAAGGTCTTTTCATCAGGTGCAATTAAACCTGCACGAGCTCCTGCTTCAATGGACATATTACAGATAGTCATTCGCTGTTCCATGGAAAGTTCTGTTATACCTTGACCACGATATTCAATAACAGTTCCAGTACCTCCACCAGTTCCAATATTTTTTATAATTGATAGTATAATGTCCTTAGCAGTAACTGCATTAGAGTTCTTTCGTTTTCCTTCTACTCTTATTTCAAAGGGTTTTGGCTTTTCCAACCATAAAGTTTGAGATGCCAAAACATGTTCAACATCACTAGTTCCAATACCTAATGCTAATGCTCCAAAGGCTCCGTGTGTTGATGTATGACTATCACCACAAACAATAGTAGAGCCAGGCAAAGTAATTCCCAACTGAGGACCAATAACATGTACAATTCCTTGATTAGGACTATCAATATCAAACAATTTGATACCAAAGTCATGACAGTTTTTTTCCAGTGTTTTAATCTGGATGGCAGATGTTTGATCCAATATTGGAAGAGAACGATCATTTGTTGGGACATTGTGATCCATAGTAGCAATAGTAAGATCAGAACGTCTAACTTTTCGATTGTTCATACGTAGTCCATCAAAAGCCTGAGGAGAAGTTACTTCATGGACAAGATGTCTATCAATATAGATCAAAGAAGGACTGTTTTGTTGTTCTACAACAATATGAGATTTCCAAATTTTTTCAAAAAGAGTAGTTCCCATTTCAATCTTGGTCTGGATTATATTTGAACAAACCACCTGCTGCAATGATTTTTCCAATAATTTCTGAAAATGGTTTCATTTTGTAAGTTTGATTTGTAGTAACATTTTTTATTTCATTTGTTGAAATATCAATTTCAACATCATCGCCTTCAGAAATTCCAGCATATGCATCTTCATCAATTTCAATAGGCAACAAAAATGCTCCATCAACGGCATTTCGATAAAAGATTCTTGCAAACGACAATGCAAGTACAGCCTTTATTCCAGAATGTGACAAAGCAATAGGAGCATGCTCTCTACTTGAACCACAGCCAAAATTTTTACCAGATAGAATAAAATCACCATCCTTCACTTTAGAGTGGAAGTTAGGATCTAATCCTTCCATAGCATGAGTGGCAAGCTCAGCATAATCATGTACTTTTAGATATTGCCCCGGAATTATTACATCAGTATCAATATTGTCTTGAGCATATTTGATGATATTGCCTTTCATTACAAATCCCTCGGATCAGTAATTTTACCAGTTACTGCAGATGCTGCTGCAACCAAAGGAGATGAGAGATATGTCTGTGATTCAACATGTCCCATCCTGCCAGGGAAATTTCGATTCGTGGTACTGATACAAATTTCATCTTTTGCCAAGACCCCCATATGTGCACCACAACATGCACCACATGTAGGAGGGCCAACAGTGACGCCAGCATCTAGAAATATTTTCAACAATCCATTTTCCATAGCACGTTGATAAATTGAAATTGCTGCAGGTAAGATTTCGGTTCTGATCTTTACTTTTCGTCCTTTAAGGATTTTTGCTGCAGCTTCTAGATCTTCATATTTTGCACCAGTACAAGAGCCAATGTATGATTTGTCTAATTCGACAGAAGGGGCTTCTCTTACAACTGAAACATTTTCAGGAGAGAAAGGTTTTGCAACAATAGGTTCCATCTCTGAACTTTCAAATTCAAAAACTTTAGCATATTCTGCATCATCATCGCCATGAACCAGATTAATGTTAGAAGCACCTCTGCTAGTAAGATAATCAACTACTTTTTGATCAGGTTCAACAATTCCATTTTTTGCACCAGCTTCAGTAGTCATATTACATAAGGTCAATCTACTTTCTACACTCATTTCATCAACACCACTTCCACCAAACTGCATGGTTCTGTATGCACCACCATCGGTTCCAATTTCCCCAATGATTTTTAAAATCAAGTCTTTGGCCATAATGTGCTCAGGTAGTTTTCCATTTAGTTTAAAATAGAAAGTTTCTGGTACTTTGAACCAAATCTTTCCATGTAGTAATACATAAGCAATGTCAGTATGACCTAGCCCACAGGCAAATGCTCCCAATGCACCCGTTGTATTAGTATGAGAATCACCTCCAACATACACATCACCAGGCATCACCATTGCTTCTTCATGAGACAAAGTATGGCAAATTCCATATTGTCCCATACCATATTTGAAGTGTTTTTCAATTCCATAATTTTTGGTAAATTTTGATAGTTTTACAATATTTTCTGCGGACATTTTTTCTGCTGAAGGAACAAAATGATCTTCGGCTACCCAGACTTTGGTTGGATCCCATAACTTGTCAACCGAAATGCCTTGATTTTTTAGTTTATCAAAGACTTTGATAACTCCAGGTCCAGATACGTCATGAACCATTACCTTATCAACATTAGCAAAAACGACATCATCAGGAGACACTGTAGATTTTTTGGATGCACGTGCAAGTATCTTCTCAACAATATTCATACTCAAAAAAACTGATACTACAGATTAAAAGCTTTTCAGAACAATAAAAAAGAAACATAGATCTCAAAACATCATGCAATTAACTGTATTACCACTTTTAGCGCAAAGAAGAGAAAAAGAATTTGATGTAATTGCTGCATTATTTCAAGCACTAGATGAGAATAAAACACAATTACAAGAAGGAGATATCGTAGTAATTTCGACAAAATATATCTCAAATTCACAGGGGAGGATAATTGAACTAAAAAAAGTCAGAACTTCAGATAAAGGCGATGAAATTTCAAAAAAATATCAACTAAAACCAGAAATTGCAGAAATCATAATCAGAGAATCAGATAAAATTTTTGGTGGAATTGGGGGGTTTGTGATTACGTCATCAGACAACATAATGGCACCAAATGCAGGAATTGACAAGTCTAATGCAAAAAAAGGAAAAGTCATACTATACCCAAAAGATACATATCTTACTGCTGAAGAAGTTCGGAGAAAAATTTTCTTAAAATTATTAATTCATGTGGGAATAATTTTAGTAGACAGTAGATTAATGCCAGCAAGAATTGGAACGTCAGGAGTTGCAATAGCATGTGCAGGAATAGAGCCTGTTTTGGATATGAGAGCAAAAAAAGATCTTGATGAAAATCCATTAAAGGTAACATTTCAAGCAGTGGTGGATAATCTTGCAACTATTGCAAATCACAAGATGGGAGAGGGTGGAGAATCAAAACCATTTGCAATAGTTAGGGATTCAGAGGCAAAGCTTACAGATAGAAAAATAAAATCATCAGAGATGGCAATCTCACCTGATCAATGCGTGTATGTAAGAGGATTGTCAAATCCCCCGAAAAATAGTACATAGCTGGTTCTGCTTTAAATAGAGGTATTTTGGTGGCAAATCAATGGAATATCTTACCACATATCCCAAGACAGTTTCATTTCTAGATGGACTAAAACACAAAATTGATGTGGACAGCAAAGAAGGAGTAGAACAACTGCATATTGTAGTAAAGAAAAGTTTTGAAGAATTGATGAAGATATTTGTAGAAGAAGGATTTACCAAAGTAAAATTTGAACATAAACAACCAGGACAAATAGGTAATGGGTTGAATCTAAAATTAAAGAAACCATGGGAAATGCATGTTAGAATGGTTGACCTAAAAAAAGGGCTAATTGGAATTCATGCAGAAGTTGAAGTTTCAAGAGATTATCTTCAGCATCTTTTCTCTCAGAGAACGCCAGTAGTTTATGAAGTAGAGGAAATTCTGAAAAAATATCAAGTGGAGTATAGTATTTGGCATGACAAGATTAAGAAAAATGTCAATGCTATTGTAGATAATTATAAAGTGAAACTTGCGACTCCTAGTCTTCCAGTATTTGCATGGAAGCCAATGTTATTTGTGATTGGAACAATAGCTGCATTTTACGGTTGGAAATATTTCAATACAATTTTGTAATCTAAACCCCAAGGGTTTCAGCTTTACTCAATTCCAAGAACACCTTATCTCCAACTGCAAGACCCATGTCTTTGTATTCATGCATTTCAAGTTTTAACTGAGTGACACCACTTTGCATTCCCATACCACCACCAGAAAGCATCTTGTTTAGATCTTTCATCATATCATTCATGTTCGTGAATCCCATTACTTTTGGGCTTCCAAATGGAGGTTGTGGATTTTGAGTACCCTCTTTGAGGTCTTTAACTGAAGATAGTGAAACTATAACATATGGTGCGCCATCTGGTGCAGCATCAATACTCCTAACTACAAATTCTTTCTTCATACCTGAAGTAACATTCTCTTTCCATATATTTTTAATTTTATGTAAAATGAGACTAGATATACAAAATTTGAAACTTTAATTACAATTTTTTGGATTTAAAACTATTGACAGAGAGTTTAAAGGTGACATTACAATATTATGGGATTTCCCCATGGGAGATTGAGGTTTTGTATGGATTTCTTAATTCTCATTTCACAGTGATTCAGGATGAAATAGAACAAGATGATGAAAATTTTGTCAGTTATCTGGACTTGAGAATTCCTCTTACATTTAATGAAGCATTTTTTCAATGGTTTGATTTTAAACGCTGGGAAAAGGTAAAATCAGTTTTCAAAGAAATGAAACGACGAAGAGGCACTGGTAATGCTTTAAAAATTAAAATTAATTTTTTGGGAAAACCACAAATCATCTTTACCATAGACACTGAAGACAAACAGTGGTTTGACAATGCCATAGAAAAAATTGATTTTGTTTTAGAGTTATTGCCGTATCATTTAGATCCTCAAAAACTACCATCAGAAATTTCTGAAATAATATACAAGTTTGATTCAGAATCAATCAGATGGCGTCTAAATTCAGCATCATCTGAAAATAAGAAATATATTTTCAGTGGGGATTCTTGGAAAGAGATTACTTGATATCTTTTTGTAGTGGCTCTAGTAATTCATGAAATTCTTTGTATTTTGACTCCAAGAATTCTAAAGCGTCATTTAGTTTTTTAGATTTTCCATATTTGTAACGAATAAGTTCACGATGATGCCAGTATGTTTTTCCATCCTCAACTGAAAGAGTTGTAAAATAATCTGTTCCCTTTAGGCTGTCAGGTAATTTTATGTCGTGAGGAAAAATGATGTCAGCAATAAACCACTCATCCCCATCTGGATAGTCCGAACCAGTCTCTATATCAAAAAAGATATGCAATAAATCAGACTGCATCAAACCGTCATCAGTTATCAAGGGATGATTAATTGATGATTTTTTAAAATCTAGATTAACTAGTTGGGGCTCAAAGAAGCCTTTGATAATAGATTTTCTAAATATCTTATTTGCATCATTGATGTTCAATAGCAAAACAATCATCAAACTAGACTATAACTTGTTAGGTACTAGATGTTAAATTTCCAAAGAGTTTAGAATTGTTGAGACATCGGTATTGGCGAATCCATTTTCTGAAATTTTTTGTTTGGATGGAGGATTTTCAAGATAGTTTGGGATTTTATCAGTTAGACGAACTGTGTATGGAGAGACCAATTCATTTTGGTAAAATATTCCTGTAGGGATCTTGTTGCCCCATTCCAGGGATTTTATCAACGCTTGTGATAATTTTTCATTTACTTCAGATTCTTCTGCATAATGAACCACAGGATCAAAGTGGGTGTCTTCAAGTTTGTAAATTCTTGAATGTCGTTCCATAGACTCTTGGGCCAAATCCACACCTGCATACCAATCTCGCGTATTGATGTCATTGTAAGTAGGACAAGGCTGTAAAACATCAAGAAATGACAGGCCTTTATGCTTGACAGCTTTGATTATCAGATCCTTTAGGTGTCGTACATCATAAGAGTAACCACGTGCAACAAATGTAAAACCACTTGCCACTGCCAACCCAATAGGATTGACATTATAGTTTGTGTTTGGTGAAGGAAGTGATTTTGTTTTCTCACCTAGTTTGAGTGTTGGTGATGCTTGTCCCTTAGTTAATCCGTAGACTCCATTATCAAAAATCAAGTATGTCATGTCAACGTTTCTTCTTCCAGCTGCAACAAAATGGCCTGCACCAATTCCCAAGCCATCACCATCACCTCCAACTGCAACTACTGTCATCTCAGGATTGGCAAGTTTTCCTCCTTGTGCAAATGTGAGAACCCTGCCATGAAGAGTGTGAACCCCATATGTGTTGATAAAATGAGATGTTTTACCAGAACATCCAATTCCTGAAAAAATTGTTGCCTTGTCTCGCTCTATCCCCATTTCTGCTAACGCCATTTGCAGTGCATTGACAATACCAAAATCCCCACATCCAGGACACCAATCATTGTGAACATTTGTTTTGTAATCAGCAAGTTTAAGCGCCATGACTCAAAATCTCCCTTTTCTCTGCAGTGTTTTGAGTAATTTTCTTTAGTGAATCATAAATTTCGGTACTAGTCATTCCCCGTCCAGTATATTTTAAAACGTAATAATCAATTTGTCGAGAAATGTTTTGCTGGAAGATTTTTCCTAATTGTCCAGAATGATTTGCCTCAATGTCTATCAACACTTTGGCATTTTTTAGAAGAGATTTAACATATTCGCCTGGAAATGGGTGAAGTAGTTTTATTTGAACAAACCCAATATCGATTCCATCTTTTTTTAGCATAGATAGGGCATCAATAATTGGTCCTTTTGTAGAACCCCATGAAATTATTGTATAGTCAAAAACGCCAAAAGATATAACCTGTTCATCAATGGGAATTTTTTCCAATATCAAGTCCAGTTTAGACATTCTCTTATCCATCATTTTGATACGTATTTGGGGGTCTTCAGTGATATGCCCATACTCGTCAGATTCATCACCAGTATTCCAAAAGATGCCATTATCTAGACCAAGTTTAGAGCGCGGAGATATGCCATCAGAGGTAAAGGCAAATCGTTTGTATTCACCTTCAACCTTATCCATCAATTTTCCTCTTTGAATTGTAACTTTGCTAGGATCAAATTTTTTGCATGTTACAACAGAACTTGAAAGAAACTTGTCCATCATATGGATAACAGGAAGTTGGTAGACATCAGCATAGTTAAAACATCTTGCAGTATCATAGAAACTCTCTTCAATATCACCAGAAGCATAAACTAATTTTGGAAAGTCACCGTGTCCTGCAAAGACAGTAAAAAGCAGATCATCTTGTCCATGTCTAGTAGGAAGACCTGTTGAAGGTCCACTTCGCTGATACAAAGTAATGACAACAGGAACTTCATTGATTCCTGCCCAACCCAGAGCTTCAGTCATCAATGCAAATCCAGGACCAGACGTGGAAGTTGAAGAGCGAGCACCTGTCAGTGCAGCTCCAATCATCATTCCGATGGCAGAGATTTCATCTTCTGTCTGAATTACAGTTGTAGAACCAGGTCGTTGATTTCTAACAGGTAAAATTTCATTTGATTCCAAATACACACTTTCATCAGAGGCAGGAGTTATTGGATAGTATGATTGAAATCTACATCCACAAACCATTTTTCCAATTGAAGTTCCGTAATGGCCCTGAACAAGAATTGTGTTTGGTTGTTTTGCAGTTCCAAGTAATGAATATCCAAAATTTTCAAACTTTTCTAAAGCATAATTATATGAATAGGTAGCAGCTTGTTTGTTTATCTCTGCAACTTGGTGTTTCTTTGAGAATATTGTATCAATGGAGTGAAGCAGAGAATCAGAAGACATCTTGATTAATCCCAAAGACAAGGAGACACCAATCACATTATACATTCTAACTAAACCACGTAACTTTGGATTATCAACTTCTTTTGAAAGATCTTCTAAAATACTCTTAAAAGATACTGGATAAAGATTGACGCCTTTTTCTTTTGCAATCTCTAGAACTCCGGCTATCGTAAATGGCTTGTTTTTTGACTCTAGGAATTTATGCAATCGCTCTTTGAATGGGGAATCAAGTGTACGAACCTTTTCAGTATCAATATTTTGCAGTTCAGAGTCATAAATTATGCCACCATCAGGGGCAACTTCATCAAAATGACGAAATATTGTCTCAGCATCAAAAGACACCATCAAGGTTGCATCATTTACATTAGAATTGATTTTTTCGTCTGAAACTCTGACTGCAAAGTAGCTATGCTCACCTTTGATGTTGGAATAGAATTCTCTTTTACCAAATATGTTGTATCCCATTTCAGCGCAGACTCGGGAGAAGATGTTTGCACCAGATTCAACACCGCTACCTTGAGGTCCTCCAATTAACCATGTAAAATCAATCAAAAACAATCACTCCTCAATATTTTATCAGATAAAAACAATTACTTTAACCACCAGTAGCTGCATCAAACAATGCACACTCACATTTATCACGTTCACCACAATATGGACATACACATACACATTTCTCAATTGAATTTCCGCACTCCACACAGACAGCAAACTCTTCTTCTTCAATTTCAGAAGACATGAGAAACTTACAAAGAAATCCTATAAATGGTTTGAGATAAACCCCACATCATTGAAAAAGAAAATATTTCTTACAAGAACACTACATGACTTTGCATTAAAGGAATTAAAAAAAAGATACCAGATAGAAATTCATTCAGGAAAAATTCCCATTCCTCAAAAAAAACTGCGATCAAAAATAAAAGAAGTAGATGGATTAATCTGCTTTCCATATGACAAAATCAACAAAGAAACAATAGATTTTGCCAAGAGCTTGAAAGTAATTAGCACATATAGTGTGGGTTTTGATCATATAGACACAGAATATGCCAGGAAGAAAAAAATTCGTGTAGGATACACACCAGAGGTATTAACTGATGCAACTGCAGACTTGGCATTTGCATTATTACTTGACATACTTAGACGTGTCTCAGAAGGGGATAGAATTATTCGGCAAGACAGATGGAGACAAATCTACGGGGCATATGATTATGTGGGGTATGACCTTCAGAGTAAAACACTTGGAATCTTAGGCCTGGGAAGAATTGGGAAGACTCTTGCCAAAAGGGCCAATGCATTTGGCATGAAAATCATGTACCACAGTAGAAATCGTGTTACAAAGACAACAGAGAAAAGATTGGGAGCAAAATATGTCTCATGGGATAAACTAGTCTCACAAAGTGACATTATTTCAATTCACGTGCCACACACAAAAGAAACTGATCAGATCTTTGACATGAAAGTTTTTAGAAAAATGAAAAAAACAGGATTTCTAATTAATACATCAAGAGGTAAAATTGTTAACGAAAAAGATCTTGTATCGGCGCTAAAGAAAAAAATTATCGCAGGTGCTGGATTGGACGTATTTGAAACAGAACCCATTGACAAAAAGAATAGTTTATCAAAATTACAAAATGTGGTGTTGACTCCGCATATAGGAAGTTCAACAAAGGAGACCAGGGCCAAAATGGCAGAAATTACTGTAAAAAACCTCAATCTTGGGATTAATGGGAAAAAACCAGTCTATTCAGTAGGATATTGATTTTTACGCATGAGTTAGAATCAAGAAAAATGTGCAGTTTTTATATCTAAATTGTTAACTAGACTCAGATTGAAAAAATTCAAACATACTAATGAAGAATTAGAATTAGCTAAACTACAATCTGAGAAAGAAAAGAAGAAAAAGTCAGAACAATAATATTTTTCTCCTTGTCTTTTTCAGGCAAGGTTTTTTTTAAAATAAAATTTTAAGAGAATATTTTCCTTCCAGTTCATCATAGATTTTTTTTCTCTCAGGAATTAGCATTTTTGATTCGTCATACATCTTTGTAAAAAATGCAGCCAATACACGTTCGTTATTTTTGTCAAAAAATCTCACACTGAAACTGGTGCGCTCAGGTTTTTTCTCCTGCACAAACTCTGCAGATGCAATTAATTCTGAATCAATGTGCATGTGTGCAGGTCCGTCATTATCGCCTATGGTTATCCATTTTTCTTTTTGTTTTATGTTAAGAGAATTACTCCTAACCTCGCTAACAGCACCATTACTTTTTACAATAAGCAAGACATCATTGACTTTGATTACATCAGATAACAGATCTAAAAGCAACATAGATTATTCAAAGTAAAATTATTTCAGTTTTTGGGATCATTTCATATCAATTTGTATGAAATCATCAGCATCCCCATGAATACAATCTGTTCCAACTGCTTTAACAGGTGAGAAGATAATTTTACCATCATGAATTTTTCCTTCATTTTGAAGAATTCCAATCTTGCCAGATACAATTTGTTTATGTCTACCACAAGTTACTCCGACCATATATTCGCCTTTATCAGCAATAATGGACACAATAAATTCCGGAGGATTGACACACTGTTTTCCTTCTTCCATTACTGAGCACTTATCAGGAAGCATTATGAAATTTTAATCCTTACAGAATATTAAGCTTAATTAGAAAGAATTCAGATTTGAAAATTGTAATTCATTTTATTTATTGTCAATGCCATAGTTAATGTAGAAACATGGGCACAATTCCAGTATCTGATCTTTCACTTGAAACATTATTTGGAGATACCTTAACAGCATCACTTTGTGTC